>Ga0187784_10003207_pt1 | contig 13189 bp, 14 predicted proteins | sample 1015_SJ02_MP15_2_FD_132964 | JGI IMG/M metagenome (GOLD analysis project Ga0187784, IMG submission 132964) | Tropical peat soil microbial communities from peatlands in Department of Meta, Colombia - 1015_SJ02_MP15_20_MG | ecosystem: Environmental > Terrestrial > Soil > Wetlands > Peat | place... | reverse complement strand
TGATCACGGCGATCGCTGCGATCAGCGATACAGCCACGATCTTCAGATGGGTCGTCCGATCGGCGGTGACGAGCGAGTGATTCATGGGACCTCTCCCGGGTCTTTCTCTTGGTCGCGGCGACCGGGCGGCCGGTTCAAAGCAGAAACGCGGTTTCTGTGAGAAAGTTTCATTGACTGTTGCGGTAAAGCCACCAAGCCTTCGACCGTCCGGGCTGACATAGGTGTGCCTTATCTCACTGACGGATATGGGTGTCCGGGCGCCGCGCCGGCAGGGCGCGGGAGTCACAAGGCTGTGGCGCGTCGCTCACGGCGGCTCACGCGTACGTGATAGACGGTAGTATGCTACTGCGACTTATCGGCAGCCCCGCCGCAACCACGCCGGCCGGGTCGCAAGCCTAGATCCCGCCGACCGTCTTCAGCCGCGCGCGCGGATGGATCTCGGACTGCGACAGCACCGTGGTCTGGCTGCGGAAGCGCTCGACGATCGAGCGCACGAACGGCCTAACGCTCGGCGAGGTGACCAGCACCGGCGACTCGCCCTCGCGGGCCGCCTGCTCGAAGCGCTCGCGCACCAGCGTGATGAACTCCTGGAGACGCGACGGCGCCATTGCGAGGTTGCGCTCGTCGCCCTGACCGACGATCGACTCGGCGAAGGCCTGCTCCCACTTCGCCGTAAGGGCGATGAGCGGCAGGTAGCCGTTCGGCGAGGTGTGCTGCGCGCAGATCTGCCGCGCGAGCCTGGTGCGCACGTGCTCGACCAGCGTCGAGGGATTGCGCGAGAAGGCGAGGCCGTCGGCGATCCCCTCGAGGATGGTCGGCAGATCGCGGATCGAGACCCGCTCGGCGAGGAGCAGCTGCAGCACGCGCTGGATGCCGGAGATCGTGATCTGCGAGGGAACGATGTCCTTGACGAGGTCGTTCGTCTCCTTCGGCAGCTCCTTGAGCAGCTTCTGCACCTCCGCGTAGGAGAGGAGCTCCGACATGTTGCTCTTGAGCACCTCGGTGAGATGCGTCGCGAGCACGGTCGCGGCGTCGACCACCGTGTAGCCCTTGATCGCTGCCTCTTCTTTGAGCGTCGCGTCGACCCAGGTCGCCGGCAGGCCGAAGGTCGGCTCGGTCGTGTGGGTCCCGGGAAGCTGGACCTGCCCGCCGGCCGGATCCATCACCATGTACTGGGCCGGCCAGACCCGGCCGGTGCCGGCGTCGACCTCCTTCAGCTTGACGATGTACATGTTCGCTTCGAGCTGGACGTTGTCGAGGATGCGCACGGCCGGCATCACGAAGCCCATCTCGCTTGCAAGCGAGCGGCGCAGCGCCTTGATCTGCTCGGTGAGGCGGTCGGAGCCGTCGGGGCCGTTGACCAGCGGCAGCAGCGCATAGCCGAGCTCGATCTTCAGGTCGTCGATCTTCAGCGCCGCCGCGATCGGCTCCTCGGCCGGCGTCGCGGCCGCGGCGGCGGTCGCGCTCGCCTGTTTCGCCGCCGCCGCGGCGGTGAGGCGGCTGCGCTTCTCCGTCACATAGGCGAGCAGGCCGGCGCCGCTGCCGAGCACCAGAAACGGAATCATCGGAATGCCCGGCAAGAGCGACATCACGATCATGACGGCGGCCGACATGCCGAGCGCCTTCGGGTAGCCGGAGAGCTGCTTCAACAGCGCTTTGTCGGCGGCGCCCGAGACGCCGGCCTTCGACACCAGCAGGCCGGCCGCGGTCGACACGATCAGCGCCGGGATCTGCGTGACCAGGCCGTCGCCGACCGTGAGCAGCGTATAGGTGCGCCCGGCCTCGACGAAGAGCATGCTCTGCTGCGCGACACCGATGATCATGCCGCCGATCACGTTGATGAAGGTGACCAGGAGGCCCGCGATCGCGTCGCCGCGCACGAATTTCGAGGCGCCGTCCATGGCGCCGTAGAACGCGCTTTCGTCCTCCAGATGCTTGCGGCGGTTGCGCGCATCGGCTTCGTTGATCAGCCCGGCCGACAGGTCGGCGTCGATCGCCATCTGCTTGCCCGGCATGGCGTCGAGGTTGAAGCGGGCCGCGACCTCGGCGATGCGGCCGGAACCCTTGGTGATGACGACGAAGTTCACGATGATCAGGATCGTGAACACGATGATCCCGATCACGAAATTGCCGCCCATCACGAAATTGCCGAACGCCTCGATGACGTGGCCGGCGGCGGCGGTGCCTTCATGCCCGCGCGACAGGACCAGGCGGGTCGATGCGAGGTTCAAGGCGAGCCGCAGCATCGTCGAGATCAACAGCACGGTCGGGAACGCCGAGAACTCGAGCGGCGCCTGGATGAACAGCGCCGTCATCAGGATCAGCACCGACAGGATGATCGAGAACGCCAGAAACATGTCGAGCATGAGCGATGGCAGCGGCAGGATCAGCACGACCAGGATGGTCATGATGCCGATCGCGAGCGCGATGTCGCCGCGCTTGGCGAGGTCGCCGAGGGTGCCGATGCCGGGAATGCGGAACCCGCCGCCTGTCGCCTGTCGTGCCGTGATGTCGGTCATGCGTTTGCCCACAGGCGCGCACCCGGGGCGTGGGGCGGACCTGTTAGGCAATTTTTGCCCGGTCTATGGTTATCAACTGGTTAACGCGAGCGTTCAGGTTCTGAAGGCATGCAGATCGGTATCGTCGGATTGGGCCGCATGGGCGCGAATATCGCGCGGCGGCTGCTGCGGGCGGGGCACGATTGCGTCGTCTTCGACGCCAACCTGGACGCGGCCCTGACGCTCGGCCGGGAAGGCGCGAGGTCGGCCGCCGCCCTGCAGGACCTGGTCAAGCGCCTGAAAGCCCCGCGTGTCGTCTGGCTCATGCTGCCGGCCGGCGCCGTGACCGAGCAGGCGATCGCCGAGCTTGCCGGCCTGATGGCGGCCGACGACACCCTCATCGATGGCGGCAACACGTTCTGGAAGGACGACATCCGCCGTGCCGCAAGCTTGCGCGCGCGCGGCATCCACTACCTCGACATCGGGACCAGCGGCGGCGTGTGGGGGCTCGAGCGCGGCTACTGCCTGATGATCGGCGGCGAGAGGCCGGTCGTGGAGCGCCTCGACACGGTTTTCCGGGCGCTTGCGCCTGGCGCCGGCGAGATTGCGAGAACGCCGCATCGCGAGGGCCGCGATCCGCGCCCCGAGCAAGGCTATCTGCACGCCGGGCCGAACGGGGCAGGGCATTTCGTCAAGATGATCCACAACGGCATCGAGTACGGCCTGATGCAGGCCTACGCCGAGGGCTTCGATATCCTGCGGCATGCCGGTGACGAATCGCTCCCCGCCGAGCAACGGCTCGCGCTCGATCTCGCCGACATCGCCGAGGTCTGGCGGCGCGGCAGCGTGGTGACGTCGTGGCTCCTCGACCTGACGGCGGCGGCGCTCGCCGAGGAGGGCGATCTTGCCTCCTACGCCGGCCATGTCGCCGACTCCGGCGAGGGCCGCTGGACCCTGATGGCGGCGATCGAGGAAGCGGTTCCGGCGGACGTGCTTTCAGCGGCGCTCTACACGCGCTTTCGCTCGCGCCAGGCCCACACCTTCGCGGAGAAGATCCTCTCCGCGATGCGCAAGGGCTTCGGCGGCCATCAGGAACCGAAGTAGTGGCGGGAGCCGTGGTTGGCGTCTGCGCCGTCGTGGTGATGGGGGTGTCGGGCGCCGGCAAGTCGACGGTCGGCAGGCTGATCGCCGCGCGCCTCGGCTGTCCGTTTCGCGATGCCGACAGCTTCCACTCCCAGGCCAATATCGAGAAGATGCGCCGCGGCGAGCCGCTGAGCGACGCGGATCGCTGGCCCTGGCTGCGCGCCATCGCGGACTGGATCGAAGGGCAGCGCGACGCCGGCACGACCGGCGTCGTCACCTGCTCGGCGCTCAAGCGCGCCTACCGCGACGTCGTGACCGCGAACCAGGCGGCCGATGTCCGGCTCGTCTACCTGAAGGGCGATTTCGCGCTGATCGAGGGACGGCTGAAGGCGCGCACCGGGCACTTCATGCCGGCGGCGCTGCTGCAGAGCCAGTTCGATGCGCTGGAGCAGCCGGCCGCGGAGGAGAGGGCGATCGTTGCCTCGATCGACGCGGCGCCCGACGCGATCGCCGACCGCATCGTGCGGGAAATCACGGATTAGCTAACCGGCGACCAGCCGCAGCGCCGGGCGCGGCGCATGCTCGTGCAGCGAGCAACCGAAGGTCTCACTGATCTTGCTCCAGCCGATCGGCGTGATGGTCAGCGCGCGGCCGTCGCGCTTGCGCGCGATCCAGCGCAGCTCGATGAGCCGCCGCGCGAGCGCCGCGCCGACCGCCCCGGCGATATGGGTGCGCCGCTCGCTCCAGTCGACGCAGGGGCGGCAGAATGCGCGCCTTGCGCCGCGCGCCGCCGTGAGGTCGACGCCGAGCCGGTGGAAGAACGCCTCGCCCGACTCGGTGACCACGCCGCCGTCGTCGGCGAGCTCGATATGGTGATGCGCCTGCAGGGCATCCGCGAGCGCCACGCCGAGCTCGCCGGCGATGTGGTCGTAGCACATGCGCGCCTTGCGCATCGTCTCGTCGATGCGGATCGGCCGCAGCCGCGGCGGCGCGATCGCGGCGACCGCCGAGATGCTTTCCAGCATCTGCGCGACGTGCTGCCCGGCGAGCCGGAAGTAGCGGTGCCGGCCCTGCCGCGCTGCCGAAATCAGGCTCGCGGCCGCAAGCTTGCCAAGGTGCCCGCTCGCGGTCTGCGGCGTGATGTGCGCCGCATAGGCGAGCTCGCTCGCCGTCAGCGCGCGGCCGTCGAGCAGCGCGCAGAGAATGTTGGCCCGGGCCGGATCGCCGACCAGCGCCGCAACCGCGGCCAAGTCGAGAACTTCGCTCATGATCCCACTATAGCGGCTGCGGCGCTGGACGGCACGCCGCAACGCTTCGGCGCAGCCCGAATTGTCGGACGGTCGAATTCGGCGGCGCGCGAAGCTTCGCGCGCCGCGGCGCGCCACTGTCTCCTCGCACATGCGAGGAGCCACACCATGCCGACATTCGAGCTGTTGCTGCCGCCACGGGCCTATTCGCGCGGGTGTCGGACCCGACGCGCCCGTTACCACCCGATTCCGCCGGTCGCCACAGCGCTGCGCCTGATCGCGCGCTGGATCGAGTGCGCCCGCCAGCGCCGGGCGCTTGGCGAGCTCGACGATCGAATGCTGCGCGATATCGGCATTACGCGCTGCGACGCGGCGCGCGAATGCGCCAAGCCGTTCTGGCGCTGACTATTCGAGGCCGCCATAGTGCGGCGGCGGGACATCCAGCCCGCTCTGCGCATAACCGTGCAGCTTGTTGCGCAGCGTGCGGATCGAGATTCCGAGGATGTCCGCCGCACGTGTGCGGTTGCCTTGGCAGCGCCGGAGGGTCTCGAGGATCAGCTCACGCTCGACATCGGCGACGGTATGGCCGACCAGACAGGAGACGCCGGCGGCGGCTTCGTCGCGCACGTTCTTGTGGACCAACATGACTCAACTCCACTGCAACAGGGCGTGGTGTAGCCCGCATGAGCGAAGCGAAATGCGGGAGAAAGCGCAGCAAAGCCCCCGGATATCGCTACGCTCATCCGGGCTACGTCTGGTCAGCGCTACGCGCCGAACCGCGCTCCCAGCGCATTCGGGAACTCGACGTCGACCGCGAGGACGGAGACCTGCGAGCCGCGGTCGACCTTCACCTGCACCTTGTCCGGATCGACGGTGACGTGGCGGCTGATCACCGCCAGGATCTCGTGCCGCAGCACCGCGACCAGGTCGGACTGGCTGATCACGCGGCGCTCGTATTCGAGCAGGATCTGCAAACGCTCGCGCGCGACCGGCGCCGAGACGTTGCGGCGAGCAAAACCGAACAGGGTCATGCGGCTCTCCGGCCGAGCAGGCGATCGAGCAGGCTCTTGCGGTCGTTCGGGATCGTCATCGCGACGTCCTCGCCGCACAGCCGGCGCGCCGCCGCCTGATAGGCGCGCGCGGCCGCGCTCGTGGCGCTCGAGATGGTGACGGGCGAGCCGAGGTTGGACGCGCGCAGCACGTCCTCGCTCTCCGGGATGATGCCGAGCAGCGGAATCGAGAGGATTTCCAGCACGTCCTCGATGTTGAGCATCTCGCCGCGCGCCGCGCGCGCGACGTCGTAGCGCGCGACCAGGAGATGCTTGTCGATCCGTTCGCCCTTCTCGGCCTTCTCGGTCTTGGCGTCGAGCAGGCCGATGATGCGGTCGGAATCGCGCACCGACGATACTTCCGGATTGGTCACCACGATGGCGGCATCGGCGTGGCGCATCGCGAGCGTCGCGCCGCGCTCGATTCCCGCCGGGCTGTCGCAGATGACCCAGTCGAATTTCTCGCGCAGCTCCGCGATCACGCGCGCGACGCCCTCTTCGCTCAGCGCGTCCTTGTCGCGCGTCTGCGAGGCCGGAAGCAGATAGAGCGTGTCGACGCGCTTGTCGCGGATCAGCGCCTGCTGCAGCTTGACCGCGCCCTGCACCACGTTGATGAGATCGTAGACGACGCGGCGCTCGGCCCCCATCACGAGATCGAGGTTGCGCAGGCCGACGTCGAAGTCGACCACCGCGACGCTCTGCCCGCCTTGCGCGAGCGCCGCGCCGATCGCCGCCGTCGACGTGGTCTTGCCGACGCCTCCCTTGCCCGACGTCACCACAATGACATTCGCCATCATCGTCCTCCTCGCCTCGTTTCAATCAAGCGCCGCGATCTTCAGCCCGTCGCCGGCGAGCCAGGCCTGCGCGCGCCGGCCGCGCAGCGCCGGGTCGAGCTCGTCGGCGGTGCGGTAGTAGCCGTCGATCGCGAGAAGCTCGGCCTCGATGCGGCTGCAGAAGATGCGTGCGCGCGCATTGCCGCTGGTGCCGGCGAGCGCCCGGCCGCGCAGCGCGCCATAGACGTGGATCGAGCCGCCGGCTACCACCTCGGCGCCGGAGGCGATCGAGCCGACCACGGTGATGTCGCCTTCGGGAAAGAATACCAGCTGGCCGGAGCGAACCGGCGCGTCGAGCACCAGCGAGGCCGGCTCCTTGGCCGCTGCCGGTTGCGGCTCGGACGCCGGCGCGGGTGTGGCGGCCGCGGCGACCGGCTCGAGATTGGACACGGCGCGCCCGCCCTTCAGCACCGGCGGCAGCCCGGGCGGCAGCGCGTCCGGATCGACGCCCTCGAGCCCCATGATGCGGATATCGCGCGCGGCAAGCTCGGCGACCAGATGGGCCGCGCCGTTGCCGCTCAACGCGGCGCCGGCGAGATTGACCACGACCGGCCGGCCGACGAAATAGCCGGCGGAGCTTTTGATCCAGGCGTCGAGCTCGGAAAGCCAATCGGCGATCGGCGGCTCCGGCGTCAGCACGAACGCCATGTAGGAGCGGCCGCGGAAACGCATCGTGCGCTGGGCGCGAGCAACGCCGGACACAACATGCCTCACAGACTCCCAGCTCCCGCGAGTCGCTATGCGCGACTTATGGTTAACGCGTCGTTAAGGCGTTGCCCGTGCGGCGAAGGAACCGCCCGCCTTTGGGTGACCGGGTGACGAAGGAAACTGGGTGATTCGCCCCGCCATTCAGACGACTCCCTAACGGCGGCAGCACCGTGGCGCCGGCGCGGCGCGCGCGTGATCGCGCGGCGCCGGGGTGGGGATAACTATGCGGCGCCGCGCGCGAAGTCGCCGATGCCGTTCGGCGGCGGCGGGATCGCCACGCCGTCGCCGGCATATTCGTTGAGCTTGTTGCGCAGCGTACGAATCGAGATGCCGAGGATATTGGCCGCGTGCGTGCGATTGCCGAGGCAATGGCGCAGCGTCTCGAGGATCAGGTCGCGCTCGACGTCGGCGACGGTGCGCCCGACCAGCGCGCGCGTCACGGTCTCGGCGGCAAGCGTCGCGTGCGCGACCGCCGGCGCGGCGCGCTGCGCGTCGAGCTGGGTGCCGTCCGGCGAGATGATCGACTCCGGCCCGATCGACTCGGCGGGCGCGATCAGCACCGCCCGGTGCATGGCGTTCTCGAGCTCGCGCACGTTGCCGGGCCAGCGGTTGGCGATGAGCTGCGCGCGTGCCTCGGTCGAGAGCACACGCACCATCCCGTTCGCCTTCGCGTACATCTTGACGAAGTGATCGGCGAGCTCGAGCACGTCGGCCGGCCGCTCGCGCAGCGGCGGGATCTTCAGGTTCACGACGTTGAGTCGGTACAGCAGGTCCTCGCGGAAGGTACCGGCCTTCACGGCGTCGGCGAGATTGCGGTTCGAGGTCGCGATGATGCGGATGTCGACCGGCACCGGCTTGGTGCCGCCGACCCGGTCGATGACCCGCTCCTGGATGGCGCGCAGCAGCTTCGACTGCAGCCGCACGTCCATCTCGGAGATCTCGTCGAGCAGCAGCGTGCCGCCGGTCGCCTCCTCGAACTTGCCGATGCGGCGCGCGACCGCGCCGGTGAACGAGCCCTTCTCATGACCGAACAGCTCGGACTCGAGCAGGTGCTCGGGGATCGCGGCGCAATTGATCGAGATGAACGGCGCGCGCGCGCGGCTGGACTTCGCGTGCACGAAGCGCGCCAGCACCTCCTTGCCGGTTCCGGATTCGCCGGTGATCAGCACCGACGCGTCGCTCGGGGCGACCTGCTGGGCGAGCTTGACGACATGCGCCATCGCGTCGTCGCGATAGATGAAGTCGCGATGATCATCGGCAACCGCCGCAAGCACCGCGGCGATCAGCTCCGGATCGGGAGGCAGCGGGATGTACTCCTTGGCGCCCGCATGGATCGCCGCGACGGCGGCGCGCGCGTCCGTGCCGGTTCCGCAGGCGACGATCGGCACCGAGATGTGCTCGGCCTCGAGCCGTGTCACCAGGTCGCGGATATCGACCGCGACCTCGACCATCAGGAGATCGGCGCTGCGCCCGGAGCGCAGAACGCGCAGCGCCATCTCGGCGCCGTCCGCGTGCGTGACGGTCGCGCCCTTGTTCATGGCGATCTTGGTGGCAAGGGTAAGCTGGCCTTGCAACGTTCCGACGATCAGGAGCCGCATTTCTCTCTAGTCCTTCTTCGTATTCTCTGTTCGAGTCGGGCGAGTAGCGAATAGTGAGTAGCGAATAGTGAGTAGTGAGTAGTGAGTAGTGAGTAGTGAGTGAGTTGGTACCTTCTACTCGCTACTCGCTATTCACCATTCACCGCTCACCATTCGCTAACTCCGCTCCGCCTTGATGATTTCCGTCATGGTCACGCCGAGCTTCTCCTCGACCAGCACGACTTCGCCGCGCGCGACCAGGCGGTTGTTGATGTAGATGTCGATCGCCTCGCCGACCTTGCGGTCGAGCTCGAGCACGGCACCCGGCCCGAGCTTGAGCAGTTCGCCGACGTCCATTCTGGCGCGTCCGAGCACGGCCGAAACCTGCACCGGAACGTCGAACACCGCCTCCAGATCGGCGGCGCTGCGCGAGGTGTCGTCGCTGTCGCCCGCGGTCGAGGTCTCGCCGGTGCGCGGCACGACATCGGGGCTGCGGTCGAGCTCCGGTAGCGGCACTTTGGGTTCGTCACTCATCGGTCAGGTCTCCACAACCCCTCAGTCATTGCGCGCCGCGGCGGCGCGCGGCGACATAGCGCGCGACCGCTTCGGTGACGGTGGCCTCGGTCTTCGCGCGATCGCGCGAAACGCCGCCGTCGGCCCACTCGATGCGACAATCGCCGAGCGCCATGCCGGGCTCGGCCAGCACGACGAGGCGGCCCTCGAAGCCCTGCACGCGCGCGATCTCCTCGAGCCGCGCATGCGCCTGCTCGTAGACCGGCTCGGCGATGCGCACCACGACATGCGGCGCGGCGACCAGCTGGCGGAAGCAGCCGGCCGCGAGCGCGGCGATCTCGGCGAACGGCTCGGCCGCGATCGCCTCGGGCGCGAGCTTGCGCGCGACCGCGACCGCGACCTCGACCGACTCGGCCTCGAGCCGTGCCTCGATCGCCTTCAACCCCTGCGTCAGCGCCGTGATTCCCTGCGCGATGCGATCGCAGGCCGCCGCGGTGCGGCCCTCGATTTTGGCCTCCGCGGCGGCGAGCCCGTTGCGGTAGGCCTCGGCCTGCGCCTGCGCGAGCAGCGTCTGATGCTGCGCCAGCGGCATCACCGGCTTGGCCGCGGCGCCGCCGCCGGCGAAGTCGTCCTCGAACAGGAATTTGACCGGAGCGCCCATTTGTCCTCAGTAAACCAGCTCTTCGTCGCCGCGGTTCTTCGAGATCATGATCTCGCCCTTGGCGGCGAGGTCCTTGGCCAGATTGACCAGCAGTGCCTGCGCCTCGTCGACGTCGCGCAGGCGCACCGGACCGAGCGCCTGCATGTCGTCGACCAGCATCTTGGCGGCGCGCGACGACATGTTGCCGAGGAAGAACTGGCGCACCGTGTCGGTCGCCCCCTTCAGGGCTACCCCGAGCTTGTCCTTGTCGACGTGACGCATCAGCGTCTGCGCCGATCCGGCGTCGAGCTTGATCAGGTCGTCGAAGGTGAACATCAGCGTCTTGATGCGCTCGGCCGATTCGCGGTTCTGCTCCTCGAGCGCGGTGATGAAGCGCGTCTCGGTCTGGCGGTCGAAATTGTTGAAGATCTCCGCCATCACCTCGTGGGCGTCGCGCCGGCGCGTCTGCGAGAGGTTCGACATGAACTCGGTGCGCAGCGTGTTCTCGAGCCGCTCGATCACCTCTTTCTGCACCGCCTCCATCTTGAGCATGCGCGAGACGACGTCGAGCGCGAGCTCCTCGGGCAGGATCGCGAGCACGCGGGCGGCATGCTCCGGCCGGATCTTCGACAACACGACCGCGACGGTCTGCGGATATTCGTTCTTGAGATAGTTCGCGAGCACCTGCTCCTGCACGTTGGAGAGCTTCTCCCACATGTTGCGGCCGGCAGGTCCGCGGATCTCCTCCATGATGTTGGAGACGCGGTCGGGCGGCAGGTACTGCACCAAGAGCCGCTCGGTCGCGTCGAAATTGCCGAGCAGCGCGCCGGACGCGGACAGGCGGCCGACGAACTCGAGCAGCAGGCCCTCGACGTCCTCGGCTTCGACCGTGCCGATCGTCGACATCACGATCGAAAGCTGGCGCAGCTCGTCGTCGTCGAGCAGTTTCCAGATCTTTTCACCGTGCTTCTCGCCGAGGGAGAGCATCAGGATTGCGGCACGCTCCGGCCCGCTGAGTGCCTTCCCGGGCCCCTTGGCGGCTTGGCGGCCGGCGAGCGTCGCCACCAGACTGGCGATCTCGTTTTCTTTCTCTGAGGATTTTGCCGCCATGGCCGATCAGCCGTCCTGCAGCCACTGGCGGATGATCGAGACGGTCTCGTGCGGATTGCGCTGGGCGAGCTCGCCGACCTTCTCCATCGATTGCTGGTGCACCTGGCCTTGTACCTGCGCCATGTCAATCATCTTGGCGGTCTGGCTGGTGATCGCGGCGGCGGGTGTCTCCTCGGCCTCAGGCGCGACGCCGGGCGAGGCGACGCCCGGCAATGCGGCGGTCGCGGGCTGCGGATGGTCCGGCGTCAGAATGCGCCGCACCAGCGGCCGCACCACGAAAAGGATGACCGCGAGGCCGAGCAGCCCCATCACGAAGAGCTCGATCGCCCGCATGATGTCTTCCTTGGTAAGCTGCAGGAAGGAGAGGAAGCCGGTCGGCTCCTGTATCGGCGCGGCCGGCACCTCGGCAAAGCGCAGGTTCACGACCTCGATCTGATCGCCGCGCTTCTGGTCGAAGCCGATCGCGCTGCGCACCAGCGCGGCGATGCGGTCGAGCTCCTCCTTGCTGCGCGGCTGATAGACGGTCTCGCCCTTGTCGTTCTTGGCGTAGCTGCCGTCGACCAGCACCGCGGCGGAGATGCGCTTGACCCTGCCGCCCTCGGTGACCTCGGTCTTGGTCGAGCGCGAGATCTCGTAGTTGGTGATTTCTTCCGACTTCTTGCTCTGCTCGCGGGCCCCGTTCTGCTGCCCGTTCTGGCCCTGCTGCTGCTGCGCACCCGGCAGCTCGTTGCCGACCGTCACCTGGCCTTCGCGGCTGTCGTTCTGGGCCTGCTCCTCGCGCGTCTGGCTCGAGCGCAGCACGCGCCCCTCCGGATCGAACTTGTCGAACGTCTCGGTGACGCGGTTGAAGTCGAATTCGGCGGAAAGCTGCACGCGGGCATGCCCCGGCCCCACCACCGAGGAGACGATCGACTCCACCTGCTGCTTCAGCCGCTTTTCGAAGGCGACCTGCCGCTCCTCGGCCGAGCCGAGGATGCCGCCGGTCGCGTCCTCGGCGCCGTCGGCGAGCAGGTTTCCGGCCTCGTCGACGACCGAAACGCGTTGCGGCTTCATCCCGTTCACCGCCGAGGCGACGAGGTGCTGGACCGAGCGCACCTGCGCGGGTTCCAGGCTTCCGCGTACGCGCAGGACGATCGAGGCCGACGGCTCGACCTTGTCGCGCGAGAACAGCGGCCGCTCCGGCAGCACGAGGTGCACGCGCGCCGCCTGCACCCGATCGATCGCCTTGATGGTGCGGGCGAGCTCGCCCTCGAGCGCGCGCAGATGATTGATATTCTGCACGAACGACGTCGCGCCGAGCGTGTCCGACTTGTCGAAGATCTCGTAGCCGACGCCACCGCCTTTCGGCAGCCCGCCCTCGGCGAGCTTCATGCGGATCTGCGTCATCCGGTCGCGCGGCACCAGCACGATCGCGCCGTCATTCTTCAGCTCGTAGGGAATGGCCTGGCGCTCGAGGTCCTTGATGATGGCGGCCGAGTCCTCGGGCGAGAGGTCGGTGAACACCGGCGACATCTGCGGTGCCGTGACGCGCAGGATGATGAAGGCAAAGACCCCGATCAGGGCGGCGGTCACCGCCGCCATGGCGCCGAGGCGGGCTGCGCCCAGCGTTCGAACGAACTCGACGAGACCTTGCACGAGCGGCGCCCCAGCGATTCCCCATGAAGCGCCGAACGGCGCTCGACCCGGCAAGTTTTGCCGGGTGCATGGTTTCCATCTGGTTAACGCCGCCTGATGCGGCGGGTCGCGCGGCGCAAAAAGCAAGAGCGCCGGCGGCGGGCCGGCGCTTGGCGGGTAACGGCCGTTACCGATTCCTTACTGACGATACTGCTGGATTCGCGTCGTGCGCAGGCCGGCGAGGCCGTGGCGATCGATCGAATACTGCCACGCGAGGAATTCTTCGACCGTCAGCGTATAGCGGGTGCAGGCCTCTT
>Ga0187784_10003206_pt1 | contig 13190 bp, 14 predicted proteins | sample 1015_SJ02_MP15_2_FD_132964 | JGI IMG/M metagenome (GOLD analysis project Ga0187784, IMG submission 132964) | Tropical peat soil microbial communities from peatlands in Department of Meta, Colombia - 1015_SJ02_MP15_20_MG | ecosystem: Environmental > Terrestrial > Soil > Wetlands > Peat | place... | reverse complement strand
TCACGAGCATCAGCAGGAACCACATGGCAAACTCATTCTCCTTTGGAGGGATGGCCGGCGATGGCGCGCTTTTCGATCACCTGACCCCAAGCCAGGAAAAAGATTGAAACGAGCACCAGCCCCAGCGCTACAACCTTCAGAATGGTCAATCTCTCATGGTACATCCAGACGGAAGCAATAACTGGAACACCCGCTGAGAGATTCATCATCAGCCAGCCTACTGTGACCTTGCCGATGCTGATCGACACTTGAAAAGCCAAAGATGCAACTGCCGCACAAATCCCAAATATCACGGCAATCACGTAGACCTTTGTTGGAACATGACCGCCTGAGTGGAGAAGCAGGGTCCTGGCCAGCATGAGCAGGGCGGGCCAAGCATAGGCCGAGACCACCAGCCCGGCGGCGTCGGCCTTCCTTCGTTCCGCCGCCTTCAAGGCAGTGCCTAACAGGCCGAAGAAAACTGCTCCCAGAAAACAGAACAACAGGCCCATCGGAATCGCTCCTCGAGGTGTTTAAAAAGCCCCCATTTTGCATCCCGGTCAAAGAGAATAAATCTGGGCCCCGCCTCGCAATGAAGACAAGCTTCTTAGTCAAAAGCGAGGGGCATGCGGGCTGAGGTGAGCTTCTTGCTACAGTTCAGAGACCGGCAGCGCCCGGAATCCATTGGCGATTGGAAAACTGTTCGGGGTGCGAGAGATGATCGCGCCGCTGACCACCCGCGCTTTCCCCACAACTTTGCGTACAAATTCGAGGTTCACGACGTCATTCTCAGCCGGCAATTCGGTCCACTTAGCTTCGAAGAGTTCCAACTTTCCGCCCACATCCACCACGAAGTCAACCTCGCGAGTGCGATCGCGCCAGAAGAACAGACTGCCTTGGTGTCCCGCGCGGCGTTCACGGCCGCGCAACTGAGCGAAAACAAAGGTTTCCCAGATCGCGCCCGCCGCCGGTGAATGACGGAGGGCATCTTCGGAACGCACATTCAATAAAGCGCAAAGGAGTCCGGTATCGGCCAGATAGAGCTTCGGGCTTTTGATGATGGACTTGGTGCGGTTCGAGAACCAGGGCTCGAGCAGTACGACCTGCCCGGAAGCCTCCAGTGTGGACAGCCAATGGTTAGCTGTGGAAGGAGCGATGCCGACGTCCCGCGCCAGATCAGCCTTGTTCAGCAAGTTCGCAGAACGTAAGGCGCAGGCGCGCAAGAAGCGCTCGAAGTTCCGCAGGCTGCCAACGCTGGCCAAGGATCGCACATCTCGTTCCAGGTAGGTGGCTAGATAAGAGTTGTAAAAGGCCACGGGGTCAATCTCTGGGTTGGCGTGCAATTCCGGAAACCCTCCCCGAACGACCGTCGTTTCAAGCCCGGTTTGCGGCAGGGCAGCCTGGATCTCGGCCCACGAGAGCGTTTCCAGTTCCACAATATCCGCCCGTCCCGCCAAGGATTCCGAGGTGCTCTTCATTAAGGTAAATTTCTGTGAACCGGTGAGCAGGAACTGCCCGTTGCGCGTGCGATTGGCGTCGACGGTCACCTTGAGATGCCGGAAGAGCCCGGGCGCGTATTGCACTTCATCGATAATCATTGGCGGCGGGCGGCGGCCAAGAAAATGGTGCGGTTCTTTTTCAGCCTGTTCTGCTTCGGTGGGGAGGTCAAGAGAGACAAACCCATGCTTCGGAAACAGCCTCAGCAAGGTCGATGTCTTACCGGTCTGACGGGCCCCGGTCAGCACGACCACGGGCCGGGTGCGTGCCGATCGTTGCAGGCGTGCTTCTATGTCACGTGGTATCCACATGTGTATAATATGCGACAGAATCGAATATATTGCAAGCCCTTTCACGTGGTCGACGAGGACTGACCCGGCGTCCTCGGACCGCCGCAAGGGTATCCGCAGTACTGGTACTTTAGAGGATTGCAATTTGTCGCGCAGCGGGGTATAAGGGAAGCATGCTATCGGGAGGAGATATGACTCCACCGGGCATGCATTTGGTAGTCGAATGACTACACCGCTCTTGCGGTGCTTACCTTGGCGACGCCCCGCGGACGCTGCCAGGGCATAAATGAAGATGACCTGAGACGGGGAATCCGTCCGCTGACGGGTTTCCCGCTCTCGTTTTTAGCCCCAGAATCCCCGCTTTCTTCCCGGCGCTTCCCCATCCCGGCTTGCGCTCCACGCCAGCTTAGCGGCCTCCTTCTGCGCTCCTGGCGGCCAGCGTTTCGATCCGGCTGTTGACCTCCTTCATGCGGTCGGTCAGCGTGGTCCACGGGGTCAGGTCGATTTTCACCAAGCCGTAGTTGCTGTTTTCGCCGTCGAACCGCCCCTCTGCCGGCTCATCGCGATATTCAAACCAATGGAAGCCCACGCAGGAGGGAAGCGCCGCCAGGGCTTCGACATATTGGGTGAACCCGTCGGCACGGTCCTTCTGCGTGTCCACCGGTCTGGCCGCCCCTCTGGTGTTGGGAAGCCCGCTGTCCATGGCCTTGAAGCTGAATTCGGTGATCATCGTCGGCTTGCCCGTCAGATCGAAGATCTGCCGCAGCTTCTCTACGGGCGCCTGGGGAGAGTAGTTGTTGTAGGAGATGACGTCGAAATGCGGGCCCAAGCCGCGCAGGACGCCTTCAGGGGCGTATCCGGCAAAGCGACAGCCCAGGATGAGGTGATTCGGGTCGTAGCGGCGGATAGCCTCCCGCGCCACGCGCGCGTACTCCCCGGCGGCAATCTCGAGGAAGCCGGACTCGTCGTTCGCGTCCAGGTTTTGAGGAGTATGGCCCCGCGCCTTCAAGAACTCGATCGCTTTCTGATATCCGGGCGTTGTGGGCGGCACCTTCAGGTAGGTTTGCAGCAGGCTTTCTCTAGAGCGCCAGTCCGCTCCCCAGCGCAACTCGTTATCGGTGAAGTAGCCCAGCAGCCACGGATCGCTCGAGCGCGGTTGGCATCCGCGGGCGGCGGCGCGATCCGCAGCTTGGCGGAATTCCGGGCTGAAATAATCCGGGATGCCACCCCTGAGCCAAAGCTCGGAGGTAACTCCAGCCGCGATATCAAGTATGGGTGCATAGACCAGCCCCTGGGAAAACATCACCTCCACGGACCAAGCTCCAACTGTGTTGAAGTTCCAGCCTTTGAGCAGTCGCGCCGTCTCGCCGGCCCACTTGTTCGCGTCCGCCGGAGGCGGAGGCGAGGCTTTGCTCTCGGGATTGGCGTTGATGTTGCAGACACCCTTGGAGAAGAATACGTTCCCTTCGGGTGTCACCAGCCACCACCGCTCTCCGATGCGTTCGACGTGAAAGAATCCGGTTTTCTGTCCTTTGATCGTAGTCCAGCCACCGTAAGTGTCGTACTGCGCCGACGCCGGGAGCGCCATGAATGCCAACAAGCATAACAATATCCACAAACGGTTCATGCAATTTTCCTCCTCATCATGCAGAGTGATCACTCTGCCGGCTTGATCGTACTCTCCACCCGGAAGAGCTTGAAATCGGAATAATGGTGCGTGTTGGAAAACCAAATGCCGCGATAATTGTTCACGACTGTCACGTCGCGGGGCAGCCAGAGCACTCCCTCAAACCCACTCGGCCGGACGGGGTAGAAGTCGACCGACGAGACGTGGAGGCTGAGGCCGATATCGGCCCGAGGCGCAAGAAGCCATGTCGTGATGCGCAGAACCTGGAAGGTTTCAGAGTCGATCCAAGCCAGTCCTTGGACCAGCACGATGATGCTCTTGTCCTGCACTTGGAATGGGCTGACTCTGCCCACTCTCTCGGGGTCTTGTGCAAACCCCACGACATGGCATTTCCTTCCCCGAATCGGCTGAATTCCAAAGTGCCGGAAGCGGCTGACGTGCTGGTCGGCCGGGCTCAAGTACAGGCAGGTTGATGTGAAGTTGGCGGTAATGAAAAAGAGATCGCTGAGGCGCGCGGGGTCGACGGGGTTCCCCTCGAGGTCCGTGCGATACTCTTCAAATCCTGGGAAATCGCCCACCGCTCGGGGTATGACGATGTAGCGAAACTTGCGAAGTCTCCTACCGCCAAGCTTCCCGCGGTGCGCAGCGGAGGGGACCTTGGAGACGACTTCCTCATCGCAGGCGACCCGGGGGAAGTCATCAAACAAGAGGGTGAGCGTTTGGCCAACACGCTTGAGAATCATCGGCAGTTGGTCCTGGCTCCCGGCCGGTCGGAGCTTGTACAGAAAGGGGCAGTCGTGAATCTCGCGCGGACTCCAATCAATCACCGTATGAGCGCCTTTGTAGAATTCGATTTCCTCGGGCGTGAGTTGTGCCGCAGGTTCGGGTTGCTGGGGATTCGCCGCGGGCTGTTGCACCCTTGCCCTTACCCCGCCGATGCACACGAATGCATACATGAGCGAGGTCACAAGCGCTCCGAACTTCGCACGCGTCACCATTATTCCTTCCTCGGGTCCTGCTCGTGCCAGCGATCCGGTGGTCGGTCCGCAGCCATCACTCTGCCGGCTTGATCGTACTGTCTACCCGGAAGAGCTTGAAATTGGAATAGCGGTGCTTGTTGACATACCCAATGCCGCGATAGTAGGTCACGACTATCACGTCGCGGGGCAGCCAGAGTACTCTCTCAAACCCGCTCGGCTGGACGGGGTAGAAGTCAACCGTCGAGCCTTGGGAAGTGAGGCCGATATCCTTCCGAGGAGCAAGAAGCCAGGTTACGATCCGCAGAATCTCGAAGGTTTCGGAGTCGATCCACGCTAGTCCCTGCACCAACACGATGACCTTCGTGTCTTGGACTTGGAATGTGTTGAATCTGCGCATTCTCTCGGGGTCCTGCGCAAACCCCACGACATGGCATGTCCGTCCTCGAATTGTCTGAATTCCAAAGTGCCGGAAATGGCTGGCACGCTCGTCGGCCGGGCTCAAGTACAGGCAGGTTGATATGTAATTGGAGGTAATCAAGAAGAAGCTGCCGAGGCGTGCGGCGTCGACGGGGTTCCCCTTGAGGTCCGTGCGATACTCCTCAAATCCTTGGAAATTGCCCACCGATCGGGCTATGGCGATATAGCGAAACTTGCGAGCGTTGGCGGGCGTCCCGCGATGCTCTCTGGAGGTGGCATCGGAGACGACCTCTTCATCGCAGGCGATCCGGGGGAATTCACGAAACAGCAGGGCAACCGTTTGGCCGACACGATCGAGAACCATCGGGAGTTGATCCTGGCTCCCGGCCTCGCGGAGCTTGTGCAGAATAGGGCAGTCGTGAATCTGACGCGGGGTCCAGTCAATCACCGTATGAGCATTTTTGTAGATTTCGAGTACCTCGGGCGTGAGTGGCGCCGCAGGTTTGGGTAACTCGGACGGCCCCGCGGCCTGCCGCGGCCTCGCCCTTACCGCGCTGATGGACGCGACTGCCAGCAGGAGCGAGCTCACAAGCACCCTGAACTTCACACGGGAAGTATTCGCCTGGGTGTGGCCCAAGTCAAGAGGACTGATGGCTATCGGACCCGACGCCGCGCTGGGGAGCCACCAAAAGAAAAACCCTGGCCGACCGTCGGCGCGGCATCTTCGTTCAACTTCTGGCAACCCATCCTGGCAGGTGCTTCGCGTTGCTACGAAGTTACGAAAATTTGCAGACATTGCTTGCAGGTGAAGGCCGTAGAGAATTAGGATGGAACCAGGAGGGAGGAGAAACGCATGGCGGAACAAGAGCTTATGAGCCGAGTGGCGGTCGATCCCAACGCCTGCGGCGGGCAACCCTGCATTCGGGGGATCCTGATTTATATCGCCATCATCCTCGACAGTCTTGCCGAAGGACTGACCCCGGAGCAGATCATCGAAGAATACCCGCAGCTTACGCTCGACGACATACGGGGTGCGTTGGCCTTCTCAAGGCATTAGCTTCGGGACGCACGTGAGCCCTAACGCCTACATCATCGCTGGTCCAAACGGTGCCGGAAAGACAACCTTCGCCAGGAAGTTTCTTCCGAGTTACGCCGACTGCGCCAATTTTGTAAACGCTGATCTGATTGCGCAGGGGGTCTCCCCATTTCAGCCCGAGGCGGCGGCGTTTCGGGCAGGGCGGCTGATGCTGAAGGAGATTGCGTTGCGGGCGAGGCGCGGCGACGATTTTGGATTCGAGACAACCCTGTCAGGCCGCACATACCTCCACGTGATCCGCGGCCTAAGCAAGCGCGGGTATGCCGCTCATCTGTTCTTCCTCTGGGTGCCAACTGTCGAGTTAGCGTTGTCGAGGGTCAGAGGCCGAGTAAGAGAGGGTGGCCACGATGTGCCAGCGGCGATTTGAGCGCTCGATCGGCAATTTCTTCCGTCATTATCGCGGCCTAGCCACCTCCTGGATTCTGTTTGACAACTCAGGCGAGACGCCTGACATCATCGCGTTTGAGAAGGACGGGAAGCTCCGTATAATACAGAGAGAACTCTACCGTAGCCTGGATGTCCGTTACGGGCAGAGCAGGTAGACCTGTTTTTCAAGGTCTGCGGCTCTGGCAGGAGGCAGTGAGGATGAGCAGCGCCCCCCGGAACGTGCTTGATCTGCCGTTGGAAGAACGCGCGCTCTTGGCGTTAAGGGCCGCGGTCAAGGAGGCCATAGCCGAGCGCGCGCGCGAAGGGCTGCCAGTCTACGTCTGGTCGGATGGCAGGGTTGTGGAGTTGTCAGCGGAAAAGTCGCGCGCACACTTACGGCCGCCATCCAAACACCGGACGCGTAACAGAAAACGCAATTCGTGACTCGGCGGAACATGGCGAGCGTGAGCTAGTGCAACGCTGCGCCCGGCTGCTGTGATATTGAGCCCATCGGTCTCGCTCAGGGTAGATTCCGCGAAGCTCCCGTGCAGTCCCTCGCGGATGTGGAGGGAAAAGGCAAGTGCGGAGATTCTTCACCCGCCAAAAAGCGCCGGGCTCTGTTGAAAGCCACGTCATTCCCGCGGAAGCGGGAATCCAGTTCTTCCTCGACGTGGACCCCCGCTTTCGCGGGGGTGACGTCTTGACTTTCACTTCTATGGGTGCGCCACTGGCCCATGACCACTCAGAATCACAAGCGTTTGGAAAGAGCGCCCATGACCCTTTCCGGCGTCATGGGGAGTTGCAATAATCGGGCGCCGGTGGCATCAAACACCGCGTTGGCAATCAATCCCCCCATACAGATTATGGGCGGTTCTCCACCCCCCTGAGCAGGTGAGTCTTTCGCTTCCAGGATGACCGTCTCGATTTCCGGCAACCAGGAGAAATGTGGAATGGTGTAGGTGTCGAAATTCGAGTGCAGGATTTCTCCGCCCTTGAATCGAACCTCCTCGCTCAGTGCATATCCCAGGCCCATGGTGATGCCGCCCTCCATTTGCAGGCGGGCGCCTTCTGGATTGACGCACAATCCCATCTCTTGCGCGCAGACCACCCTCTTGACGAGGACACTCCCGGTATTCTTGTCGACGGCAACCTCTGCCATATGGGCTACGTAGGTTCCGGCATCAGTCCCGCAAGCTACCCCATAGCCGCGCTGGCTCGGCGCTTTCGCGGGTGACCAGCCGAATTTCCCCGCTGCGGCCTGTAAGACGCGCTGCATTCTCTCATCCTTCAAGTTCTTCAGTCGGAATTCGACGGGGTCCATTCCGACCTTTGCCGCCATCATGTCGATATGAGACTCTCTGGCAAAGCTATTGGTATTGTTGCCGGGAGCGCGCCAAGGCCCGGTGGCAAACGGATGTGCCCCCGTATTCGCACTCGGGCCATAGCTGAGCGTGCCGTAGCTGACCGTGCGATGATTGGGGATGTTGTAGAACTGCGGCGCACCTCTTTCGCCGGCAAAGTACACGCCGTAGTCCCAAAACGTAATCAGCCCCGACTCGCTGATCCCAGCCTGGATCTTGACGAGGGCGGCAGGACGGAAGGTGTCATAGAAGAACTCCTCGGCCCGCGTCCAGACCACCTGCACAGGCTTTCCCACCAACTTGGCCAGCCTGACCGCCTCGAGCGCTTGCTGGCTGCTGCTCTTCCCTCCAAAGCCTCCGCCGACAAAGGGCGTGATGACCCGCACATTCTGCTCCGGCAGGCCGAGAAGAGAAGCGGCCGCCCCCTTCAGGGCGAAAGGGGTTTGCGTGGAGGCCCAGATGGTCGCCTTGTCTCCTTCGATTTTCGCCAAGGCGCTGTGCGTTTCGATGGCAGCGTGCGAGACATAACTGTTCAGGTACGTTTGCTCGATCACCTCGTGGGCTGCGTTTCTCCCTTCAGCAAGACTTCCACCTTCCGCCACCGTTTGTCCTTGAGGCGCGGCCTTGAGCAGGTGGTCAAAGATCGTCTTGTCGTCCACGCTGGCCGCCGGTCGGTCATATTGCGACTTGATTCTCGCCAAGGCTTTTTCCGCCAAGTCGGGATACGGATGAAGGACGGCAATCAGGTCGCCATCCTCAACGATCTGGGCGCCTTCGATTTCTCGCGCGCCGGAGGTGTCCGCATGAATGAGTTTCGCGCCGTGAACTGGAGGCCTCAAAATCCGGGCGTGGAGCATGCCCGGCTCCCTCACGTCCCCGGCATACTTGGCTTGGCCGGTGACCTTCGCGGCGCCATCTCTTCTTATGACGGGTTTGCCTACAAGGGTGAATTCAGCGGGGGCTTTGGGCGTCACGCCTTTCACGTGGCGCAATATCTTCTTTCCTTGAGCAAGCTCGGCGTAGCTTACTTTCTTCTGACCTGCCTCCTCATAAACGACGCCCGCCTTGGTCTTAAGGCGCTCTTTCGCTACTCCCAGTTGCTCGGCCGCCAACTCGACGAGCACGGCCTTGGCTTCCGCGGCGGCAGCTCTCAAGGCGGGGCCGAAAAAGCGAGTACTCATGGAACCGAACGTCCCCATGTCCCAAGGACAAAGCTCCGTATCACCCATCACCATGTCCACGGACTCGAGGGTGACATCGAGCTCTTCGGCCAATTCCTGGGCCAATGAGGTCACGACTCCCTGGCCATACTCGACCTTGCCACTAAAACCGCTCACCCGGCCGTCTTCTCCGATCCTGAGAAAGGCATTGAAATCCTCGGGCAGCCCTGCGCCCATGCCACGGCGTCTCTCGTGTTCTTGCAGCGCCAGCGAATCAGGGATGGTGAAACAGACGACGATGCCGCCGCCCACAAGTTGCAGGAACTGTCGGCGGTCGATGCGTAGGGCCGAGTGGCCCTCACCCCAGGGCCGAACGCCGTCCTGCGGCCCAAAGCCGCTTTCGGGCGACGGGCCGTTCGGCCCTACAGCGTCTTGTTCCAAGTATTCTTCGTAAAGGCTTCGTTGTCCTTTTTCCTCGCGTTTCATCTTGGTGCCCCCTTTCTCTTTCCATGTAGCGCCGCTCTGTGAGCGCCGAAGCCTTGATTCGAGAATGCGGCGGTCATAGACCACCGCTACATCTGCTTTGCCGCCGCCTGAATAGCCTGGACAATCCGTTGATGAGCTCCACAGCGGCACAAGTTGCCGTCCATGTGTTCGATAATCTGACTCCGAGAAGGTCGACGAGTATTCAACAGCAAGCCGTAAGCATTCATGATCATCCCCGGAGTGCAGTACCCGCACTGAAGGGCATCGTGCTCGACGAAGGCCTTCTGCAAGGGATGAAGCTCGCCGTTTTCGGCCAAACCTTCTATGGTCGTGACTGCCTTTCCTGCTACGGCTTTCATCTCGAGTAGACACGAGCGCTCAGCCTTCCCATTCACAATCACCGTGCAAGCCCCGCAAAGCCCCTCTCCACAGCCGTACTTCGTGCCGGTCAGGCCCAAGTCATACCGCAGAACCCAAAGAAGGATTCGACTGGGATCGACTTCAAAACTCACCGGCTTTCCGTTCAGCTTGAATCCTATGGTCTCTTCCATTTCGACACCTCCCTCAATCGCCCCCACAGTGCCGCGAGCCTCTCTCCGCCATGAGACCCTCGACATGAGCCTCACGCGCCGCGCTCTATTATAGTCCCGCCTAACGCAGGGTCAAACGGGTGGGTTAGTGAAAGCTCCGGACGAGGGTCGCCCTCATCCCTTCGGGCTGAGCGTGCCCTACATCTTTGGCTGGACACCGAGGGTGCCGAGGTCGGAGAAACGGCCCTCTCCCTGGGGAGAGGGCTGGTTTCCCATCTCGCCCCTGGGGCCCGGAAACTGATGCGGGACATGCTCAGCCCTTGGGGGGGGCTATGACTGGGGCTTCGATTCCCGTTTCCAGCGAAGACATGGTAATGGTCACGCCAAGGGACAGGACGATGCACTCATCAGGCATGAGGTCGCGGAAGTGAATGGATACGAGTAGAATCAGGGTTTCTCGGAATCAATGACATGCACGACTTGCAGAATTAATGCCGAAAGTCAGGGAAGGGGGACCGATTAGCCATGACCAGATTGAATCGACGGGAGTTCATTCAAGCATCCACGGCATCTCTGTTGCTCGATAGCGTTGAGGTTCCCGCGTCTCCGCGCGATACGGGCAAGATCGATGACAAAGCCATACGGTTCGAGAAAAAGAACTACACCTGGGAATGGTCGCCACGGGACGACCGGTTTCGCCTCCTGGACAGGCAGGGGCGTGTGATGACCAGCGGGGTTCTCCAGCCCGCCGTCATCGTTCAGCCTGGGAGCAATAAGCAAGCCAGGAATTGCGTCGCAGGAAAGCCGGTGGGGCACAGCGCAAAAGACGGCGGCGTCACAGTCAGCTACGCGGGCGTGAATGGAAACGGGAAACTTTCTGTGACTTGGCGGTTTGAAGATGAAGCGCTCTGGCTCGAGCCGATTGCGTACGACTCCCCCACTAGCGAGAACATTGTAGCCTTGCACTACTTTGCCCGAGGAAGCGGCGAGGCCGCTCGCCCCACGCTCGATAACTTCTACTTGATTCTTCCCGGCATCAGCGAGTCTCCCGCCATGAGCCCCATTGTGACCTCGGACCTGGGGTTGAACATGACCAGTTGGCTGGGGCGAGGTTCTTCTCCTACCCCGGGATTGCTCCAACAATGGGGTCTGCCCGCTCATTTCTTCTGCGGCTGCCACCGCACCAAATCGGGAGCTATCAAATCATCTCTCACCAAGTACGTCTCCGAAGCGTTCTGCTGTGGCCTCGCCGAGCTTCCCAACGGTGACCTCTTCCTCGAAACCCGTGATGGGCGGCACAGCCTGATCGTAAGCTACCGGAGCGACCTTTGGGAGAACCTGCACGGGCCGGGGCAGCTTAATTTGGGAGCGAAATTGTATTGGGCGGTGGGGCCGAACTACTACGAGGCGATCCGGGCCTACTATCGGGGACTTTTCCGCGCGGGAGTTATTCAAATGAAGACAAACTCCGCCCGCAAGAACGCTGTGATCTTGTCTCCCCAGTTTAATTGCTGGGGCGCGGAGGTGGCGATCGAGAAAGAGGGGCCAAAACTTGACGAAGCCGCTCTCCAGTCTTTCTACAAGGATCTGAAAGCCTCGGGAATGAAGGCGGGAATGTTCGTTATTGATGATAAGTGGGAAGGAAAGTACGGCAGCCTGGAGCATTCCGCCGAGAGATTTCCTCACTTCGAGGAGTTCCGGAAGCAGGTACACGCCGATGGCCTGCACTTCGGCCTGTGGGCCGCTTTCATGCGTTGTCAGGATCCTGCCGACCTGGGCTTGAATGTTTCGCACATGTTGCACTTGGCGGACGGGAAACCGCTTGTCTCCGGCGGAGGTGACTCGAAGTATTACATCCTGGATTTCACACAGCCTGAGGTCGAAAAGGTGCTGCGGGCGCGGGCCAAGAGATTTGCCGAGCGCTACAAGCCGGACATGGTGAAATTCGATTTCGCCTACGAACTGCCTCCCATGTCGGTGGCGGCGCCGAAGGACATGGCTTGGGCGGGAGAGCGTTTGATGCTGAAAGGGCTCGAGGTGGTGGTGAAGGGCATGCGGGAGGCAAACCCTGATCAAGCGGTGATGTATTACTGCCTGTCGCCACTCTTCATTGAATACTTCGACCTCCACAGCCCCGATGATCTCTTCATGGCGGCGGGAGAGTATGATTTCGAAGCCAACCGGCGTTTCTTCTTCTCGAGTCTGCTGGGTGAGATCGGCATGCCCACCTATGGCTCGGGTGGGTACGACTGGGTGACCATGGCGGAAATCTGGTTTGACTCAGCCTTGCTCGGTACCCTGGGATCGCTCAACAGCTTTGTCGGTGACGAACAAGACGCGATGCCGACGCCCGAGCGCATCGCAAAATATAATGGCCTTTCCCAACTGTTGCGGACTTCCAACTCGTTCACCATTGAACCAGTGGAGGCTGATTATCTTAGCGTGACGCGGGGCGCCCACTCATCCTCCTGGGCTCGGTTCGAGAGCGGGGAACTGGTCGGGGTCGCCCTCCGCACTCGCCGCCTGGATGGGCAGGTGGGTGGGGTGGCACAGGCACTCTTGCCTGTGCAGACACCCCTCTCCACGAGAGACAACGGCGCACAGGCAAGAGTGCCTGTGCCACTTGCTAAATTCCGCGACGTCGTTCAGACGACCGCCTCCGTCGTGGCCGCTTCGAAAACCAGCGAGGGCATCGCCCGCGCAACCAAGCTGGCCGTCGTTCCTTATGGCGACGGCGAGCTGGTCATTCAACGCAGAGACCGTGAAGCTACTGAAGCCGCCGTTACCCAACACTACTTCGGCGGAAACTCCAAGGAGAGCCGCATCGAGATTCGCGACGGGACGCTGCGTTTGCCTCTGCGCGAGCGGGATGAGAATGGCTCGCCTCTGGAGTGGATTGAATTGAACGTCGGTGCTTTGGGGCTTTGAGGCGCCCTGATGGCTCACGACTCGTAGGCGGAATCGTGCTCGGGGTGAAGTGACAGGAAACGCAGAAAATCGCCGTCCCGGTAGGCGAGAGCGCGGATTCGCTGGCTCAAGCGAAGGGAATAGACCCTCGCACTGTTTGGCGCCCTCAGATTCTCGATCGCTTCCCAATGAAAGCCGGTGTGGCGATATAGGGTGGCCCACTCCAACCTGCCCAGGCGACGTAAGGACGCAACCACCTGCTTCAGTTCGGCCGACTCGAGTTGGAAAAAGACGTCCTGAAACTCGGGGCTGTTGAGGTCCAGGCGGACGCGGCTATGAGCGACGGACACGCCCACGCCCCGCGCCCTTCGATCCGCGCCTCAGCAAGGTATCGACATTGGTCTCCTGAGGCCGCGTTTCCGCCGCCCAAGCTAGTCCTCGCTCGATGCGGGAACGGTGTGGCTCCGCGAGTGTCCAGAGTTGGGTCTCAGGTA
>Ga0187784_10003205_pt1 | contig 13192 bp, 9 predicted proteins | sample 1015_SJ02_MP15_2_FD_132964 | JGI IMG/M metagenome (GOLD analysis project Ga0187784, IMG submission 132964) | Tropical peat soil microbial communities from peatlands in Department of Meta, Colombia - 1015_SJ02_MP15_20_MG | ecosystem: Environmental > Terrestrial > Soil > Wetlands > Peat | place... | reverse complement strand
GCATCGACGTAGGCACGTTCGATGAGGTCGAGGAGGTCATTCTCAAAGAGCGGCGTCACATCTCCGCCGACGGCATCGTTATCCCCATCCTGGCCATCAACGAACACACCGGACAGCTCGAAACCCGGCCGGAGATCGTCTCGCGCGGTTTCGTGCCGCTCGATGAAGCCCCGGACCTGGTCGAGAGCGCCCGCGAAGTCATTCTGAAAACCATCGAAAAATCCAACCTCGAAGAAGTCGGCGATTGGGGTGTAATTAAAGAAAAAATCCGCACTGGCCTGCGCAAGCATTTCAATGAAGAAACCGGCAAGCGGCCCATGATACTGCCGGTGGTCCTGGAGGTATGATGATTGCCGATTTTCGATTGTCGATTTTTCGATTGGAAATTTGTGACTTGCGATTTCTGATTTCTGATTTGACACGGGTAGCGCAGACTTCGTGCTTTTCGAAGTCTGCGGCTTTTCCGATGCATACCGCCAAGGGCAACAGACCTGCACGGAACCCAGGACCAAGCTACTCACCTGATGTACACTTGAGTAGACGGGAAATGCCATGAGCACGAAACCGACAATTGAAGAGCTTAGTGAGGCGGCTAGACAGCTTGCACCCGGTTGGCGAAGCAGTGTGTGAGCGAGCGGCAAAATTGCGAGCAGACCATGTCTGGCTAAGAACCCCCGGCGCGTTGCAGGTGGCCACCGCTCTTGAGCACCGTGCACAGTTGATCTTGACTAACGATCGCGGATGGAAACGCTTGAAGGAGATTCCCGTTGTCGTCTTGGACGACTGCCACGCGGCTGGCGCTTGAAAGGCAGTTCTGCGCTACCCGGACATATTTTATTGAACAGTATTGCTCACTTGAATAGTATCACACGTAAGATTAAGTCGGAGCGAAAACACCGATGCCCCTGTACCAAGCAGTTGTCCTCGCAGTTGTTCAAGGTCTCACGGAGTTTCTTCCCGTTTCCAGTACGGCGCATCTATGGCTTGTACCGTGGCTTTTGAAATGGAAAGATCCCGGCCTGACCTTTGATGTGGCCTTGCACGCCGGCACGCTGCTGGCGGTGCTGGCGTACTTCTGGCGCTATTGGGTGGAGATGATTGTCCTGGGCTTTGGCCTTGGAGGTAGCGCCCTGCCGCAAGGCGTCGTGGGCGCAAGCCATTCCGCTCGCGAGGACCTGCGCCAGAATCCCAGGCTGTTATGGTACATGGTGGTGGCCACCATCCCGGGCGCGCTCGCCGGCTGGCGATTCGAGCGCGCCGCGGAGGAGCAGTTGCGCTCGCCGGTGATCGTCGGCACGGCGTTGATTGTAGTCGGGCTGTTCATGGGCGCGGGAGACTGGCTGGGCAAGCGCGAACGCGACCTCGGCCATGTCGGCCTTCTCGATTCCTTTCTGGTCGGCGTGGCGCAGGCCTTTGCAGTGATCCCCGGCGTGTCCCGTTCCGGCATCACGATGACCGCCGGGCTCTTGCAGAAGATGACGCGCGAGACTGCGGCGCGCTTCTCCTTCCTGCTCTCGACACCCCTCATCGCCGGGGCGGCCATGAAGAAAGGCCTGGAAATCCGCCATGAGGGATTGCCCGCTGAGATGCGCCTGCCGTTTCTCTGCGGAATCCTGGTCTCGGCCCTGGTCGGTTACCTGGTCATCGCCGTACTGATCCGCTATTTGGAGCGGCGCACGTTCAATGCTTTCGTTATTTACCGGCTGGCGCTGGGCGTGATACTATTGACGCTCGGATGGGGATCGTTCCACGGCTAGGCGAGGGAGCAAGTGATGCGCGCCAGCGATCACTCCCTCGCGCCCGGAAGCCGAAGCAGAGACGGACTCTGGCCGTCCGCTCCCATTTTAGCGGCGATGTAGGGGCACGCCATGGCATGCCCGTACTTGCCAGAGCGCCGTTGCAGGAAGGTACAGCATGGGCGACTCATCCACTGCCACTACATCAAAATCCAAAGAGGCGGGCGCGAAGAACCAAAAGCAACCGGTCTTCGACTCCCACCGTGGTTCGGAGCTGCTGGGCTTTCTGGTTGCGGTTGCGGGCTTGCTCGTCCTGCTAAGCCTGGCATCATACCTGCCTGAGGATCCTTCTCTCAACACCTCTGCCGGTCCCGGGGCTACGACTCAGAACTGGGTGGGGCCGGTCGGCGCGTACACGGCGGACTTGCTTTTCCAGGGACTCGGCTGGGTGGCTTACCTGATTCCCATGCTCCTGCTGGTGGTCGGCTCGCGCCTGCTGCTGGTGCGGCCTTTTGCAACCCCTAAGACCAAAGCGCTGGGCGCGGGATTGCTGGTCGCTTCCTTGAGCGCCTTGCTCGAGCTTTTCCCTTACACCCCGGTGGTTCGAGGGTTGATCCGCGGTAGCGGCATGCTGGGTTATCTGGCGGCAGCGGGGCTGGTCCACACCTTCAATCACCTTGGGGCCGCGATTGTTGCCGCCACCGTATTCCTGTCGTCGCTTTTTCTGATTACCCGCTTCTCTTTCTCCTGGGCGGCGACTTTCCTGAAGGCGCGATGGCTGGCAGTCGCGCGGCCGGTCGCGGCGCGCTGGCAGGCGTGGCAGGAAGCCCGCACGGAGGCGGCCGAAGAGCGGCGGCGCCGCCGAGCGGAAGCCATGCGACTACGGCGCAAGCTGGCCGTCGTCACGCAGAGGCCGGTGCTGAGCCAGGCTACCCACCTCGTCACTCCCCCGGAGCCTGCAGCGCCCGCCCAGCAAGCAGCAGTCGAAGCGGCCGTGGCCGAACCCGCCGCTCCCCTGGAAGTGCCTGGCCTTGATGTCGAGATCCCGGTGACTGCGCCGTCGCCCAAAATCATCGGCCGCGAGACGCCGGCTTACAAGTTCCCCACCCCGGCTCTCTTGCGTCCGCCTGACGATTCGGAGGGCATCGACGAGGACGAACTCAAAGACCGCGCCGCCCGCCTCACCGCGAAGTTCGGCGAGTTTGGAGTCACCGGAACCATCACCCAGATTCATCCCGGGCCGGTCGTCACCACCTACGAGTTCAAACCGGAGGCTGGAATCAAATACAGCCGGATCACGAACCTGGTGGACGACCTCTGCCTGGCGATGAAGGCCGAGTCGATTCTGATCGACCGCATTCCAGGCAAATCGACGGTGGGCATCGAGGTGCCCAACCTGCACCGGGAGATCATCCATCTGCGAGAAGGGATCGAATCCATAGAATTTGTGGCGTCGCCTTCCAAGCTGAGCCTCTGCTTGGGCAAAGTCATCACCGGGAAAATCAAAATCGCCGATCTGACGCAGATGCCGCATCTGCTGATCGCGGGCTCGACAGGGTCGGGTAAAAGCGTCGCGCTCAACTCCATGATCGTGTCCATTCTGTATAAGGCGAACCCTGAAGAAGTCAAGCTCATCTTGATTGATCCCAAGCGGCTGGAATTGGGCCTCTACCAGGGCACGCCGCATTTGATGACGCCCATCGTTACGGAGCCCAAGCAGGCCGCCAACGTGCTGCGCCGAGCCACCTTCGAAATGGAAGAACGCTTGAAGAAGCTGGCCGAACACGGGGTACGCAACATCGAACAATACAACAATATATTTGCTCTGGATTCGACTCTGAACCTGTTTGACAACGACGGCAAACCCGAGCGGCCGTTGCCCTACATCGTGATCGTCATCGACGAGTTGGCGGACCTGATGATGGTGGAACCCCAGGGCGTGGAAGAATCCATCACCCGCCTGGCTCAAATGGCTCGTGCCGTGGGTATCCATTTGATCCTCGCTACACAGCGTCCCTCGGTGGACGTCATCACGGGACTGATTAAAGCCAACTTGCCGGCGCGCATCTCCTTCCGTGTGGCCTCCAAGGTGGACTCGCGAACCATTCTCGACGCCAATGGCGCAGAAGCCCTGCTGGGCCGTGGCGATATGCTCTTCCTTCCTCCTGCCAGCGCTCGCCTGCAGCGACTCCATGGGCCCCTGGTGACCGAGCAGGAAATCACCAAGGTCGTAGATTTTTGGAAATCCCAGTCGCAGCCTCAATACAACGAGGAATTCCTGAAGCCGGTGAAGGATCGGAACGGTGAGGAAGTGGAAGGAGAAGATGAGGAGGAAGAGGCGGCGGAACTCGACGCCGTCTACGATGAAGCCGTGCGCCTCGTGGTGGAATCTGGGAAGGCTTCCACTTCCCTGCTGCAGCGCCGCCTGCGCGTCGGCTACGGGCGCGCCGCGCGACTCATCGACATGATGCAGAAGGACGGCATCGTCAGCGCCCCCGACGGTTCCAGGCCGCGCGAGGTCCTGAAGCGCCCCGAATGGCTGCGCGAGGTGGACGAGTCAGTGCGCTAGCTCGCGTTTCTGGCGGAGGGCAATACACGCAACGGCCTAATCTTGACCTGCATTCCGGAAAGGGCTAAACTCTCAATGTCTCGACTCGTGCTGGCGGTGCTAACGGCGGCGCTGATCGCATACTCCTACTTCGAGATCGAGACCAGCCTGCCTTTGCTGACCGCTCAGGTCATGACCCACCGGGGCGCGACCGTGCCGGTCAGTCATGTCCTGAGCACAGAGCTGCACATCACCTGCTTCATTCAGCTCTTTGTTGCGGCGTGCCTCCTGGGTGCTCCTTACATCGCCCCGCAGGCTATCCATTTCGGCTCGTGGTGCCTCAGCCGCTACTCCCCAGCGCAGCAGGAGCGCATCCTGCCCTTGGTGCGGGAACTGACGGGGATGCTCGCTCTCTTGACCAGCTCCTATTTCTCCGCCCGCATTTACTTCGAGATTCATGATGCGGCCGCACACGGGCCTCTGCTGCCGGCCGATTGGATCAAGAACGTCGACTGGACGGAATTGGAGTGGTTGCTCGCCCTCTTTGTTGTCTGCGGGATCGTCATCTATCTCTATATAGCCAAGTTCGATGAGGCCGCCGGGAAGGAATAATCTGAGTCAAATCAGAAAGCGTTCAAGGGCACGGGAAGATTGTAAGCCGCAACGTCAACGGCCAACTTCTCGACCGACACGAACCTCAGCGCGTGCAAGCCGAGCACCCGCGCCGCCTCCACATTGTCCTCGCGATCGTCGACGAAAAGACACTCTTCAGGCTTCGAACCCACAACCGTGAGGCAAGCGTGGAAAATGGCGGCTTCCGGCTTGGCGAGTTGCACTTCCGCGGAAAAGCACACATAGTCGAAATCCCTGAACCAGGGAGCGTACCACCGCATGTGAATGGAGATTTCAATAGGCATGTTGGAGAGGACAGCGATTTTCAAGCCCTGACTCTTCAGCGATCGGACCCACTCCATCATGACGGGGTTGGTGCGCATCCAGATGCCAATGTCAGCGGCAATCAGGCTGCTGATTTGGGCAGGGGTGATTCCCACGCCTGCTGCTTCTGCAACCCGGCACCAATATGTGGGGCCGTCGATAATTCCCCGGTCATAGTCGGCGCGCTGGCCCCAGTAAATCTCCTCAAAGGCGCTCGCGTCTATTCCTGCCAAGGCAGCCAGGTTCTGATAGTCAGATGCACGCGGAGGGAGACTCAGCACATATCCGAAATCGAAAATCACAGTGGTGATGCTCATGCCCGTCTGTTCAAAATGAAAACTAGCCCGGCCATCTGTCATTCCGAGCCAAGCGAGGAATCTCGCTCTGCTTCGAGGAGCCGGATCCGGGGACCGAAGAATTCCAGGGCGAGATTCCTCGCTTCGCTCGGAATGACAATGAGTACCGGGCCGTTCCTTTATGCCGTCACGATTCGAAAAGTGAGGCCACGAACTCGCGTGCGGCAAAGGGAAGAAGGTCATCCACCTTTTCACCGACACCCACATATTGGATGGGCAATGCGAGCTCGCGCGCGATGGCAATGACCACCCCACCTTTGGCCGTGCCGTCAAGCTTGGTCAAGATAATCCCGGTGGCTCCGCCGTGGTCGATGAACTGGCGAGCCTGCGCGAGGCCGTTCTGGCCCGTGGTGGCATCAATGACCAGCAGAACCTCGTGCGGGGCATTGGGGATTTCGCGCGCCGCGATGCGGCACATCTTTTGAAGCTCGGCCATCAGGTTGTACTTGGTATGAAGGCGGCCCGCCGTGTCCACGATCACCAGGTCGTAATGGCGGGTGCGCGCGGCGGTGAGGGCATCGAAAAGCACCGCGGCGGGATCGGCGCCGGACTTCTGCTTGACAATATCCAGGTTCAGCCGGCCTGCCCACACTTCAAGCTGTTCGGTGGCGGCGGCGCGAAACGTGTCCGCCGCGCAGAGCAGCGGCTTGCGGCCTCGGTGGAGTTGGAGGTTCGCCAGCTTGGCAATGCTGGTGGTTTTCCCCGCCCCATTGACACCCACCACGAAGATCACGGCAGGCATTCCGGCCGGAGGCTGCTTAGCCACTGGGGTGCCCGCTTGCCGGCCGAGCGCGGGGTTCTCAAGTATCTTGAGAATCTCCTGCTCGACGGCGGCGCGAAGCTGCCGCGGCTCGGTAAGTTTCTTGTAGCTCACCTGCTCCTTCAGACGATCGAGAATCTCGCCCGTCGTTTTCACTCCCAGGTCAGCCGTGATGAGGGTGGCCTCGAGGTCGTCGAGGACCGATTGGTCGACGGTCTGTTTCCCTTCAACAATTTCCTCGATACGTTCCACCAGTTGCGCCTTGGTGGAAGCAACGGCTTGTTTGAGTCGCTCGAAAAGGCCAGGCTGTTTCTCTTTATCACTCGATCCGAAGAGGCTTAGAGGCATAGAAGTGCATTCTAACACGTAGCAGTGGAGGCAGTAGGCAGTAGGCAGTAGGCAGTAGGCAGAAGGCAGAAGGCAGTAAGCAGTCGGCAGCGGGCGGTGGCTAATTGGGAAGGGGTAGTGCGCGTTCCGCAGATAACACCAAAGGCCGGTTCAATGGGAGTAATAGGACGCGGGGCATTGTTGAGCCCGTCGGCATGTGCCACGAAGGGGGAAATTCCTTGTGCCTTGTGCCTTGTGCCTTGTGCCCTCTGCCTTGCTACGCTGGTTCTTCCCGCCGTGTGGCAGAAGCGATCCAGGCTGCGATTCCCCACAATATCAATCCCGCAATGAAGCCTTCCACGGCCGTACCGACCAGTGCTGCCGCAAGTCGGGAAGGCACGTGGCCACGGGACCGATCAAAAAAGTGAGTCCTGTACGAGGAAGGAATCGCGCTCATGAGCGTTGCGATGAAAACCCAAAGTCTCCACGTCCAGCCAAGCACCAGTGCCGGGGTACGCAGTTGCCGGCCCCCGCGCAATCCCAGGAGAGGCCCCACGCCCCCCAGATAGAAGCCGGCGATCAAAGCCGCGACCGTGGAACTCCAGGCAGCAGCGTTCGGTCCTGATACTCCCATTGCCTCCAGCCAATAACGAATGACGACCAACGCCCCTAATATTACTCCGGGCCCGACGGTCACTGGCCAGCGCCACAGGAGGTAAATGAGCGCCATGAGCAGGAGCAGCACAACGAAGAAAACAACGATCTCGATCAGGTGTCCGAAGATGTGGGTGCCTAAGTGACCCCAGTTGCCGTAATCCTCGCGCTCGGCAAAGTGGCTCCGCTCCAGCCGCAAGACGGCGGAAATTACGGTTGCCAGAATCACCCATCCCTCGGTCCACGCAGACAGAACCAAGGCAGGCAAGACGAGCTGAGAGTAGCTAAAAGGACTTCGCTTCAAGGGCCCGATCGCTGCAAGATACATACCGGACAAGACCAGCCCGACGGTCGCCGAAACGTAGCGAGCCACCGTCTGGGGCGTGCCGGTCACCTCCAAGACAAAGCGGGCAACAACCAACGCCGCAAGAAAGAACAGAATCCTCTGCAATAGCTTTTGGTACGCATTCCCCCCGGCTGGATCAGCGACTGGAGACATTCCGCACCTCCGCGAAACACGAGTTGTATCGGATGGTCACACGCATTATCCGGCCTGCACAGCCGGAAGTCAACGACAAGGATTCCGTGGTAGTGTCCTAATTCAAAGGCAGCGCCTTCTCGATTCCCCGACTTGCGACCTTCAAATGTATAATCACCGCATGAGCCGCCAACATTTTATACGCTTGTCAAGCTGGTTGCTTTGTCTCGGTGTCATATTCACTGCCCACGGCCCGGCACAGGAAACGACGGGTATTGCGGGAAACTGGGTCCTAAGACTTGGGAATCGCATTTTCATTGTCGTGACGCTGTCGCCAATCCTGGGGAGTGGGGGGCACTTCACCGGCTCGCTGGCCCGCCCAAAGCACTTTTCAATCGCAAATGGTGCGTTCTTTTCCAGCATTAAAGGGCCGGCCGTTCACTACCCGATCGTCCGCAGCAGCAGCAAGGAAAATTGCGTCTCCTTCACAACTCAAAACCCAACGGACAAACGAGACGAGGATAACTTCCAGCTTTGCACCAACGGCCAAGGGCATGGGACCCTGAAAATTGATATCCCCGGTTTTGAGCCGTGGCCCGTGACCAAGGAAAAGGCTCCATTGGTCATCGCTGCCGATTGGGACAGTGCGCGTAATTATTTCCTGGATGACACCAATGTTTCTGACCCGGAGATGCAACGGATCTTTGAGGCGGACCAGAAAGACCGGCAACCCGGCGTAGGGAAAATTGACTGGGAGATAGTCGAAAAAGCAGACACAGCCCGGCGCGAGGCAACCCGCAAACTCCTCTCGGAGGGAAAACTTCATACCGGGGAAGACTTCGAGAGAGCGGCGTTCCTATTCCAGCACGGCGATACGCCGGACGACTTCCTTTTGGCCCACACGTTGGCTATGGTCGCCGTAGCGCGAGGGCAAGGCGATGCCTTATGGATCGAAGCCGCAACTTTGGACCGGTATCTGAATTCCGCTCATCAGCCGCAAATCTACGGCACGCAGTTCTATTTCAAGCCCAATGAACCGACGACTCAGGACCCTTACAACCGCAGCTTGATCCCCGACGCCCTGCGGCGGAATTTGGGCGTTCCCCCTCAGGCCGCGCAGGAAGAACAGAGAAAGCGGTACGAAGCAGAGCGCTCCAAGCCTTAGGGGGCAAGAGTTGGGAGCGTGCAACTTGAGAGCGTTTACGCTCATCCAACGTCGTAAACCTGGCGGAGGAGTTCGTCATTTGGCGCTGGTGCAGTCTGCTTCTACAGAGGCGATCCCGCGTCTACGGTTTCCACCTGTGGCGGCGCAAACCCGGCGCGCTATCGGACAAAAGTAAAAACTTCAGGGGTGGCCCCTGTGACCGCCCCGGGCGACCACAAACAAGGGTCACCCCTACAAAGTCAGGCTACTTGCTCGCTTCTTCGAGCAGTTTGCGAAGGTTTGGTTTAACACTTCCTGGCGGCGGGGGTGGGAGCAGCGCCAGTCCTCGTTGCGCTGTAGCCCGGCCTTTCTCGATCTGGCCGGAAGCGCGGTATGCCTGGGCCAGGGTCAGCAGCGGCGAGGGTATCTTAGCATGACTCATTGCCACTTCGCGCTCCGCGCAAGCGATGGCGAATTTGAGGTCGCGGAGGGATCCCGGCTCTACTTTCACGAAGGCGTTGGCTGCCTGATCGAGAATCGCCGGGGACGCCGCATCCTTGCCGGCAATTTCCCTTATGGTGGCCAAGCCCTGCTTCGAAAGCGCGGTCGGGTCTGCCGCAGAATGCAGCTCGGACTGAATGCCGCCGAGGCGCACTTGCACGTCTGCCATAACTGCTCTCCAGGCGTCATTCGACGGTTCTTTCTTCAGGCCTATCTCGATCAGGGCCATCGCCTGGGTCAATAAGGTTTGTGCCGCATGCAGGTTGCGCCGCCGGTCATCTGGAGCGACCGCAAGCACGGGGTTCGCCGCAGCTTCAAAAGCGCTCGCCTCCGCGTTCATCGCATTCTCCATGTCCGCGGGTGAGCGCCAGTCTTGCGGGTCTGCCGCCGCCAGGCGTCGGCTGGTGTCGATAGCCTTCTCAAAGAGCGGTATGGCGGCGCTGTAGTCTCGCAACGCCGCCAGGGCATTGGCCTCCCGCACCAGCATGATCCCACGCAGCCGCACCACCGATAAATTGCCTTGCTTGGCATTCGGTAAGTCATCCAGGCGCTGCAGGGCAAGCTGGAGATCTTTGAGCGCCTGAGCGGGATCGGTCTCCATCTCGACATCCCCGATCTTCATGGTGGCGATGGCCATAGCCCCGATGGCGCGCGAGAACCCAGGATCGGCACTCAATGCCCGGTTCACCAAGCTGAGATTTATCCGGTAGGCGGAGAGCGCACCGGCGAGGTTCCTCATGCTATTCGCACGGGACTGGCCCAACTCATCGCCCAAAACATCGTAGGCCGTGGCTGCGTCGGTAAGCAGCGCCGCCGAGGCATGCGGGTCAGACGCCAACGCCTGAAAGCAGTTCAAAGCCTCCTGTAGGACGGAAACCGCCTCCGACGTTTTTCCCGTCAGCCACAGAATTTCACTGCGCGACTGCACGGCCAGGGCTAGTGCCCAGAGCGCTTCGCGATCCCTGGGTTTCGCCGCCACGAGTGGTTCAGCAATGGCAATAGCTTTTCCGATGCTGACCAGCGCCCCAGCGGGGTCACCCAGGTTCTGGTCGTATTCATTCCCTTGCAGGTTTCCCAGCCGGGTATAAGCGTCCACCAAATCGAGCTGCGTACGGCGGTCGCCGCGCGTGTCCCTGGCCATTCGGTCCAGGTGTTCCAGCACGCGCGTGACCAGCAACTTCTGCGCCCCCGTAGAGCCTGGAAGTTCCTTAATCGCCTCGTCCAATTCGGAAAGCAGGCTATTGCTCAATTGGCGCAGGTCCGCGGAGCGTGCCTCAGCCTTGCGCCGCTCCGCATTGGCGACTTTACTCTGCCACAGCACGCCGGCCACGCCGGCGATGAGTGAGATAGCCACGAGCGCCGCTGCCGCCACGCTGAAGCGGCGGCGCCGGATGAACTTTCCGGCCCGATAACGCAGCGTGCCACGCCGCGCCGCCACCGGCAGGCCCTCGAGATAAGCGCGAAGGTCGGAGGCGAGCTGCTCGGCGCTCCGATAACGCTCCTGCGGTTCCTTGCGTAGCGCCTTGAGCAGGATTGCCTCCAGATCGGCGTCCAGCCTTTGGTGAGAGCCCGCTCCTCGATACGGCTTGCGGGGAGGCTCTTCGCAGATCACGCGCAGCATCTCGGCGGTGGTGAGCTCTTTCAGCTCATAAGGAACCGTTCCAGCCAGCAATAGGTAAAGCAAAACGCCCAGCGAGTAAGTATCCGAGGCAGTCGTAATGGGATTGCCTAGCACCTGTTCAGGGCTTGCATACTGCGGAGTAAAGGACTGGTAGCCTTCGCGAGTCAGTCGGCTATCATGCCTTGACAGCGAGGGAGAAAGGAGCTTGGCGGTTCCAAAGTCCAGCAACCGGGGAGTGCCGTCGGCGGCCACCAGGATGTTATCCGGCTTCAAATCGCGATGCACGACGAAATTCTGATGGGCAAACTGGACAGCCTCGCAAACACGCACGAAGAGCGCGATCCGTTGTTGCACGGGAAGGCCCCGTTCCTCGCAGTAACGATGAATTGGAACCCCATGCACGTACTCCATCACCAGATACAAATCGCCCTGCGTCGTGACGCCGCCGTCCAGCAGGCGGGCAATAAAGGGGTGCTGGAGTTCAGCCAGAATCTGACGTTCCTGGCGGAACCTTTCCCGAAACAGGTCAGTTGCCAGGGGCAGGTCGATGAGCTTGATGGCGACCTGCTGCTCGAACTGGCCGTCGGCGCGGTGTGCCAGGTAGACGGCGCCCATACCGCCGCGTCCAAGCAAGCGGTCCAGCTCATAAGGCCCGACACGCTTGTGGTCGCGCTGATCGTCCTGGGCGGCATCTGGTTGTAACCGCCGGGATGCGGCCGACTGCTCTTGCGCCTCGCAGGCCTTAAGGAGCGAGCGCACCTCGAGTGCGAGTTCCAGGTCCCCTTGGCATCGGGTCTCAATCAATCCCGCTCGCATTTCCAAGGGAGCCTCGAGAACCTCGTTGAAGATCGCCTCAATCTCCGCCAGACGTGCAGCCATTCGAGTGCGCGCTTCGTAGCGCCGACCTTCAGGTCGGCACCTTTTCCCATGCTGTGAAGCTGTGAACAAATTCCGAATTTGTCATCCTGAGCACAGCGAAGGATCCCCGCAGTTTTTCGCGAATCGCTGAAACAACGGAAACTGCGGAGATCCTTCGCTGCGCTCAGGATGACAGCTTATTGATTTCGTCATGCCTTCTGACCGAAAGGTCAGCGCTACCGCAGTGTGTCAGGCAAGCCGCCGCACTCTAAAGCTCACGCCACATTCTCGACCATGCCGGGGTGGATGCGCCGGTACAGCCAACTCTTGGTGAACCTCAGGTCGCGGTCCACCGTGGCCTTCGAGACCTGCAACAGCGCCGCTGTCTCCTCCGCCGTGCAACCCAGAAAATAGCGCAGCTCGACGAGCTGCACCTTGTAGGCATCGAGCACGTTCAGTTCCTCGAGGGCGTGATTCAGATCCAGCAATTCCGGGCTGCCGATATTCACCCACGTCAGGTCGTCGCTGAGAGGGATGCGCTCGAAGCCCCCGCCCCGCATCTCGGCTTGCTTCTCACGCGCGTGGTCGATGAGGATCATGCGCATCACCTTGGCGGCAAAAGTGTAGAAATGCTGGCGGTCCTCCCACCCGGTCTTCTTCTGTTTCAACAACCGGAGGTAAAGCTCGTGGACCAAAGCTGTGGCCTGAAGAACGTCGGGGTTGCGCTCGCGCCGAATGTAGGCTGCGGCTACCTCCCGAAGGTGAGGGTAAACAAGCGGCATCAGGTCCGCGAAGGCCGATAGGTCCCCGTCCTTCCATTTTGCCAAGAGTATGGTAATCTCTCCCTTCTGCGTATCCAATTCCGCCTCCACGCCCCCTTGATTGTGACCACAGCATATCACTTTCACCTGCCTCCGACATCCGCAGATTACTAGTTTGGCAAGAGCCGTGACATTCTGTCGCTGAATCGGCTTGCCACTTCCAGTGCAGGGTGCTAGTGCTTAGCTGTGTTAATAAGCGCAATTAAACTGACTCCTGGAAGGGCGGCGCTTTAGCCCCGCCGCTACGTAGAGCACGGTTGAAGCGGCCTTTAGGCCCTGAAGCAACGCGGCTTCAGGGGCTAAAGCCCCGAGGAGTGGCCTGTCCTCTGCGGCGGGGCTGAAGCCCCGCCCTTCCGACGCCAAACGAATAAGCACGCTAACTTCGGCAAGTAAGCACTAAGAGTGTTCCGCCAGGGGTCCGCCCCTGGCCCACGCGTCTAGGAAAAGCCACG
>Ga0187784_10003204_pt1 | contig 13193 bp, 12 predicted proteins | sample 1015_SJ02_MP15_2_FD_132964 | JGI IMG/M metagenome (GOLD analysis project Ga0187784, IMG submission 132964) | Tropical peat soil microbial communities from peatlands in Department of Meta, Colombia - 1015_SJ02_MP15_20_MG | ecosystem: Environmental > Terrestrial > Soil > Wetlands > Peat | place... | reverse complement strand
GCGGATCATCCGCCAGATGCTCAAATCGGGCGAGCCGATCGAATCGTCCGACATTCTTAATTCCGAGCTCATTCGGCGGCTGTCCGAGCAGCGCGTTACGTTAACCGCCCAGCTCGCGGAGCAATCCTCTTCACTGCTCGGCAATCATCCTCGCATCAAGGAGCTGAAGGCGCAGATCGAGGATCTCGACAAACAAATCCGGCGCGAAGCCGAAACCATGGCGCGTTCATTTGAAAATGACGCCAAGCTCGCCGATGCGCGCGTCGAGGCGCAGATGTCGATGTTCGATCAATTCAAGAATCAGGCGGCCTCGACGAATGAGCAGGATGTACAATTGCGCGCGTTGGAGCGCGATGCGAAATCGCAGCGCGATCTGCTGGAATCCTATCTGGCCAAATATCGCGAAGCGAGTGCGCGCGATACCATCGCTTCGGCGCCGCCGGATGCGCGGGTAATTTCGCGCGCGACCGTGTCGAACGTGCCCGCCTATCCGAAGAAACTGCCGACCGTATTGATTGCTACCCTGGCGACGCTCCTGGTCAGCAGCGGTGTTGTGCTGACGCGCGAGTTTCTTGGCAGTCCTCCGGCCGAAGTGGCGGTGACGTCGCTCCCCCTCGATCGCTCGGGCTCTGAGACCGTTGCCGGTGTAGGGCCGCTGGCGCGCATCCTTGCGGCGAAAGGGAAATTGGCGGCTCGTGCGGCCTCCGCTGTCAAAGGTGCGCAAGAGATCGCGGAACCCGACCCCGCCCACGCACCGGTCGGCATTCCGGTCAGCGCGGTCGAGGATTTTGCCCATCACTTGCATGGTGAAGGCGTACCTAACAGCCAGATCGCCATCTTCAGCATAAAGCCGCACCTCGACCGCAGCGGGGTCGCAATCAAATTCGCCCGTGCGCTCGCCCGGGAAGCGCGGGTTGTGCTGGTAGGATTGGGCTCAGGCGACGCAGCCATCGCCGAAATTGCGGCGGAGCCTGATGCGCCTGGCTTATCGGAACTTGTCGCAGGCGCTGCCTCGTTCACCGATATCATCACGCGCGATCGCTTTTCCGGGCTTAATCTGATCCTCTCCGGGCGCGCGCCGGCCACCCGCGGCCCGCTATTGAAGGAAAAAAGCTTGGCGCCGAGCTTCGCTGCGCTCTCGGCCGCCTATGCCCACGTCGTGATCGATGCCGGCGTGCTTGGGGGAGGCGCCGCCGAGGCCATCGCCAACTTCGCGCCCCACGCCGTCCTCTTGGTCGAGACCATCGCCGACGAAGCTGTCGTCCAGGCACACAGCCGACTCTTGCAGGCGGGCTTCGATCACGTCACAATTTTCATTGCCGGTTCGCCCGAAACCGCTGCGGCTTCCACCGCCGACGCAGAGGCGGCCTAGTGATCTGTGGCGCGGCCCGGCAAAGGATTATCAACCACGCGTTGGCTAGGATTGCCGGCTCAACGAGGAACATGACGTGGCCGGGCTCAGGCAAGCGATTATCCGTGGCGGCTTGGAATCGCTTTTCTTCACCGGAGCGTATTCGGCGCTAAGGCCTTATGTCGGCGGTGTCGGCGTCATCTTGACGATGCATCATGTGCGCCCGCCGCGGCCGGGGCGCTTCCAGCCCAACCGGCTGCTCGAAATCACGCCGCAATTTCTCGCCCGTGTCATCGAGCTATTGCGCCGCTCCGGTGTCGATCTCATCAGCCTTGACGAACTTTATCGCCGCATGAGCGAGGGTAATTTCGGCAAGCGCTTTGTCTGCCTCACCTTTGACGACGGTTACCGCGACATCAAAGAGCACGCCTATCCGATCCTCAAGGCTGCGGGCGTTCCTTTTGCCATTTACGTTGCGACGAGTTTCCCTGACCGGCTGGGCGAATTGTGGTGGCTTGCGCTCGAGGCGGTTGTTGCCAAGAACGACCGCGTCGGCGTGATGATCGAGGGCGAAAATCGCATTTTCGATTGCAAAAGCGTCGCGGAAAAGCGGGCGCTCTACGATGAGCTCTATTGGTGGCTGCGGCGCCAGCCGATGGAGAGCGACACCCGCGCAATCGTACGCAATCTTGCCGCCAGTCATCACGTCGACATCGCCGCGTTCTGCAAAGAATTGTGCATGGACTGGCAGGAGCTGGCCGAGCTTGCCGCGGATCCGCTGGTGACGATCGGCGCCCACACAGTCAATCATCCGATGCTGGCGAAGCTTTCGGAAAAAGCCGTACGCACGGAATTGGAGATGAGTCGTTCGGTTATTGAGGCGGCACTGGCAATACGGCCGGTGCACTTGTCCTATCCTTATGGCGATGCCACGTCCGCCGGCCCACGCGAATTTCAGATCGCCGCGGCGCTGGGATTTAAGACCGCGGTGACGACGCGGCCAGGGGTCCTGTTTCCCGCCCACCGTAGCCAACTGACCGCTTTGCCGCGCATTTCGCTCAACGGCGAATATCAGCAGCTGCGCTATGTGCGCGTGCTGCTGTCCGGCGCGGCGACGGCCATGTGGAACGGTTTGCGCACGTCGGAGGCAGCCTAATCAGGCATCAGGGATCGGGCATCAGGAATTCACTGGATCCCCGATTACTTATTCTTGATTCCTGGTGCGCTCATCCAGCGCACCAGTGGCATGGCCGGGATAACCCACCCAAGGCCGGCGACGATATAGTAAGCGACTGAGGCGACAGAATTGTCGCGGATGGCGGGCGATTGCGCCAGCGCCATAGCCACAAGCGCCCAGACGATGACCAGCACAAACAGCGCAATGGCGCCGATGAGTTTGCGCACACGAAGCCGCATGGCGGTGTGTGCTATCACGAGCGGCACCGCGCGTCATTGTCGGCGCGATTGCGCGAGGCGATCGACATAGAGTGGCCCAAGAGCGGAAAAGCCACGCTCGCAATGCCGCATTGCCAGCGTTGCGACCGGCACTATATGGTCCGCGCGAGCGGACCGACGATGAAAAAAGCAGCGTCCTACGGTGGCCACGAGCGCGCGATCCGGCTGTGGCTCTATGCCGTCGCCGCTTTGGTTCTGGCCATGGTTCTCGTCGGCGGCGCGACGCGGCTCACCGAATCCGGCCTCTCTATTACCGAATGGCGACCGGTCATGGGCGTGCTGCCGCCGTTGAGCGACAGCGAGTGGCAGCAGGCTTTGGCGAAATATCAGGCGATCCCGCAATACCGGGCGCTGAATGCCGGCATGAGCTTTGCGGACTTCAAAGTCATTTACTGGTGGGAGTGGACGCATCGCTTACTGGGCCGGCTCACCGGCGCGGCGTTTCTTTTGCCGTTTCTCTGGTTCTTGTGGCGCGGCTGGATACCACGCGAGCTACGACCCCGGCTGTGGCTCATCTTTGCGCTCGGCGCGCTGCAAGGCGCGGTCGGCTGGTGGATGGTAGCGTCCGGTCTTTCTGAACGGATCGAAGTTTCCCAATATCGGCTGGCGACACATCTTATTCTCGCCAGCGTCATCTACGTCGCACTCCTGTGGGCGGCGGCGGGACGCGCAATCCCGCCTGCGACACCGGTCCGCGCCGTCACTAGAGTGGGGGCGCTGTTTTTGCTCGTTCTCGTACTCGCGCAAATCTACCTCGGCGCTTTGGTGGCGGGGCTACGCGCCGGCTACGCCTACAATACTTGGCCGCTGATCGACGGTGTGCTGCTGCCGAAATCCGGCGATCTGTTTTTCCAGACGCCGCTGTGGCGGAATTTTTTCGAAAACATTCTGACCGTGCAGTTCGATCACCGGATGGTCGCCTATCTCGTCTTGATCGGCGCCGCTTTGCACGCGTTTGATGTTGTGCGCAACGAGGGGAGGGGGCGCGCTGGCGCGCTGGCGCTGCTTGCGGCAAGCGCCGTGCAAATCGTGCTCGGCATCGCGACTTTGTTGCTCGCTGTGCCATTGCCGCTTGCTCTGTTGCATCAGGCAGGCGCGATGCTCGTGCTCACCGTGGCGACGTTGCACACGGCGAACGTGACGGCGCGACCCGGCTACGCCACGGCGGGTTGGCAAGACGCTGGCGAATTACCGACCCGCTTCGCCCAACAGAAATTTAATCGCTGAGCGCCTGTTCGAGGTCGGCAATGATGTCGTCCTTGTCTTCGATACCGACCGAAAGCCGCACCACGTCCGGACCGGCGCCGGCGGCGCTTTTTTGCGCGTCGGTAAGCTGCCGATGCGTGGTTGAGGCGGGGTGGATGATCAGCGAGCGGGTATCGCCGATATTGGCGAGGTGAGAAAACAGCTTGACGTTGGAGACAAGCTTTACGCCGGCGTCGTAGCCGCCCTTGAGGCCAAAGGTGAACACGGCGCCCGCCCCATTGGGGCAATATTTTTGCGCCAGCCCGTGATAACGGTCGCCGCGCAGTCCCGGATAGCTGACCCAGCCGACCTGCGGATGCAGCGAAAGCCATTCGGCGACGGCGCGTGCGTTGTCGCAATGCGCCCGCATGCGCAGCGGCAGCGTCTCGATCCCGGTAATGATGAGAAAGGCGTTGAACGGCGACAACGCGGGTCCGATGTCGCGTAACGCCAGAACCCGGCAGGCGATGGCGAAAGCGAAATTGCCGAACGTCTCGTGCAGCACAATGCCTTGATATTCCGGCCGCGGTGCGCTGAGCATGGGATAGCGGTTATCACGCGACCAATTGAACGTGCCGGCATCGACGATGAGCCCGCCGATGGAATTGCCGTGGCCGCCGAGAAACTTGGTCAGGGAGTGAACGACAATGTCGGCGCCGTGATCGATCGGCTTGCAGAGGTACGGCGTCGCCAGCGTATTATCGACGATATAAGGCACGCCGGCTTGGCGCGCGATCTTCGCCACTGCTTCCATGTCGGTGATGACTCCGCCGGGATTGGCAATCGACTCGGTGAAGATGGCTTTGGTCTTCGGCGAAACGGCGCGCTCGAACGAGGCGATGTCGTCGGGGTCGGCCCAGACCACGTTCCAGCCGAAATTTTTGAAGGCGTGATTGAACTGATTGATGGAGCCGCCGTACAGCTTTTTTGACGCAACGAATTCCTCGCCCGGCTGCAGCAGGCAATGAAAAACGAGGACTTGGGCGGCGTGGCCGGAAGCGACCGCAAGCCCTGCGGTGCCGCCTTCGAGGGCTGCCACCCTCTCCTCCAGCACTGCATTGGTTGGGTTGCCGATCCGCGTATAGATATTGCCGAAGGTCTGCAGACCGAACAGCGAAGCGGCGTGGTCGACGCTTTCAAAGACATAGGATGTGGTTTGGTAGATCGGCGTTGCGCGCGCGCCGGTCGTAGGATCGGGTTGCGCGCCCGCGTGCACGGCAAGGGTGGAGAAACCGGGAATGCGTTCGCTCATTGATCTAATCCTTGACGTGCTTGAGGAGCGGGACAACCGGCTCCGTTTATAGGAGCCGCAAAGCCCGTCAAGGCATCATGATGCGACGAATGTGAGGGCTACCGCCGCGCTTTGTGCGCGGCGACCGATTTCCGTGCTGTGAGCGCGCGTGGCCGTCAATCGCGCCAGTGCGCCAATTGCGCGCGGCATGACGGCGAAATACGGTTGCGATTGCTCATGAGGCAGCCCGCCACCCGCGATCGGTCGGGGATGAACTGTGAGCAGATATTCATCGCATCGTTGACACAAGCGCTCTGGTCTTGCTGGTTGTCCGCGCAGACGTTAGTCGGGACAAATGCGAGCGCAGAGAAAATAAGTACAGCCACCGAGCCTGTTCGCATGACTCGTTCCTCATTATCCAGACGTTTCTATGCAACTTAGGCCGGAGCGGCCCGTTGTTTGCTGCTTGAGAAAATCAGATAGGTGTAAAGAAGTTCCGCCATCGTCACATACAAATTGCCGGATTTGATTGGTAAATTTCGCCTAAAGCGGCGGCGCAGCGCCGGGCGCCTTTCTATAAAAGGCCGGTGCCCTCGCGCTCCGCCCGTTCGCTGGCTTCGGTCGTGCCGCCACGAGCCGACTGGCGGTTGAGCGACAGCCGTTGAATCCCGCCGCCCAATATCGCCTTCTTTGACGAGATCGTGCGCGTATTCACGCCCATCCAAGCGATCTCTGAGGAGAGGCGGCCATATTCGATTTTTGGGCAGCGGTTCATCACCACCTTCAAACCCGCGGCTTCCGCTAGCGCCGCAGCCTCGTAGTTGCGAACGCCGAGCTGCATCCAAATGACCCGCGGACGCGGGTTCAGCGCGAGCGCCTCTTGCACTATCGGCAGGGCGTGGCGCGAAGAGCGGAAGATATCGACCATGTCGATGGGTTCGGGCACCTCGGCAAGCCGGGCATAAATCCGTTGCCCGAGTATGTCCTTACCTGCCAGTCCCGGATTAATCGGAATCATGCGGTAGCCGCGTTCGAGCAAATATTTAAACGCGAAGTAACTCGGCCGGCTGGTTTTCTCCGACGCTCCGACCATCGCGATAGATTTAACGGTATTGAGAATGCCGCGAATGGTGCTGTCGGGATATGTTTCGTGTTCCATGGAAAGCTTGAGATCGGCAGATCAGCGGTCTTCCCATTTCGGCGTGCGCTTCTCGATGAAGGCGTCGATGCCTTCCTCGGCGTCGTGCTTAAGCATGTTTTCCACCATCACCTCGGAAACGTATTCGTAAGCCTCGGCCAGCGGCATTTCCAGCTGCCGATAGAATCCCTCTTTGCCGATTTTGACGGTCAGTGCCGATCTTTCGGCAATGCCGCGCGCAAGTTTGATCGCCTCGTCGCGTTCGCGGGCAGTAGCGACAACCCGGTTGATCAGTCCGATCCGCTCCGCTTCTTCGGCTGAGATCATGTCGCCGGTCAAAAGCATCTCCATCGCGTGCTTGCGCGACACGTTGCGCGACAGCGCCACCATGGGGGTGGAGCAGAACAACCCGATATTGACGCCGGGCGTCGCAAACTTCGCCGCCCGCGAGGCGATGGCGAGGTCGCAGCTTGCCACCAATTGGCAACCCGCTGCCGTTGCCGTTCCCTGGACCGCGGCGATGACCGGCTGCGGCAGTGTGACGATCTGCTGCATCATGGTGCTGCACATGGTCATGACGTGCTTGAAGTAGGCGCGCCCGCCATCCGATGCCGAACGGTGCGCGCTCAGCTCTTTGAGATCATGCCCGGCGCAGTAGGCGGGGCCGTTGGCGGCAAGCACGACGGCGCGCACGCTGTCGTCGTGGGCGATCGCCGTGAGCGCATCGCCGAGCGCTTCCAACATCGCTTCGGAAAGCGTGTTGCGGGTCGCAGGCCGATTAAGCGTCAGGATGGCGACGCCCGCCATGTCCTCGCGCAACAGGATCAATTCGGAGACGGCCGGAGAGGCGGCAACAGCTGTATCGGCGCTCATGGCTTGCATCCTACAGAGATCAGGGCTCGCGGGTGATTTGGCAAGCCGCCGTTACCATTGTATCCGATCCGCCGCGGAGCGGCAGGGGTGGCGCAATGGCGGTGAAGCTTACGGCCAAGGAATTGGAACGGCTGCTCGACGCCGAGTTTCCACAGATGTTCCGCCGCGACGGCGGCTACGTCATTGAAGACGTTTGGCCGGGCGGCAGCCGCGTGCGCAAGCATTTTGACAAGGCTTCCTTGCGTCCGGGTGGCACCATCGCCGGCACGACTTTGATGGCGCTGACCGATGTCGCGATGTATGTCGCCGTCCTCGCCGCGATCGGCTGGAAACCGCTGGCGGTGACCACCAATCTGAACATCAATTTTCTGCGCAAGCCGGAGCAGCGCGATCTTTTGGCCGAAGCGCGCTTGCTCAAGCTCGGCAAGCGCCTCGTGGTGGGCGACATCGTCATTCGTTCCGAAGGCGAAGACGAGCCGGTCGCCCATGCCACTTGCACCTACGCAATCCCGGCTGAACGGTGAAATAATACCTCCGAGCCAAGTCGTTGAATTCTGGCCAAAACAGGCTTCCGAGGGTTGACCGGCAAGGCTTTCGCGGTTAAGTACGCCGCGCCGCTCAGGACTTTTAAGCGGCCTTCCCGATGGATGCGACCATGAAAACCTTTTCGGCTAAGCCGGCCGAAGTCGACAAGAAGTGGGTGATGATCGACGCCGAGGGACTGGTGGTCGGACGGCTCGCTTCTATTGTCGCGATGCGGCTGCGTGGCAAGCACAAGCCGACGTACACGCCGCACGTCGATTGCGGCGATAACGTCATCGTCATCAACGCCGCAAAAATTGCGCTCTCGGGCCGCAAGGTCGAGCAGAAAATCTACCGCAACTATACTGGCTTTATTGGCGGCCTAAAGGAGCGCTCGGCCAAGGCGATCCTCGCCGGGCGCTTTCCCGAGCGCATTGTGGAAAAGGCAGTGGAGCGGATGCTGCCTCGCGGTCCACTGGGCCGCCGCCAGCTCGGCAATCTGCGGGTCTATCCGCATGCCGAGCATCCGCACGCCGCCCAGCAGCCCCTTCAGATCGACGTGGCCGCCATGAATCGCAAGAACAAGAGGTCCGCCTAATGGCCGACACCATCCAGACGCTTGAGGAGCTTTCCACCCTCAAGCCGGCTGCGGCGCCGCAGCCGCCAAAATACGTGCAGAAGCTTGATAAGCAGCGGCGTGCTTACGCCACCGGCAAACGCAAGGACGCGGTCGCGCGAGTTTGGATCAAAATGGGCGGCGGCACGATCGTCATCAACGATCGGCCGGTGGAGACCTATTTTGCCCGCCCGGTGCTGCGCATGCTCATCCAGCAGCCGCTCGTTGCGGCAAATCGCCAGGGCCAGTACGACGTCGTGTGCACCGTTTCAGGCGGTGGGCTCTCCGGCCAAGCGGGCGCCGTGCGCCACGGCTTGTCCAAAGCGTTGATGCTGCATGAGCCTGACCTGCGCCCAGTCCTCAAGCGCGGCGGCTTCCTTACGCGCGATCCGCGTGTGGTCGAGCGCAAGAAATACGGCAAGGCGAAAGCGCGCCGCAGCTTCCAGTTCTCCAAGCGCTAGAAATCAGGACGCTTCGCGTCGGCCGTACTTTTCCGCGCTGTACTGCCCCCGCCTTACCGGCGCAGAGCGAATGCCAGATTCTCGCTCGTATAAGTCTCGGCGACTTCCGAGATCGGCTTCAGCTCGGGCGTGATAACGAGCGCGCGATGTTGGAAAAGCTGCGGCGGTATGATCAATGGCCGTTGCGGATGATTGGCCGTCGGCGGACGTCTTTCCCAGCCATCGTCCAAAGGCTTCCACAAAATGTCGACCGCAAAGGTTCGGCGAAACGGCTTCAGTGCGGCGACTGCCCGTCCGAACGGTGTGTCGGTTGTGTCCAGCACAACATTCATTTCGGCGGTGAGGCGCGATGGGACGTACCAGTTGTCGGCTTCGGAAAGCGTGCGGTCGCCGCATTTGAGTTCGACGTGACGGAATTTCACAAGTTCGCGTTCGTCAATCTCGAGCCGTTGCCGCTGTTCGGCAGTGACCGGCTTTTCGACGCCGCGCATAAGCTCAGCATGAATTGTGTTTTCGTTCGACAGCTTGTGGTCCGCACACCATCGGTCGAGCGTGAAGGTCGCGCTGCCCGCAGCGAGCAAAGTTGCATTCAACGTTTCAACAAGCGCCAGAGCCTCGAGGCGGGTGAGAAACGTATCTGGCCATATCGGCGCGCTTTGCGCGCGCAAACTGCTCGGCAAAACCATCACACTGAGAATGCATAGCCCGGCAACGGCAAAAAATGTCCGTCTCATAAAATCGAGGCCTCCCTTGGAGCCGCCAAAAAAGGAAAGGGCGCCGCGAATGCGGCGCCCGTCAAGTTACATTCTAGGGAGGATCGTTTACGCGTACGCTGACAAACCAAAAACTGCCCTATGCCGAATAGTACATTTCGAACTCGACTGGGTGAGGGGTGTGCTCGAAGCGGATCACCTCGCTCATTTTCAGGTCGACATAGGCGTCGATGAAGTCGTCGTCGAACACGCCGCCGGCTTTGAGGAAGGTGCGGTCCTTGTTGAGCTCCTCGAGCGCCTGGCGCAGCGAGCCGCATACGGTCGGGATTTTCTTTAATTCCTTCGGCGGCAGATCGTAGAGGTCTTTATCAATCGCCTCGCCGGGATCGAGCTTATTCTTGATGCCATCGAGACCGGCCATGAGCATGGCGGCGAAGGCGAGATAGGGGTTGGCCAGCGGATCGGGGAAGCGCACCTCGACCCGCTTGGCTTTGGGGTTGGTCGTGTAGGGAATGCGGCACGAGGCCGAGCGGTTACGCGCCGAATAGGCGAGCAGCACCGGCGCCTCGAAGCCCGGCACGAGCCGTTTGTAGGAATTCGTAGTCGGGTTGGTGAAGGCGTTAATCGCTTTCGCGTGCTTGATGACGCCGGCGATGTATTGCAGGCACGTATCGGACAAGTCCGAGTATTTGTTGCCGGCGAAAACCGGCTTGCCGCCTTTCCAGATCGATTGATGGCAGTGCATACCCGAACCGTTGTCGCCGTAGATCGGCTTCGGCATAAAGCACGCGGTCTTGCCGTAAACCTGGGCCACCTGCTGGATGCAATATTTGTAGATCTGCAGATGGTCGGCCATCTGCACCATGGGAGAGAATTTCAAGCCGAGTTCGTGCTGTGCGGACGCGACTTCGTGGTGGTGCTTCTCGACCTTGGCGCCCATGCGCGCCATTGCCGCGAGCATTTCGGAACGCATGTCCTGCGCAGAGTCCTGCGGCGGTACCGGGAAGTAGCCTTTCTTGGTCCAGATCCGGTGGCCGAGATTACCGCCTTCGAACTCGGTGTCGGAGTTGCTCGGGAACTCAACCGAGTCGAGCTTGAAGCCCGTATTGTAAGGTTCAGCCTTGTATCTGACGTCGTCAAAAACAAAAAACTCGGCTTCCGGCCCAAAATAGATGGTGTCGCCAACCCCCATGGACTTGACCATGCCCTCGGCCTTCTTGGCGATGCCGCGCGGGTCGCGCGAATAGGGCTCGCCGGTCGTCGGCTCGAGCACGTCGCACACCAGAACGAGCGTTGTCTCGGCAAAGAACGGATCGATGGAGGCCGTCGCCGGATCCGGCATCAGGCACATGTCGGACTCGTGGATCGCCTTCCAGCCGGCAATTGAAGAACCGTCGAACATCTGGCCTTCGGCGAAGGTCTCTTCCTCGATGAGCGAAACGTCGAAGGTGACGTGCTGCCATTTGCCGCGCGGGTCGGTAAAGCGGAAGTCGACGTATTTGACGTCGCTGTCCTTTATCATTTTCATCACATTCTTCGGCGTGGTCATGGCAGGCGTACCCTTTCGTGCTCTGGTGAATGGCTCGTAGTGAGTAAAGTTTGCTGCCGCCGCCGCCGGCAGTGAAAGGCCTCAAATAGCGTCTGTTCCGGATTCCCCCGTCCTAATCCGGATGGCTTCCTCGATTGAAGAGACGAAAATTTTTCCGTCGCCAATGCGGCCGGTTTGCGCAGCGCGACGGATCGCGTCGACGGCCTTTTCGACCATATCATCGCCGAGCACAATCTCGATCTTTACCTTCGGCAGAAAATCAACGACGTATTCGGCGCCCCGATAGAGTTCGGTGTGCCCCTTCTGACGCCCGAAGCCTTTGGCCTCGGTCACGGTTATGCCTTGCAGTCCGACCTCTTGCAGCGCCTCTTTCACTTCATCGAGTTTGAATGGCTTGATGACGGCCTCGATTTTTTTCATCGCGTTTCGTCTCCCGGCTCCGGCATTGCGGTTACGCTCGCCGCCGGAACCGACGCTTCGTTAGCAGTTCCCGTGCCAAGGCCTCAGACAGAAGGAAACTGCTGCGGAATCAGTCGGCTATGGCACCCTTTCGGCAAGCCCACGCGAACCGCAAAGTCCACCGCGCCGCCAAAATGGGCATATTGCCTATAATCACATCAATATCGCGCAGGGACAATTCTGCAAAGCCCGCTGTTGGCTGTCTTGTGCCGCAATCGTTATCCTCACCGCATCATGATTGAGCTTCTCAGCAATCCCGAGATGGCTGCCGCCGACCGGCTGGCAATCGCCGGCGGTGTTGCCGGCAACGCGCTGATGGAGCGTGCTGGCGCCGCCGTTGCGGATGCTGTGGCGGCCCGCCACCCGGTAGGGACCCGCGTCGTGGTTCTGGCGGGTCCCGGCAACAATGGCGGCGACGGTTTTGTAGCAGCCCGGTTATTGGCGGAGCGCGGCTTTCGCGTCGACTTGAGGCTTGCGGGAGAGCTGTCACGCCTGAAAGGCGACGCCGCGATTGCCGCCGCTAAATGGAAAGGCCCAGTCGCGCCGCCGCATCCGGACACTTTCGCAAATGCCGGCGTAGTCGTGGATGCTTTGTTCGGCGCGGGGCTCGATCGCCCGGTCGGAGGGCAGGCGCGTGCGCTGATCGAGGCCATGAATGCCCAACCTGCTCCGGTATTTGCGGTCGATTTGCCGAGCGGCATCAACGGCTCGACCGGAGTAGTGATGGGGGTGGCAGTGCAAGCCGCGCACAGCGTCACCTTCTTTCGCAAGAAGGTTGGACACGTGCTTTTGCCCGGGCGGCTTCATTGCGGGGGCGTCAGCGTCGCCGATATCGGTATTCCCGCGAGCGTCCTTTCGAAGGTTGGTTCGCAAACCTTCGAAAATACGCCCGAGCTTTGGCGCGAGTATTTCCCGCGTCCGCGGGTGGGCGGACACAAATACGACCGCGGGCACGCCGTCATCGTCTCGGGTCCCGCCTGGTCGACGGGAGCCGCGAGGCTCGCCGCCCGCGCAGCCTTGCGCGCCGGAGCGGGGCTGGTGACCATTGCCAGCCCTCGCGATGCTTTGCTCGTCAATGCCACGGCGAGCCTTTCCGTCATGGTCCGGCCGGTCGACGGCGAGGGCGAACTCGCGGATTTTTTGACCGACCCGCGGCTGAATGCGGTTGCGCTCGGGCCGGGACTCGGCGTTGGGGCGTCGACGCGCGAACTCGTTTTGACAGCCTTGTCAGGGGAGCGCGCGGTAGTGCTCGACGCCGACGCGATCACAAGTTTTGCGAGCGATCCCGGCCGCCTTGCAAAAGCGCTACAGACACGAGGCGGCCAGCCCACCTTGATGACCCCGCATGAGGGAGAATTCCATCGGTATTTTCATGGCTTGGACGAAAAAACTAAGGTGGGTTCAAAACTCGAAAGAGCGCGTCTTGCGGCTAAACTTGTGGGCGTCACTGTTGTCCTCAAAGGTGCGGACACGGTGGTCGCTGCGCCTGACGGCCGCGCCGCTATCGCGGCCAATGCCCCGCCCTATCTTGCGACCGCGGGGGCGGGCGATGTGCTCACCGGGATGGCGGCCGGGCTCTT
>Ga0187784_10003203_pt1 | contig 13197 bp, 15 predicted proteins | sample 1015_SJ02_MP15_2_FD_132964 | JGI IMG/M metagenome (GOLD analysis project Ga0187784, IMG submission 132964) | Tropical peat soil microbial communities from peatlands in Department of Meta, Colombia - 1015_SJ02_MP15_20_MG | ecosystem: Environmental > Terrestrial > Soil > Wetlands > Peat | place... | reverse complement strand
GAACATCGGTGACGCCCACCTTTAACGGTGTCCTATGGCCAACGTAGATCGTAGAGTACGAGTTCTGACGAACGTCCTAATGGAACACGGGTTCTCTTGGCTTGCCGCGGAGATTATCGACACTATTGAAACTGGTCGGTCTACGACTGACGATCGAGACCATAATGTTGATTCTCACCGCGCCCAATTGAACGCGGCGCTCGTGACCAAATTTTCAAGTGCAGAATCAGCAATCCAGCACATCGAGGACTCTAGCGCAGATGAGCAGGATAATAGAGTAGAATTATCACCTAGCGAGCAGATAAGAACCGCAGTAGACACTGTGGTTATTCGACTGTCGACGATTGGCGAAATGTTCGACGAAAGTATTTCAAATTTAGAGGACGTCTTCGGTTCTGATGCACGATTGGCCATCGAATTTAACGGTGAAGTGCGACAAGTAGATCGGTCGGCGCTGACTCATGCTTCTCGTCGGTTGAGAACCCTTCGTGAACAGTTGATACAGTGGCTTGAAACCGAGACCTAGAAGCCGCGGCATGCTTGCGGAAATACAATCGCTCCTCAATGATCTGGCGAATGCGGCAGTGAGCGTCACTCGTGCATCCGGAGCAGGGCGTGCCTATGAACTATTGTTAATGACATCAATCGCATCCGAGTTGGATGATCGCGGCTATACTGTTCAGTTGCTTCGGTCCGACGGAACGGTACAAACCCCTACAATGGGGCCAGTAACCTTTATTCAGCGAGGTGGCGCGCCGAGCGGTATTCGATCAGCTTCCCAGGGACCTAATGGTCCTAGCTCCATCGTATTTCAGAGGTCCTCTCAGGAACCAGAATGGGAAATGTGGAACGGAGTTCAGTTCCTTGGCAGAAGCGGCTCACGTCACGAGTTTGATATTTCAGTTGTACCAAGGCGATTGGGTGATCGTCTTCGAAACCATCAAAGAGGTGGAAGACCCTTTGGCCACGGGTGGCTAGCACTCGAATGCAAAGATATGGCCGCCGATGGCACGCCAGACGAAATGCGTACTCTTCTGGCGCGTATTTACGACACGACCCTCCTGAACTGGCACGCTAATTACATTGGCGCGACAGCTCCTCTACGCAAAATTTATCCGCGAAGTCCGCTGCGAAATGGATTTGGTCAAGCAAGTGCAACCTACCGAATGGAGAATCAACGTGTATTTCATGGAATTGTGAGAAGGACCGGGTTTAGCAGTGGAACCGCACAAATGTCCGCATACTACTATATTAGGCGTTTCGATAATGTTTCAAGTTACTCGCCGGAGCTCGATCGGTTCGTTGCCGAAGTCTGTGATTGGCTGGATCAAAACTTACCCGCCACCCTTTGACAAAAATACGATGCCTAGCGCCCCGACTTATCCATTGTGTTTGGTTTTGCGCAAATGATGCCAATGGCACTGAGCGTCGAATTTGCGTAGCCACGCTGACTTCCGTTGGGGCCAAAGTTGACGTGGCGGGCTATGGTCGAAAAGCGGCGCTCCTGATCCAACCGTGACTGTCAGCGCCAGGCTTGGCGAACCACTAGACTACATCATTTTTCGTCACGCCCTGCCGGCGGTACCGTTGGAAGCAATGTCGCACTCGGTGTCTTCGGAACCGGGTGCAGGCCACTGTGAGTCGCATCCCAATCTGTCAAATAAGCTGTAGCCAGACAAATTTCTTCCGCTCGTTCAAAAGCACGTTTGTAGACCTCACGCAGTGAGTGAGGGTGCTTGGAGTTAGGATTAAGAAATATCGTCATCAGTGCACCGCTTCCGTGCATTTTACGAGAAATCAGGATTTCATAGGATTAATCAGTGTGAATTTACGGTGTTCCGGCCTGGCGCGATAAGTTTCCGTCATCGGAATTGCCCCAATCAGCGATCGGATCGATGTGCATGCTCCAGACCTTAGAACGGCCGAATTTGCGTTTGTGGGTTAAGCGCGATCTGATGCCGGACTTCTTGCATTAGTCGGTGTCGCAATGGGCCATAGGCTTCGTTTTCTTCGCCCAGCGCCGCCGCGAGGCGATAATACTTGCGCGAAAAACGGGGATCCGCGCCATGACCGACGAGGATGTCGCTTACGAGGTAATTGATCTGGACCCCGCCGTCCCCAATGACGACGGTTCCTACGTGAAATTCACGTTTCGGATGCGCGATGGTCCCCCACTGGCGCTGGCGCTTCCTGCTCGCTGCTTGTTCCCGTTGGCAGCGCTTTCTTTTACGGCGGCAAATCAGGCGTACGCCATCTCCGGAACCCTGGCCAATCAGCAAATTCTAGCGGCCGAAGGGGTTGAGGTTCACCCTGACCCAGACAACGTTGATCTTCATTTCCGTCTTTCCGGTACGCACACCGATATTCCGATCTCGTTGACGCGGCAGGCCGCTGAGGCTCTCTCCAAACGGCTGTCCGCGTCCTTGGGGCCGGGATCGGGTCCCCGGACCACTCGGCAGTGAGCATGGCCAAGAAACGACGACAGACCCAGTGGTACGCTGCGGTCATGTGCGCCTCAAGCAAGGAGCACATAATTTACGTTGGCGTCGCCCCTTCGCCGGCTGTCGCGCCTTCTTGGTCTGCCCGGCCCCGTGAGATTGTCTGTCCCACATGCGGCAATCGTAGCGTCTATCAGCCGGATCATTTTTTTCGCACTCCGAAAGCTCCACCGCGATCCCGATGAACGGCGTCCAGTGGCCGCTTGCCATCGGCGGTCCAGTAGACGAAGCGCTTCACGACGCTAATCCGTGCTGTAGTGGCGTGCGTACGCATCGTTGTCCTCGCCCGGCGCCGGGGCAATGCCAAAGGCCGCTCGGCCAACCGACGCATGAGTCGCTGCGCGCCTCGTACTGCCCCGCTCGCAGTCGTGGTCAGCCCCCTCCTTAGGCCTTGAGCGAAAGTGGCTGGAGCATCCTCGTCGTCTTGATAGGCCATGGCCTGTTCTCCTAACATTGTCTCGGGGGGCTAGATGTCGCGCGGAACAATCAGCAAATGGATTGCCGCCTATTTCGGCGCGGCATTGCTGATTGGTGTGATCGGCGAGCTGACGACGCCTGGAATGGTCGGTTGGCGACTAGCGGCTACCCCCGGGGCGCGACGGAGGAAAAAATCGGCTTCCGTGCATTCACCGTGCGTGCGCAACGATCGACGGTCATGAAGTTGCGCTGCCGGCATGGACGGCGGCGCAGGCCGAGGACTGGCTTGGACGCATGATCGAGGAACCAGGCTGGGGTGCCGCTGACATCGGCTTCCTGCCTTTTCCCGTGGAAGCGCGCTCTGTTTCTTTGAAAGAAGGATGATCAGCCCAACTTAAATGAAATCGCTTCCACCAAGTATATGTTGGATGCCTTGACGTTCTCGGCAACGCGATTGCCGAACCAAGACAAATCGTACCGGCCTCGTTTTTTGCCGGGGTGGAGAAATCCGAATGAGCTCGAAACGGTTGCCCCGTCGAAAGCGAGCTTGCCCTCGGCCTGTTTTCGCTGCTTCGCCGCGAGGCTTGTAAAAGGGAGCAACCGCACGACGTCGCCTGCATGCAGGAGCGGTTCGTACGCGAAGCCCGTGATGACCAGTGACGTGGGCGGCGGTGGTGGATACTTGGGGCGCAGGCTCTTCGGTGCCGACAAGAGATCGCTCGGCGCGGCCAGCATATGACCAAAGTCCGGCAGCAGTTCCGACGGATGCACTCCGAGCGGACGGGCGAGCTTCTCCAGCCACTCGGTCGTCAGTTTGATCTTCCCGCGCTCGAGCTTGGAGATCGTGATCCAGTGGGCGCCGACCGCGTCGCCCAGTTCTTGCTGCGTCATCCCCCTGGCATGGCGCGCATCGGCGATGTTGTTGGCCCGGCGATTCCCCATATAGCCATACTGGCTCAAACTGCGCAGGTTTTTCCATATCAGATATGGCTATTCGGTTGTGGATAAAGTATATAGCCGTTCTTGCTATGTCGATGCGTCTGACTATTTTGCCGGTAGGACGATCGATTCGCTCAGCGTCCGCCTCGGGAAGACTTATCGAAGTATCTGCGCGCGGTATTGCGATGGTGTATTCCCGAAGGACGGAAACTGAAAGACCGGGCTCCGCAAAGACACAGGAGGTGGAGGTGGGTGTAGCTGCAAGGATCATCGAACCGAGTTTCGCGGTGGCTGCCGCAGCGGTCGCGGCTTCCGAGCTGCCTTCGCCCCTGCGTCAGCAGTGGTGCTCGGGCCTGCGTTGCCTGGCGCGACATCTCGATCAGCCGCCGGAGACGATACCGGCGCGCTTCAGCGCGGTGAGGGGGCGGATGTCGGCGCTCAATCCGGCGCAACTAGGATGCTCGCCGAAGACCTTGGCCAACACCAAAAGCAACGCCAAGGCGGCACTGCTGTGGTTTCGCAAGGAGCGGGGGCTGCCGGCGGACGGTGTCGAGCTCACACCGGCCTGGAAAGCCCTCCATCAAAGACTGAGCGACCGCAGCACCCGCTATCGCTTGGCGCCGCTGATGCGCTATTGCTCGGCAGCCGGGATCGGTCCCGACGGGGTCGACGACGACGTTCTTGACCGATTCCTGGCGCATCGGGAAGCGACGTCGACGAGGGCGGCCGATGCGGCAACCCGGCGTATCGTTGCCAAGCTGTGGAACGGCTGCATCGGGACAATCCGCGGATGGCCGAAAGTTCCGCTCAGCGCGCCGGCTCCCCGGCGCCGCGGCGGCCGCGCCTTCGAGGAATTTCCGCTCGGGTGGCGGAACGACGTCGACAACCTCCTCGATAATCTCCGCCGGGTGCGTCGGCTTCCCGACGGGACCAGGCGCCGGCCGTGCACGTCCTCGACCATTACGTGTCGCAAACGCGAGCTCGTCGCTGCGGCAAACATAGCATTGCGATCCGGCATACCGCTTGAGCGGTTGGATTCGCTCAAGGCGATGCTGCAACCGGACGTCATCAATCTTATCATCGAAGGTTACTGGAAGCAGAACGGCGAGACCCCGGCGGTCTATACCGTCAATCTCGCCAACCGATTTCTCGGCGTGGCGCGGCAGACGGCCGGGTTTGATCCGAAAGCGCTGGCGGAGCTCGAGGACCTGCGATTTGCGCTCGAAGCGTATCGCAACGAGGGCATGACGGAGAAGAATCTCGCCGTGGTGCGGCTGGTGCTGACGCCGGGCGTGTGGGGGAGAATCATCCGGCTGCCCGAATACCTGCTGAGTCGGGCCCGCGGGTTGAAGGGAACCGCACCGATCCGGGCGGCCGTCCAGGCGCAGATGGCAACCGCGGTAGCGATCGAGACCGCCGCACCGGTGCGGCTCGGCAATCTGGCGGCGATCCGACTGAGAGAGAATCTGAGCAGGCCCGACGGGCCGGATTCCAACTACTGGCTCTACTTCCCGAAATACGACGTCAAGAACCGGCGTACTTTGCAATTCCGATTGGACCCGGTCGTCACCGGGATCATCGACGAATACGTCTTCGACCATCGGCCGGCGCTGCTACGCGGCAGCAACGACGACTGGCTTTTTCCCGGCCGAGCCGGCGGCGCCAAGGAGAAGATCTCCTTCAGCACGCAGATCGTCGACTACGTCGAAAAGGCCTCCGGCTTGCGGATTACCGTCCATCAATACCGCCATGCCGCAGGGGCTTTCATTCTCAAGCATCGGCCGGGGGAATTCGAGTTGGTGCGCTGTCTGCTCGGGCACAAATCGATCGAAACCACGAAGAAGTTTTACATCGATCTCGATACCACAATGGCGAGCGACATCTATACGGACCTGCTGCGCCGGGAGCTCGGTGCCGGAGACAACGACGGCAGCGCCCGCGCTCCTCAAATTTTGGGGAACAATCATGATCGATCGTCGATCCTCGCGGCGTAAGCCGAGCGAGGTCCGCTCTCTCTCGGTCGACGAATGGCCGCCGGCGGATCAGAAGGCGTTTGTCGAAGCCTGTCGACCCTCAGTGCGACTGAGACGCGGCGGTGCGGGCGCGCACCTCGGAGCGGTCAGCAGAAAGGACATCGCCAATCGCTACGGCCTCTATCTTGATTTCCTCGCCCGGCACGGCCATCTCGATTTTGATTGCTCGGCGGCACAATCAGTGACGCCGGCTAACGTCGAGCAATACCTGGCCGAGCTGCGAAGCCGTGTGCGTTCGGTGACGGTGTGGAATTCGATCTACAAGCTGCGCCGTGCGGCCGAGCTCATCGCGCCTGGGGTCGATTTTGCCTGGCTTGCCGAGGTCGAAAAGGACATGGCCGCGGCCATGGAGCCGCGCAACAAGAACGATCGGCTCGTGCTGGCCGGTCGTCTGGTTGAGGCCGGGCTCCGCCTGATCGGCGAGGCAGACGCCTCGAGTACGACCAAAGTCCAGTGGGCGAGGGGAGTACGCAACGGGTTGATGGTCGTTCTCCTCGCCTTGCATCCGCTGCGGATCAAGAATTTTGCGACGTTGCGTCTCGGGCAGAGCATCAAGCGTGTCGAGGGCGTCTGGTGGTTGTCGATCGGCGTTCGAGAAACCAAGAGCCATCGCTTGGACGAGCGCCGTGTACCCGATTTCGTCACGCCTATCGTCGATCGCTACGTCGAGGTCTGTCGACCGATCTTGTTCGGGGGAAGGGCGCCGGACGCGGCGTTCTGGGTTTCGTCGACGCGCGGTCGGCAATTCACCGCCAAGAACATGGGCACGCTGATTTCGAGGATTACCCGCGAAACGGTCAGCGTCGATGTCTCGACGCACCTGTTCCGCATGGCGGCGGCGTCGACCGCGATAATCCTAAATGGGTCAAGACCGGATCTATCTGCAGGCGTTCTCTGTCACCGCGATCGGCGGATGACGGAAGAACACTATGATCGGGCCGGCAGCCTGCACGCAGGTGACGCGCTCAGCGCCATCGTTTCACAATATCGCATGCACCAGTGACGGCCTTTTTTGCCTACGGCCATGACTGGGGCGTCGTGGCAACGACTCGGTAAATAGAAATTGCTTTGGTTGCTCGATTGGGGGCAGGATAGTCCCGGTGCATGGAGGACCTCCTTTATCGTCGGCAAGAAATCGGTGAAGTCGGATTCTTCGTGCGCGGCGAAGCCGGGCCCAGCGATCCTGTCCGGCGCACTCGATCTTTGATGACCGTCTGCCGTGCAACACGCATGGTGGCTGCTGAGGCGTGGTCACTGGCATCCGTCTCAGCTAACTGAAAACGATGCCAGCGAGCCTGAACAATTGGAGTTTTCATTTGCGCAAAATCCTCATAAAAAGCAGCACAAATGAAGCTAGGAGAGCGCTTGTACCAGCTAATAATCGCCGCTGGTATTCGATAGCTTAAAAGGCATATCCGATGGACGATTCTGCCATCGTGGTCTTGAGGGAGACATTTCGATCAGCAAACTCATATGCTGAATGGGCTACTCTCGCCGTAGTAGTAGGCCTTATTATCGAATTTGGCGTGTTGCTAATCTTTGCCAAAGAAATATCGCGAACAGAGAAATGGCTTTTGATATTTGCCAATATCTTGGTGGCTGGTGGCGTAGGCGGCGAGTATGTTTTCGGAGGACGTGCGTCAACCGCCGCAATCCAATTGCAACAAGCTTCGGACGAAAAGATCGCCGCCTTTTCTAATGATGCGGCGGAAGCAAAAAGAGACGCGGCCAACGCCATTGAACGAGCAGCAACATTAGAAAAGGACGCTGCGATAGCACGTGCTTCTGTAGCAGACGCGACCGCCCGAGCGGCAGAAGCTTCCCGAAAAGCTGCGGAAGCCGAATTGGCTTTACAAAAAATCAAATCCCCAAGAATGCTGACTCCGGCACAGCAAGACCAGATTTCGGAAATCGCTAAGCAATTTCCGAAAACGCCTTTTATATTGACCATATTTGATGATCCGGAAGCCGTTACCTTCATGGGCCAAATAGAGGATTCCCTAACTGCTGGTGGCTGGCTTGAGAAGCAATGGAATGCTGGCGCTTCCATCGTGTTCTTGCGCGATGGAAAAACGACACTCAATCTCAATTCCATGGAAGGGTTATATGTGCAAGCCGACGTAAGTCGATCAATCGATTTTGGCCCCGCAGTAATCGCTGTTGCCAACCAATTAAAGGCCGCTGGCATTGCCGCGCTTTCACAAATTGGCCCTATGCCAAGTAATATGGATAAAAACGCCGTTTTTATCCAAGTCGGCAAAAAGCCATTATAAAGCGCTAGCCTGTCACGCCACGTTCTCCATATCCGTGACGTTCTAGTTTTGTTAACTGGCAGATAATCGCCGAGCTAAGGCCGGGATCGTAAAAGGTGACCTGCGGGCGCGGGTCGATGGTCGAATCCGGCCCGCACCGGGTCGCGCGATAGAGCTTGTAAATGTTGGACCGGTTCTCATCGAACCGCAGGCCGCCCGCCTGTGCGGTGCCGTCCGAAAAGATGAGGACATTTTTTCCCATGACGGCCGAGATGATACAACGGCTTAGGGGACAGCCAACGGCACCGCAAGACCGTTGACACCCAGGGAATTTCCGATCGCCGTCCCGAGTTGCAGCGCGCCGAGCGTATTTGCCACGTCGGGACTGCCGGGCGGGCCAACGGCGATATTGAGGGTATGAGTCCGCGTCTTGGTTGCGGAAAAGCCCGTTCCCGTTGACGGGCTCGGGCCCTTGAAGTTTACGAGCGTCCAGCTTGGGCTGATATTGCCGGTGTAAACGATGAGGAATTGCACCTGATGACCGATCGCATCCAGGGGCGGATCCAGCTGTATCGTCAGAAGGAGATCCTGGGTCGCTTTGGTCGATTGCAGGTCACTATTTAGGTTGGCCCAATCGTCGCCGTTGAAGGGGACCCGTTGGAGGGCGGCTTCGATCAGATTTATCAATGCGCGGGTTTTAAACAGCGTCCCGTCGATTTTCTTTCCAAGAACCTGATCCACGTAAGCGATGATTTTTCTTTTGGCTCCGTCTTGCTTGGGGCATTGAATATTGTTGTAGGTGAAACCATTATTGATCGTCAGCTTGGTTTTATCCACCATCGTCACTACGACATCAACCAGGCCGACAGCGTCGGACATCGGCGCCGTCACCGTAATTGATTTTTCATCCTGGTTTTTGATATTGGCGTTGGCGCCTCCGGCGCCTCCAAACGTGACGTTTGCCGCTTGCCTGAAATCGTATCCGGCGATGGTTACGTCGGTTGGAGCCTGGGCATCGCTGTCTCGATAAGGCGGGGCCACCGTAAGGGTCGGCGGTTTATTCGAAGTGGTGCCGTCGCTTTGGACAAGGGTCACGGTCGGTGCGATGTAATTGAAACCGCCGATCTTGGTTCCAGCGCCGGCCGTCGTGGTCACGACCACGTCAACTCCGTTCTTGTTGGTATCGGAATGCGCCGGGGTAAACCCGCAGACCGTCGAATCGCCTTTTGCGACACGCGGCCCAACCAGCGGCTGGCCACCGATCGTTACCGGATTTTCAGACTTCGTATCGAGCTTCTCAAAATTGGCGCCGATAATCACGACATGAGTGTGCCCGAGCGACGAGCCCTGTTGGGGACTGACCCCGCTCACCGCCGTCGTGATGACCGTTGTGGGATCGTCGATTTCACTCTTCAGTATATCATCGAGCTTAAGGGCCAAGTCCATCTTATCGGCGGTTATTGCGTTTAGCAGCCGAGTTAGCTTGCGCGATCGCCCCGGAGGAGGCGGCGGCGGTGCGCTTTTCAATTGGTCTCGCAGGGCTTTTAAGGTCGTGATTTGTGCCGCGTTAAACCCGGCGGCTCCCGGCGTCGCCGACGGGGCAGCGGGTGTCGTCGATGTTGCCGATGCTCCGGATGAGCCCGACGGGCCGGCGCCGACTTTCGAGGTTTTGTGGTGGCCCTGGCTAAGGCTGGGCGCGTAGGAAGGGCCCCCGGGTTCGCGTCGGATCGAACGCGTAGGACTAAGCGCCTGATGCACCCATTCGTCGAGGCCAAGCTGGCTTTGCAAATCCGTTGCATCTTCATAGTTGCAGAAATCTAAGGGCAGTCGCTTGTCCGCGATTTCCTGGAGCGACAGCGAGAACGTCATAGTCTCGTTGCGCGACGCCGTGGTGTTATAACCTGCGCCCAGTCCAAGGTTAGCCGATGTGCCAAAATTGTTCAGCTTTCCCGGTATCGAGACGATCGACAAAGGCTGGGTCAAAGTTGCCCCGGGCGTGAGGGTGGACGCGTCATTCACGATGTACGTGAGGCTGGCCTGCGCCACCCACGTTTGAAGCCAGGCGTTAGTTGGGTTTTCAAGGACGGGCTGGAAGGCGGTGATGAGATCGCATTTCACGCGCCTTACCACCGCGTCGATCTTGGGCGGAGCGACAGCATCCATGTCGGCCTGAGGGACGCGCACGCACCCCGAAAGACCGCTCGCAATCAGCCAGCAGCTAATCGCTGCCACGAGCACGCATCGCGTACGCACAGGACGCCCCCAGCTCCCCAGCTTAGGGGGAGTTTATGCAGCCGCTTTTTCCCCGCGCGTCACGGCTTTAACGGTTATCCCCGTTTTCCACAACCAAAAGTCAGGCCTGCCGCGGCCGTTATTAGCCGTGCTACCCGCGTGTCTAAAGCTGTTCAAAAAGCATGGGCTGAGACCGGGGGAGGTCGTTGACCTGCGCTGGGACCAGGTCGATTTCAAGGCTGCCAGTTTGCACGTCCGGCCCTTCAAGTAACGGGGCCCCGTGCATCCACAAGCAAGGTTAGCGAAAGTCTCATCGCGGTCGCTTTCTCACAACCAAGTAACCGACGATCATCGAGATTATGGCTGAGATCGCGGCGCGGCCGATGACCGCGTGGAATGACCTGTCATACTCGTTGAGGCCCGTAAGCAACAGTAAAGTCAGAGACCACCGAAAGGCCAGTGCCTACTAAAGCTGTCCCGACGAGAGCGATCATCAAGCTCTTGTAAATTGTTATCAACCACCGCGCACTTGCTATAGAAAGTGCGCCGCTAATGACAAACGCAAGCCCGCTGGTAAGGAAGAAATAAAGCTGATTCCCTCCGCTCCGCGCACTCGTCTGGGCCTCCACCTGCCGCTCTATAGCGTCAAATCCGTCCGCAATGATGCCGATACCTAGGAGTAACAGTGCGAGTACGACCCACGGGAGAAATGTTGTAATTGCCCGCTGTTTCGCATGCCGCAATGCGCCGAGGGCAGAGTGCTTCGCGCGGAGTTTTCTCGGAACAAGTATGTGGCACGTTGGTGGTGTCTCAGTTTGATTGTGGCAATTAGCGTGCGCGGGCGGGATGGCAAAGACCGCAATCCCACTTTCCGCGGCCTTTTCTGAGGATTGGCTTTTGCTGTTCCAGTCTCTCGGCTATGTCTCGCGCCTCAGTGTAAGTGCTGGCTGCCTTCCAATCGTAAGTCACGCCACGGCCCGCCGCGATACGGCCCTCATGCATACCTTCTCCTTCTTTACACGCGCCGCACTCGCCCCGGTGGATTTTGATTTTGCGGACGACCGTATTCCAATGCACGTAGAACATCTGACGCCTCACCATTTAATGGCGACGACCGCGTCTGTAAGTAGCCCGCACCTTCCCAAGCAATGTATTGCCGTGGGCAACATTGCCTTGTCCGTTCATAACATCACAGGTGCAACCGGGATTTACTGACGAAAACTTGCCGCGAAAGTCATTTACGGTATGCGTATCTTTTGTTTTGTTTCTATGCGGCCACGCGCGGAGGACGCCACTATTTGTAACTCTTACGATTCTACCGTGCCGTTTGATATTCCAAATGTCGAAACCCTCTTTATTTTTGATTTCCGAAATGCGGGTTAGAACGGTCGTCATTTTGCTTCTCCCATTTTGACGGGTTGTATGCTATATGCTTGGCGCTAAGCAACGCAAGGTAGATCGATGCCCCGAGGCCCGAAAGGCGGGCGCCGCCCCGCCGACACGCACGCCGCCGCTGTCATGGTGGCGAAGATCGCCACTGGAGAGCTGGCTGACGTGAACACCGATGAGGGCAAGAATGCCGCTGCTGTCGCGCTCGGGCGCATGGGCGGGAAGGCGCGAGCGGCGTCCCTGGGAAAGCGGAAGCGCGCCGAGATTGCCCGCAAGGCGGCTAGATCGCGTTGGGGAAAATAGAATTGTTGGTTGACAGATTCAGCCCTAACGTACAGGTTGTGCCACGCTGGATGGCTTGGGGCTGTAAGCGTGCGCTACCGTGAGACGCTTCCGACGGATTGCCCGCCGGCTCACTCCCACGACGGCGAATGCGGTGAGGCGTGGCGTCTACTCCCAGCCAAGGAACCAACTGCGGCGGACTTCGCTTCCAATGCAGCGAAGGGACTAAGGCAGGTGGTACATGAAGACTCTGGAGACCGCGCACGCAGAAGAAGCCGACTTGCATCCGCCGCTCGAGGAACAGCCGATTTGGCCGGACTGGCGTGAAGGGGTGCCGCGCGCATTTCGCACAAAGATCGGTCATGCGCCTTTTTATAAGGACGGCGTGCAGCACCACTATTGCGAGCAGGTCGTTTTCGCTGAATTTAGATTGGAACAGGCCCTATCTGCTCGCAGATTTGGAACGAAACTACGAGCTCCTGCCGAGCACCCGCACGAGCGAGTGGAGCGGCGTGTACCGCCTGTTCGCACCGGATACGGTCATCGAGCGGGCGTGTGGGGCCGATGCGACCGGCACGCTGTACATAGGCAAAGGCGGAGCCGGAGGTAGGAAATGGTCCATCCTAAGGAACCGCGTGATGAAGCTGGTGCAGCGGGAACACAACGCCTTAGACCATTGGCATGTCAGTAATCGTGTTCAGCAGAGATTTCCGTGGACGGGTCTGGCCGTCCAGTGAGCGTTTACAGGAACCATCCTAAATCACAAAGGCGAGACGGTCGCCGAAGCCACGCGCGCTGAAGGCTTTCTCCTGAACTCGTGAGCCAGAAATCCTCTCTTACGCAATTACCCCATTCTGTCCGACAAGTGCTGACGGCCTACAATATGCCGCTCGATCATTTCGTCTCTCAGGTCCATCTCAAACAATTCCATTCGCCGTCTCTCGGCGAACTTATGTACGCCATTCGAAAATCGGATCTGAAAAAATTTCCGACGAAAACAAAGGACGTGTGCCGGATTACCGATCACAACACGAATCCGTTTCTGCAAGAGCCGCGCGCGATCGAACAATTTCTCAAGACTGTCGAACCGCAATATGATGCGTCGCTTGCAAAGATACGAGACAACAAGATCGACCAGGAGTGCATCCACTGCAT
>Ga0187784_10003202_pt1 | contig 13199 bp, 10 predicted proteins | sample 1015_SJ02_MP15_2_FD_132964 | JGI IMG/M metagenome (GOLD analysis project Ga0187784, IMG submission 132964) | Tropical peat soil microbial communities from peatlands in Department of Meta, Colombia - 1015_SJ02_MP15_20_MG | ecosystem: Environmental > Terrestrial > Soil > Wetlands > Peat | place... | reverse complement strand
GCCCATCTCGCCGTTTCTCTTCTGTTGGAGTGCGTAGAGAGCCTCCCACCAATTGGCGTTGCCGGCGTCAAAGCTGGGCGGCAGGAACACCGGCGCGTGCGGCACCAGCGCATCGGTGACGAACAGCGCCAGCCATAAAGCGGCGACCCTGCCGATCAGGCGCAGGTGCGATTGCGGTTCCAAGCTGCCGACGACGGACGCCATGGCGCCGATCCACCAGGCGACGGCAACCACATAAATCGCGTCCGTCGTGATTGCGGTGGCCCAAAAGGTGTTGCGTGCCGCGATCGGTGCCAGCAACGGCACTCCAACCATGATCGCTGCGGTCGCGGCCTCCGCCACGGTCGAGAGAACGAACAGGGCCGACAGCGCGGTGGCGCGGCCGGCCGGGCGCACGAACAGCGCCGCGACGGCGAGTTCGAGCGCGATCCAGGTCACCACCGCATTGAGGCCATATGGGTTGAAAGCCGGCCAGGAACCTGCCGCGAGCAATTGCAGCGCGATGCGGACGATGGCCACCACAACGGCAAAGCTCAGCAGGACCGGCAGCCCCACCCGCGGCGGATCGGGCGTCGTCCGCCACACCGCCGCCCGCACCGCAAGCTTAACAACTCCCCACACGCCGAGCGTTCTCCGCGCGAAATTCGGCGCCAAATCGAGGCCGCATTCCCGGAATTCTACCCTATATCAGGCGGACTTTGCCGGCCATCGCGGCAATTCGCGATTGTGCCCGCGGCATCCGCGCTTTACGAAATGGGCCGATGAAATTCCTCGACGAGGCCAAGGTCTACATTCGCTCCGGCGACGGCGGTAACGGCTGCGTGTCGTTCCGCCGCGAAAAATTCATCGAGTTCGGCGGTCCGAACGGCGGCGACGGCGGCAAGGGTGGCGACGTGGTCGCGGCAGCCGTCGATGGCCTCAATACGCTGATCGACTACCGCTACCAGCAGCATTTCATGGCCAAGAACGGCCGCGGCGGCATGGGCAAGGACCGCCACGGCGCCAACGGCGCCGATGCCGTGCTCAAAGTTCCCGTCGGCACGCAGATCTACGAAGCGGACGGCGTGACGCTTATCGCCGATCTCACCGCAGCCGGCCAGCGCGCCGTGCTCGCGCGCGGCGGCAATGGTGGCTTCGGCAATGCGCATTTCAAGACCTCCACCAACCGCGCGCCGCGCCACGCCAATCCCGGCCAGCCCGGCACCGAACTCACGGTCCTGCTCCGGCTCAAGCTCATTGCCGATGCCGGTATCGTCGGACTGCCGAACGCCGGCAAATCGACATTTCTGGCCGCGGTCAGCGCAGCCAAGCCGAAAATCGCCGACTATCCCTTCACCACGCTGCATCCGCAACTTGGCGTGGTCGATGTCGACGGTCGCGAATTCGTGCTGGCCGATATCCCCGGCCTGATCGAAGGCGCCCATGAAGGCATCGGGCTCGGCGACCGCTTCCTCGGCCATATCGAGCGCTGCCGCGTGCTGTTGCATCTCGTCGATGGCACCGGCGGCGATGCTGGCGCTGCGTACCGGACGGTGCGCGCGGAACTTGCGGCCTATGGCAGCGGGCTTGCGCACAAGCCGGAGATCGTCGCGCTCAGCAAGGCCGATGCGCTCGGCCCCGACGAGGTCAACCACCAAGTGGCGCTACTCAAGCGCGCGGCAAAGAAGCCGCCGCTCGTAGTTTCCGCCGTGCGCGGCGATGGCGTGGCCGAGGTGTTGCGGGCATTGTTCAAAGTGATCGACCAGGCACGCCACGGCGCCGACGCGCCTAGGACCGTTGATGCGGCTTGGCAGCCTTAATCCGTGCGGCCTCATTTGCCCAAACAAAGGAACTTCAGCGAGCCGTCGCGTTCGATGCGCGGCAAGAGGTCGATCTCCCGGGCCTAACAGTCGCGCATCGCGGCTTCGGTATCCGTTGCGCGCTCATAGGGCTTGCGCCATTGGTCGATCGCCGCGTCGCACATTTTCGCTTCAGCCGAGAATTTCTGACCGGCCGCCTGCCACGCCGCGTTGCCGCCGTCGAGCCAGCGCACCGGGCGATCGACGAGCGCGCTTCGGCCACCGCGAAGCGCGCCGGCACGCCATCCTCGGATGTCAGCACCACCGTGCCCAAGGCGCCATCAAGCGGAATCCTTTCGAACGCCGGCGCAAGCCGCGTCCTGATCGCAAACCACGCGTCTGGAATGTGCTCGCGGAGATAATTCCGGCTGCGCGCACACTGCCTCGCGGCCCTGCGGCCCGCCGTCGCGGGACAGCATGGAACGACAATCCGAAATGAACTGGTCGAGGCCGTAGGCCATTGCGGTCGCTCCTGCGACGATTTGGTTGCCGCTAATTTCGCGCATCGGCGCGGCCGGCGCCAGCGCTACGTTGCTCGGTTTGGAGATCGCTTCGCCAGTAGCTACATTAGTTGCCATGTTTGGTCTGCCACGGACTTCTGGGCGTCCGCGCAACGTACGGCTGGATACGCTGATTCGGCTGCGTTGGCTCGCCATTTTCGGCCAATTCGCCGCCGTCGTGGTGGTGCATTTCGGCCTCGAATTCGAGGTTCCGATCTGGCCCTGCCTCGCCGTGATCGCGTTGGCGGCGCTGTTGAACGTGGCGCTGCGGCTGAGCTTCCACCAAACGCAGTGGCTCGAACCGGACCGCGCCGCGTGGCTCCTTGCCTTCGACGTCGCCGAGCTTGCGGCGCTGCTTTATCTCACCGGCGGCCTGGAAAATCCGTTCTCCTTCCTTCTGCTCGGGCCGGTGCTGATCTCGACAACGGCGCTGCCGCCGCGCATGACATTGCTGATCGGCACATCCGCCATGTGCTGCGCCACCGTGCTCGTGTTCTTGCACTACGATCTGCCGTGGGACAGCGAGGATCGGCTCGAACTGCCGGAAATCTATATGGTCGGGGTCTGGCTCTCGATCCTGATTTCGATCTGCTACATCGGCGTCTATACTTGGCAGGTCGCCGAAGAGGCGCGCCAGCTCTCCGACGCGCTGGCGGCGACCGAGCTGGTTTTGGCGCGTGAGCAGCATTTGTCGCAGCTCGACGGTCTTGCCGCGGCGGCGGCGCACGAGCTTGGCACGCCGCTGTCGACCATCACGGTGGTCATTCGCGAAATCGAACGCGCGCTCGAAGCGAATTCTCCGTACGCCGACGACGTCAAGCTGTTGCGCGAACAGGCGCAGCGCTGCCGCGCGATCTTGGCCAAGATCACCGAGCTTCCGGCCGGCGAACCGTTCGACCGCATGCCGCTCTCCGCCCTGATCGAGGAAGCGGTGGCGCCGCACCGCAATTTCGGCGTCTCGATCGGCGTGACCTACCCGCCCAACCGCGCCACCGAACCGGTCGGCGCCCGCAATCCGGCGATCCGTTACGGTCTCGGCAATCTGATCGAAAACGCGGTCGATTTCGCCCACGCCAGGGTCGAGATTTTCGCGCAGTGGACGGCGGAGGAGGTCAGCATCACCATCAGCGACGACGGACCGGGTTTCGCCCCCGAAATCATCGACCGGATCGGCGCGCCCTACGTCACCCACCGCCGGCCCGGGTCGCGCGGACCGGAGGGTGAACAAGACCCGGTATTCGGGCTTGGGCTCGGCTTCTTCATCGCCAAAACGCTGTTGGAGCGCTCCGGCGCCAAACTGTCGCTCACGAATCAGCAGCCGCCGCTGCATGGCGCCACGATCACGGTGACCTGGAGCCGCCCTGATTTTGAGCGGCCGAGCGCGCCGTCCCCTCTTGAGCCCGCTGCCGTCGCCTCTTAAGTGTAAGCCACTGTTTGCCTTGATCGTTGACTTGTTGTTGACTTTTAATGCCGTGTGAATGCGGAGCATTCGTTTGACCCGGCTCATGGTCCAGCAAAACGGCGACGGTGCGATGCAACCGGTGTTGGATGCGGCTTCGCCGTGACGGAGTAGATTTGCGATGAGCAATGCCGCGGCGGCGCTCCCGAGTGAGCGCACCCTTCTGATCGTCGAAGACGACAAATCCTTCCTGCAGCGGCTGTCGCGCGCCATGGAGGGCCGCGGCTTCGCCGTGACCACGGCCGAGTCGGTCGCCGACGGCCTGTTGCAGGTCGAGAAAGCAGCCCCCGCCTTCGCCGTGGTCGACATGCGGCTTGGCGACGGCAACGGCCTCGACGTCATTTCGGCGATGAAGAAACGCCGGCCGGAAGCGCGCGCCATCATCCTCACCGGCTACGGCAATATCGCGACCGCGGTGAATGCGGTGAAACTCGGCGCCGTCGATTATCTCGCCAAGCCGGTCGATGCCGACGATGTGGCGGCAGCGCTGCTCGCGCTCGACAACAAGAAGATTGAGCCGCCGGAAAATCCGATGTCGGCGGACCGCGTCCGCTGGGAACACATCCAACGTATCTACGAATTATGCGGCCGCAACGTTTCGGAAACCGCGCGCCGCCTCAACATGCACCGCCGCACCTTGCAGCGCATTCTCGCCAAACGCGCGCCGAAGTAATTCCATTGCCGTCATGCCCGCGCTCGTCGCGGGCATCCACGTCTTGCTGGCCGCCAAGCGTGAAGTCGTAGATGGCCGGAACGAGTCCGGCCATGACGATAGGCTCAGAATTGCCCGGCGTAAGGTCCTTGCGGATCGGCGAGCGCCTGCAGGCGCAGCGCCGCCGCGTGCGCGAAGCGCAGCATGACGGTCTTGCGCGTCGCCGCGGCCAGGCGGTGCTCGGGCGCCTCGGCGACGATCGAGGCGCCGAAAGCGTCGGCAACGATCAGGCCTGCGTCCGACGGAAAGATCTCGCAGGGCACGTCGACGATGGTGGCGAAGAACAGCCGATCGCAATGCATCCGGTAGTCCGTCCATTTCTGATCGGCGCGGAAATCGGCCACCGAGGATTTTATTTCGACGATGACGATCTCGCCGTCGCCGCCAAGCGCGACCAGATCGGCGCGGCGGCCGGACGGCAGCGGCAATTCAGTGACCACGCAATAGCCGAGCGCATGCAGATAGCGCGCGGTGCCGCGGGCGATTGCCGCCGCGGTCTGCGATTGCCGTCCGTCGATCGGCACGGATGACGCCAGCGCAGTGAGGCTCATGGTCAGGATTCCGGGTAGCGGCAGGTTGGACAGTGGACGACACGCGAGCTTACGCACGCCACGCACTCCGACTGGGCTCCCTCCGCCACCGTAAGCGGGGGAGGCAAGGCAGGGGACAAGCCGCTCATTCTGCCGCGCCGGCGCGCTCCGGGAAAGCCCCCGCCAAGGCCTGCCGTGACGGCGCAATCACGCCGCGCTCGGTGATGAGACCGGTCACCAGCCGCGCCGGCGTCACGTCGAAGCCGTAATTCGCCACCGGCGAACCGTCGGGCACGATGCGCACCGTCTCGATGCGGCCATCGGCCGTACGCCCGGTCATGGTCGCCACTTCGTCGGCGCCGCGTTGTTCGATCGGAATTTCGGCGACGCCGTCGGCGACGGTAAAATCGATGGTCGGCGAGGGCAGCGCGACATAGAACGGCACGGCGTTGTCGCGCGCGGCGAGCGCTTTCAAATAGGTTCCGATCTTGTTGCAGACGTCGCCGTTCCCGGTGACGCGGTCGGTGCCGACAATCACGAGGTCGACGAGGCCGTGCTGCATCAGATGGCCGCCGGTATTGTCGGCGATCACGGTGTGCGGCACGCCGTGCTGGCCGAGTTCCCAGGCGGTCAGCGAGGCGCCCTGGTTGCGCGGCCGGGTTTCGTCGGCAAAGACATGAACGGCGATGCCGTTGTCGTACGCCAGGTAGATCGGCGCCGTGGCGGTGCCGACATCGACCGCGGCAAGCCAGCCGGCATTGCAATGGGTCAGCACGTTGACCCGCTCGCCCGATTTCTTGCGTTGCGCGATTGTCTGGATCAGCGGCAGGCCATTCCTGCCGATCGCGGTATTGATAGCGACATCGTCCTCGCAGATTTCGCCAGCGCGCCGATAGGCGGCGGCGCTGCGCTCGGCGCGCGGCCGGTTGCGCACCGCCGCTATCATTTCGTCGAGCGCCCATTTCAGATTGACCGCTGTCGGACGCGTGGCGACAAGCGTCGCATAGGCGCGATCGAGCGCATCGTCGGATGCCTCGGCGCGCAAAGCAAGGCACATCCCATAGGCCGCGGTCGCGCCGATCAGCGGCGCACCGCGGATCACCATGGCGCGGATGGCCCGCGCCGCGTCGTCGAGCGTGGCGAGGCGCACCGTCGCCAGACGATGCGGCAGCGCCGTCTGATCGATCACGCCGACCGACCAGCCGTCCGGCTCGAGCCAGATGCTGCGCATGGGTTTGCCGTTGACTTTCATGAAGTTCAACTACCAGATTTCAGCCGGCTGTCGATGCCGTAAATGGCGCCGCAACTTGCCAGCGGCGCAAGCATGCCGCAATCTCGCGCGCGCAAGCTGCGGGAGGCGCCGGTGGCCGCTATCGACTACGAGGTCGAATATAACAATCGCGCCCGCGTGCCCGAGCATGATGAAATTTTTGGCCGCTGGACGCGCGAAGCTGAGAATTACCGCGCCGATACGCTCAAAGCCGGGCGCGCCGAGCTCGGCCTGTTCTACGGCGATACGCCGCGGCAATGCCTCGACTTGTTCCTGTCCGAGGCGGGCGAAGCCGCGCCGCTGGCAATTTTCATCCATGGCGGCTATTGGCGCTCGCTCGATCCTTCAATGTTCAGCCACATGGCGCGTGGATTAAACGCCCACGGCGTCGCAGTGGCGGTTGTTGGCTACGATCTGTGCCCGAACGTCACGGTCGCCGCCATCATCGAGCAAATGCGCCGGGCCTGCGCGTTCCTGTGGCAACGGATCGGCCGGCGCATGGTTGCTTATGGATGGTCGGCCGGCGGCCATCTCGCCGCCGCGATGGTGGCGACCGAGTGGCCGTCGCTCTATCCCAAGACGCCGGCCGATCTCGTGCCTGCCGGCTATTCGATCTCCGGCGTCTTCGACCTGTCGCCGCTCGTCGGCGTGAGCATGAACCAGGATTTGGGGCTTACCGCCGCGGAGGCGCGCAAAGTCTCGCCGCTGTACTGGCCGGTTAAGCCTGGACGCATTTTCGACGCCGCGGTCGGCGGGCTCGAATCGAGCGAATTCAAGCGGCAGAGCCAAAGCCTCGTGCAGGCGTGGCGGCACAGCGGGGCGCAGACCCGCTACCAGGAGATTCCCGGCACCAACCATTTCACCGTGATCGACGCGCTTTCCGAGCCACAAAGCGCAATAACGGCGCGCGTTGCGGAGCTGGCGTTGCAGATCAGGGGGTAGCGCCACCCTCCCCTCCGCCGCACGCGGGGGAGGGGAGGGTGGGGGCATGCCGCGTCAGCAACACACAGGCCGATGCGGCAAAGATCAAGGCAAAGCCGACAATGTCTGCTGTCGTCGGTATCTCGCCGAGCATCAAGAGCGATCCGCAAATGCCGATCACCGGCACACTGAGCACGCCGAGCGACGCCGTCGTGGCGGGGAGCCGCCGCACGATCGTGAACCAGAGCCCATAGGCGACGCCGTTGCCCAGGATGCCGGTCCAAGCCGTGGCGAATAAGCCATCCGCATGCGCCCTGCCGAGATCCAGCCGACCGTCGACGACGAACATGCATACGGCGATGACGACGAACGCGATCGTCATCTGCCAGCTCGCCACGCCCAGCGGATCGGCCTCGATATGGGCCCATTTCAGATAAACCGTCCCGGCAGCCCAGCTTATGCCGGTGGCGAGCGCCAAGGCGATGCCGAATGGAACGCCGGTTGCCGTCAGCGGGTAGATCAGAACCGCCAACCCGGCGATGCACAGCCCGAGTGCGATCGCTTGGATTCGGTTTGGCCGTTCGCCGAGAAACGACCATGCCAACAAAACCGCCCAGATCGGCATCGTATAGGCGAGAATGGCGACCCGCCCCGTCGCTGCGAAGATTTGGGCGAATGAACTCAACACGGTGAAGGCGACGACATTGAGAAATGATGCGATGACGACGTGGACCCAGGCCTTCGCCGAGGGAATGCGGAAGCTGCGGCGCTTGACGAGACAGATCAGATAGAGCGTCACCGCACCCAACGCAGCGCTCGACGTGCGCATGCTCAGCGGCGAAATTTCGTTCAGCGCGACCTTCATCACCGGCCAAGTCAGCCCCCAGATGAGGCACAACACCACCAGCATGAGCCGCGCGGCGATGCCGGCGCGATCCGCGGCATTGTGGTTGCTCTTGAAATCGCTCACGGAAAATTCAATCGCTCGCGGAAAAGTTCACGGCGCCAAATTCATGGCGCTTTTTCATGGCGCTTTTTTCATGGCGCTTTTTCATGGCGCCTTGGGCCCGACGCCGCGGTACCAATCGGCGATTTGCGCACCGGTCCAAAACAGCACGTCGGACTTCTCGCGGATGACCTCGAACACGCGGCGGAAGTATTTCAGCCGGTGCGGCGCGCCCATGATGTAAGGGTGGACGACGAGCGCCATGATGCGCGCCGAATCGGCTGCATCGGCGTAGATCTGCTCGAACTGGTCGAGCGCGCGCTCGCAATATTCCGAAGCCTTGTGGTGCTGGATCAGCATCATGGCGACGTCGTTGCATTCCTGGGTGTAAGGCAAATTGAGGATCGGCTTGCCGCGGGTTTTCAGCCACACCGGCTGATCGTCGAGCACCCAGTCAGCGACATAGTCGTAGCCTTGTTCGGCAAGCACGTCGGGCGTTTGCCAGGTCTCGGTGAGGCCGGGGCCGAGCCAGCCGCGCGGCGGCTTGCCGGTCGCCGTCAATATGACGTCGCGGACTTTGCCGATATCGGCGCGCTCGTCCGGCACTTTCTGCAGATTGCGCTGGGTGAAACCGTGGCCGATGAATTCCCAGTTGCGCTCGACCGCGGCGCGCACGATCGGCGGATAGGCGGCAATCGCCGAGCCGTTGATGGCGATCACGCCGGGGATGGAAAATTCGTCGAACACCTTGATGAAGCGCCAGAACCCGACCCGGTTGCCGTATTCGTGCCAGCACCAGTTCGGCACGTCCGGCATTGGCGAGCCGCCGGCGGGCGGCGTGAGCACGGTGCGCGGCGTCGGCGCCGTAGCGTCCCATTCCTCGACATTGACGATCACCCAGACCGCCATGCGGGCGCCGTTCGGCAGTTTGAGCGGCACGCGCTCGGTGATCGCCGAATAAACGATGCGGTCGGTCGGCAGCATCGGCTCTTTCGAGCGGGGTGCGCTTGTTGGCGCCGATTTCTTCGCTTGCTTGGCCATTGTGGAAATCCTCCCGTCGTTTTCGCTAGCCACATTCTCTCATTGGCGGGCCAATGTCTCGCGTTGCGGCTGATAGCCCGTGACCACGACACCGAGCGCGGTGAGAGTCACCGCACAGAGGCACAGCGGCACGAAGGCAGTCCACGGCCTACCCGTTGCATCCCAGAGCGCGCCGCTCATCGTCGGAATGATGATTGCGCTGGCGTAGCTGATGGTGAACATGCCGGCCGCCGTGCGCGGCAGGTCGGCCGGCGTACTGAGCGCCGGCGGCAAAGCCAGGATCGCCGTCAGCGTCATTGCCGTGGTGAAACCGACCAGGCCAGCGGCGCCGATGATCGCGGCCGCGGATGGCGCGAAGATCATGACCAGGAATGCCCCAAGCAGCATGGGACCGAAGATCAGGAACGGCCAGGCCCGCTGCTGCAGGCGATTGGCCGTCAGCAGCAATACGACGAGCGCCACGATCTGCGATCCGTTGAGCCAGGCCAAAGCCGGGCCGAGCAGGTCCGCTTTGCCCTTGCTGGCGAGGTAGTCGCCGAGAAAAGCGTTGGTGGCAAAGTAGGGGCTGTTGTTGCTGCCAAAGGTCAGACCGAGCAGCCAGATCAGGGGATTCTTGAAATCCGGCCACCACAACCGGGCTGTCGTAGCCGCGCCGGTGCGGTCGCTGCGTTGCGGGCTCAACAGGACGAACACCGGCGCGATCAGGAGCGCGGGCACGGCCCACAGCAAGAGATTGAGCCGCCACGAGCCGCCTACCAGCGGCAGCACATAAGGGATGGTCAGCAGCGGCGGAAAGGTCGAGCCCATCACCATGCCGCTGGTATAAGCGACGGTGCCGAGCGCCATCCGGCTTGGCAGCCATTCGCGCACCAGCGACGGCAGGCCCGGCTGCATGATGGCGACGCCGAAGCCGGTGGCGATGGCGGCGGCATAGAGCGTCCACACGTCGACGGCGGCGGCGCGCGCGGCGCCGGCCGCCGCCGCGATCACCATGCCGGCAATGACGGCAAGCCGCGGCCCGGTCCGCGCGATCAACAGCGATCCCGGTATCGCCGCACCGGCAAAAATCAAGAGCGGCAGTCCGATCAAAAGCCCGACCTGGGTCTCCGACATATGCAGCTCGTCATGCACCAGCGGGATCACCGACGGCATGGCGAGGATAGTCATGCGCATAGCGACGCCGGCGAGCCACAGCACAGCCATGAGTTTTATGAGGCGGCCGGCCGAGAGGCCGGCGGCGGAATTTTCGGCAATGACCATGGGGCGGGTCGGTTGCGAGGGCGGCGGACCCTGCATCAGCGGGCGGAGCGGCGCAAGATCGCTGCAATGCTCGGTAACACGATCTGATGAGAGTGGTTGAAAAGATCAGCGAGCCCGCAAATCGGCAGCCACAAACGGCGGCTGATTGTCGGTGCCGAAATCCTCTTCCAACCTGGCGGGGATCGCGGCGCACGACGTCGGCGAGGCCAAGCTCAGACAATACGGCGCTATCTTCCTCGATGCGATCCGCCAGCACGCGGTCGACAGCCCCTGATCGCAGGGAGAAAGCCGGTATTCCAGTATTACCGGGCCAACGCCACGCACTTGTATTGAGCGATCGCTATTGAGCGATGACGCGGTCGTAACGAACGGTTCGGCTTTCGGCAATGGCCGGAACAAGATGGCCGGAACAAGATGGCCGGAACAAGAAAGCGGCCAAGACCGGAGCCGCGAGGTTCGCTTCGGTTCGGTCAAGGCCGCTCGGCTCATTTATTCTTCTTTGGGCAGACTGAGCCGGAATTGACTTTAAACGGCTTAGCTCAAGCTGCCTTGATGTGGGTCAAAGTCCATGGCGTAAAAATATGGCGGTTAAAATAGGCGAGAAGGCGAGAGCGAGCGCTGCGGACGCTCCCGCTATGATACCGGAGAAACTCGCGCCGAATGGGCCATTTTTGCTTGGTTCCCATTGTTGCACCGCACTGCGCTCTATGTTAGCAACGCGCCGACATCGCCGGGCGCGGCGTCTGCGCTACGCTGGCGATTTCCAGGTCCCGTTTAAATCAAGTCCCGCTAAATCCCAAGGGCTTGTGCCGACCATTGGCGCGGTTGCGGGTCCTGCGGAACAGCTCCTTCCCCCACCCCTTTCTCCCCCGCAAAGGGGTGGCGGGCACGCGCGGAGAGCACGCGAAGTGGCAGGCGAAGAACACCCCGTATCCGGCATGGCCGGCCGCTATGCGATCGCCTTGTTCGATCTCGCCAACGAGACCAATGCGATCGACGTCGTCAAAGCCGACCTTGAGCGCTTCGACGCCATGATCGCCGAGAGCGCCGACCTCACCCGGCTGGTGCGCAGCCCGGTGTTTTCCGCCGACGAGCAGCTCCAGGCGCTCGGCGCGGTGCTCGATCGCGCCGGTATCGGCGGGCTCGCCGCGAAATTCCTCAAGCTCGTCGCCGCCAAGCGCCGGTTATTCGCGGCGCGCGACATGATCAAGGGGTTCCGCGAACTGGTCGCCAGGCACAAAGGCGAGGCGACCGCCGAGGTCACCGTTGCCGAAAAGCTCAAGGACGAACACGTCGCGGCGCTGCGCGCTGCGCTGAAAACGGTCAGCGGCAAGGACGTCGACCTCGATATCAAGATCGATCCCGCCGTCATCGGCGGGCTCGTGGTCAAGCTCGGTAGCCGCATGGTCGACACCTCGCTGCGCACCAAGCTCAACGCGATCAAGCACGCGATGAAAGAGGCCCGCTAATGGACATCCGCGCCGCGGAAATTTCCGCAATCCTCAAAGAGCAGATCAAGAATTTCGGCCAGGAGGCGGAAGTCTCCGAAGTCGGCCAGGTGCTGTCGGTCGGCGACGGTATCGCCCGCGTCTACGGCCTCGACAACGTGCAGTCGGGCGAGATGGTCGAATTCGAAAGCGGCGCGCGCGGCATGGCGCTCAATCTCGAAAGCGACAATGTCGGCATCGTCATTTTCGGCACCGACCGCGACATCAAGGAAGGCCAGATCGTCAAGCGCACGCGAGCCATCGTCGAGGTTCCGGTCGGCAAGGGCCTGCTCGGCCGCGTCGTCGACGCGCTCGGCGATCCGATCGACGGCAAGGGGCCGATCAAATCCGAGAAGCGGTCGCGCGTCGACGTCAAGGCGCCCGGCATCATTCCCCGGAAATCGGTGCACGAGCCGATGGCGACCGGCCTCAAAGCGATCGACGCGCTGATCCCGATCGGCCGCGGCCAGCGCGAGCTGATCATCGGCGACCGTCAGACCGGCAAAACCGCGATCGCGCTCGATACGATTCTGAACCAGAAGTCGTTCAATCGATCGGGCGACGAGAAGATCAAGCTCTACTGCGTCTATGTCGCGGTCGGGCAGAAGCGCTCCACCGTCGCGCAATTCGTCAAGGTGTTGGAAGAAAACGGCGCGCTCGAATACTCGATCATCGTCGCGGCGACGGCGTCGGATCCCGCGCCGATGCAGTTTTTGGCGCCGTTTTCCGGCTGCGCCATGGGCGAATATTTCCGCGACGACGGCATGCACGCGGTGATCATTTACGACGACCTTTCCAAGCACGCCGTCGCCTACCGCCAGATGTCGCTGTTGCTGCGCCGGCCGCCGGGACGCGAGGCCTATCCGGGCGACGTGTTCTACCTGCATTCGCGGCTGCTCGAGCGCGCGGCGAAGATGAACGACGACAATAAAGCCGGCTCGCTCACCGCGCTGCCGGTGATCGAGACCCAAGCCAACGACGTGTCGGCCTATATTCCGACCAACGTCATCTCCATCACCGACGGCCAGATCTTCCTGGAGACCGATTTGTTCTATCAGGGCATTCGGCCCGCGGTGAATGTCGGTCTCTCGGTGTCGCGCGTCGGCTCCGCGGCGCAGACCAAGGCGATGAAAAAGGTCGCCGGCCGCATCAAGGGCGAACTGGCGCAATACCGCGAAATGGCGGCCTTCGCGCAATTCGGCTCCGATCTCGACGCCACCACGCAACGGCTGCTC
>Ga0187784_10003201_pt1 | contig 13199 bp, 11 predicted proteins | sample 1015_SJ02_MP15_2_FD_132964 | JGI IMG/M metagenome (GOLD analysis project Ga0187784, IMG submission 132964) | Tropical peat soil microbial communities from peatlands in Department of Meta, Colombia - 1015_SJ02_MP15_20_MG | ecosystem: Environmental > Terrestrial > Soil > Wetlands > Peat | place... | reverse complement strand
CGCGGTCCCAGCCGGGCGTCTCCTTCAACAGCCAAGCCACATAGTCGCGCACGTTCTGGAGACGGATGCAGCCGGACGACACGAAGCGGAAGTCGTCGCCGAACACGCCCTTGGCCGGCGTGTCGTGCATGTAGACGCCATAAGGGTTGGCGATGTCGATGCGCACGACGCCGAGCGAGTTGAAGTCGCCGCCCGTGTCCTGGCGGAAGCGATAGTTGAGCGCGTCGAGCGAGTGCCAGTTGATCTGCTCCGGCTCGAGCTCCTGGTTGTCCTTGTTGTAGACGCGGATGTGGTTTTCGCGCAGATAGTTCGCGTCGGCCTGCATCTTCGGGATCAGGTCCTTGCGGATAACTGAGGCCGGCACGGTCCAAAACGGGTTGAAGTTGATCTCGAGCGCTTTGGTCTGCATGACCGGGGACTGGCGGTCGATCTTGCCGACCCCGGCGACATGGTGCGTGACGACCGCGCCGTTCTCGACGGTCTCGACGCGGGCAGCCGGAATGTTGGCGGTGACGTAGCGCGGGCCGAGATCGCCCGCGAAGCTGCGCAGGCGCACGAGATTGATCTCGAGCTGATGCAGACGCGTCTCGGCGGGGACGTTCAGCGCCGCGATCGTCTGCTGGTTGACCGAGCCCGTCTCGTTGACTCCGTGGCGCGCCTGAAAGCGGCGCACCGCGGCCTCGACATAGGAGTCGTAGACCGGCGAGAAGCCGGTCTCTGCGCCAATGTCGCCCGAGACGATCAGACGACGGCGCAGCGTCGAGACAGCCGGCCCGTTGGAGCCGAGATGCAGCTGCTGCCCGGACACCTGCGGCCAGCCGCCGTTCTCGACGATCCGCTGATACTGTTCGATCGCGGCTTCAGTGGCGGCCACGGTCTGCGGCGACAGGATCGGCGTCGAGGAGCGCGCGACGGCCAGGCGTTCGTCGGCGTCGTAGCGTTGCGCCCATTCGGCCTGGCCGTCGTAGTCCGAGGCGGCGAGCGCGCCGCTGGAGGCGAGCGCGAAAGCCAGGAAGGAAAAGGTCGAGACCTTCGACAAGGGGGGAACTCCAATCGGGATGGGCTTGCCGGGGACGTCTTGCGTCAGGCGCGCGTTCCGGCTGAAACTAGCTTTGCTAGCGTTAAAAAGGCCCGAATAGTCCGGCGAATTTGTGACCTTGCCGACGCGCTGGGCTCTATGGGCCAAAGCGCAGATCTGGCAATAGGTTGTGCGTCGTTTCGTCGTCGTTGACCCTTGCCGTCGCCCGCTGGCGAGCCGGAGCGGCGGGGCAGAGGCGCCCCGATTGCGCCGGTTGACGCGTCCCGCGCGAGCCGCCATGTTGCGCGCATGGACGGGTCGAAGTCGTGGCGAGATTCAGAGCTCGCTTTTCTCATCCGCCAGCTTCGGCGGTCGGCGGCGATGCTGCTGCTCGAACGTCTCGCGCGCCTTGGCGCGGCGCTCGCGACGCTCGCGCTCGCCTTTCTGGCGCTGGCCTGGAGCGGCGTCTTCGTCGAGGCGGGCGCTGCGGCGCGCATCGCCGGCGTCAGCTTGTTCGCGCTCGGCGCCCTGGCGATTCTTTGGCAGGCGCTGCGACGCGGCCTCCCGAGCCGAGCCGAGGCGCTGGCGCGGCTCGACGCCGCCGATAACAGCGGGCTGAGAGTCGCCGCCTCGCTCGACGACCGTCTGGCGGGCGAGGCGGCCTCGGAGGAGACGCGCGCCCTTTGGGCGATGCATCGTCAGAGGCTGGAGCGGGCGCTTGCGGCGACGCCGATCGCGCCGCCGCAACCTGGCCTGCCGCGGCTCGACCCTTTCGCCCTGCGCCTCGCGGCCCTGCTCGCCGCCATCGCAGCCGCCGTCGTCGCTGGCGAGGACCGGCCGAAGCGGCTCGCAGCGGCCTTCGACTGGCACGGCGCGGGCTTCGCCTATGACACGGCGCGTTTCGACGCCTGGCTCGATCCCCCGCCTTACACCGGCCGTGCGCAAATCATGCTTGCGAGCGGCGAGGGGGCGCAGGCTGCCCCCGTCAACTCCATTCTGCATGTTCGTCCCGCGGCCGCGGCGCGCATCGACGGCGCGCTCGCGCCGCTCGCGCCGCCGAAAGCCGGCGAGGACGAACGGACCTTCAAGCTCACCGGCGCCGCGAAGCTCCTCACGCCGGGCGGCGTGCGCGCGCTCTCCGCCATTCCCGACGCGCCGCCGACGATCGAGCTCGCCGAGCCGCCGCGCCTCAATCTGCGCGGAACCATGAGGCTCGCCTATGCGACGGACGACGACTATGGCGTGATCGCCGCCGAGGCGCGGTTCTCGCGCCCGGGCGCCCCGCGCGCGCTCTATCCGGCGCCGCAGCCGCAGCTGGAGCTGCCGCGGGGCGACAACGGCCGCGGGAGCGCCGAGACGCTCGTCGACCTTTCGGACAGTCCCTGGTCCGGCGCGACCGCGACCATGACCCTCGTCGCGCGCGACGAAGGCGGCAATGAGGGGAATTCCGAGCCGCGCGAGATCACGCTGCCGCAGCGGCAGTTCGTGAAGCCCCTCGCGCGCCTGCTCGCGATCGAGCGGCGGGCGCTGGCGCTCAACCCCGACGAGTACGCGAGCGTGCGACAGGCGCTGTGGGATCTGGCGCGAACCGACGAGTTCGCGTCGGCGCCGGCGTCGATTTTCCTCGGCCTGCGTCTCGCCCTGAAAGGGCTCGAAAAGCCGTCCGGGGATGACGAATTGCGCGGGGTCTCCGAGCTGTTGTGGGCCATGGCGCTGAACCTCGAGGACGGCGACCTCTCAGAGGCGGAGCGCGAGCTGAGGGCGGCGCGTCAGCGCCTCGACGAGGCGCTCGCGAAGGGCGCGGACGATCAGGAGATCGCCAAGCTCTCGCAGGAGCTGCGCGCGGCCATGGACAAATTCATGCGCAGCCTCATGCAGAAGGCTGCGCGCGAGCGCAACGCCAAGCCGCAGACGCCGCAGCAGGGAGACGCGCAGGAGATCACCAAGGAGGATCTCGACAAATTGCTCGACGCCCTCGACCAGGCGCTCAAGTCCGGCGACACCGAGATGGCGCAGAAGCTGCTCGACGAGCTCTCGAACATCATGGAGAATCTTCAGACGGCGCAAGGCGACGGCGGCGAGCGCCAACGTCGGCTCTCCGAGCTCGACACGCTCGCGCGGGAAGAGCAGCAGCTGCGCGACGAGACCTATCAGGGCGCGCAGCGCCCCGAATCCGGCGGTCGCCCCGACGCAGGAAAGCGCCCGCAGGCGGGTCGCAGCGAAAAGGGCGGCGAGCGTCAGCGCGAGCTTCGCGAGCGGCTGGAGCGCGAGCTCGGGGAGCTCGGGTCGGATCCCGAGGGCGCGCCGAGCGCTCTCGAGGAGGCCGACCGGGCCATGGAGCAGGCCGAGCAGGCGCTGAAAGAAGGTCCGAGCGGCCTGCCGCAGGCCGTCGAGGCGCAAGGCCGCGCCGTGCAGGCGCTGCGTCGCGGCGCCGACGAGCTCGCCCAACGGGGCGAGCAGGAGGGCCAACAGGGCTCGCGCGGATCCCGTCCCCGCAACCGCGACCCGCTCGGGCGGCTCGACGGGCGCGACGACCCCAACGCGCGCTACGATCCGCTCGGACTGCCGCCGGCGCAGCGCGCCCGTCGCCTGCAGGAGGAGCTGCGCCGCCGCCTGAGCCAGCCCGACCGCCCTGCGATGGAGCTCGAGTATCTGCAGCGGCTGCTGCCGCGCTAGGCCGGGTTCACGCCGAGTTCCAGCGGCCGCGGGCGCAGGGCGAAATTGAGCCGCGCCAGGACCGCGAGCGAGCCGACGATCTCGAGCAGCGCCAGCGCCGCGACGACGATCGCGAGGCGCGCGTCGGCGCGCGGCAGCGTCTGCGCGACGACGAGAAAAGCAATATGCGTCGCGGGCAGGGCGAAGATCGTCCATTCGCCGCCGCCGCCGCGACGTCCCGTGACATTGCCGAACCGCAGCGCCAGCGCCAGGGCGAGCAGCGTGTGGCCAAGCGCCAGCGCGGGCACGCCGAGCCGCGTGATCGCCTCCGTGGTCCAGTCGGCAAGCTGGCGCGGGTCCGTGCGCGCCGTCGCATATTGCGCGAAGAACTGCGCGGGGCCGAGCTCGTAGACGCCGTGCCACGCGCGTTGCGGCAGATCGCCGCTGCCCTGCATCGGCAGCGCGAGCACATGCTCCTCGAAGCTCACGATGCGCGAGCCGCCGCCCGCAACCAGCGAATGCGTCAGGATGCTGCCGTTGGTCAGGGCGAGCACGACGCCCGTCGGCACGCGGCGAAACTCCGCGCGCGACGCCATCACGACCTGATCCTCCATCTTCTCGATCGACCTCTGCCACACGAAGAGGTTGACCGCGATGTCGGGCGTCTCCCAGCGTTCGAGATACAGCGTCTTGACGCCATTATCGAACGTGTAGAAGTGCGAGGCGTCGAGCATGCGATGGTTCAAGGAGTTGCGCACGACGTTGAGCACGTCCTGCATCGTCCCCGCGTAATGGGGGGCGATGACGTTGCTCAAGGCATAGCCGAAGAGGGTCGCGACCACGGCGAGCGTCAGCGCCGGGCGGCAGATCGCGAAGGTCGACAGCCGCAGCGCATAAAGCACGGCGATCATGCCCTCGCTCGCCATTTGCGAGAAGGCGAGCGCCGTGGACAGGCCCATGGCCATCGGCAGCGCGAAGATGGCGACCGTCGGGGTGACGCCCATCATCGCCGGCCACAGCAGCCCGCCGCGCACGGCGGCTGTCGGCAGCTGCGACAGAAGAGAGGAGAGGACGGCGGGAACGCAGAGCGCCGCCAGCACGATGACGGCGCTCAGGCCGATGCGTCGGGCGAGGTAGATGAAGAGCAGGCGGGGCATTCAGCGCCGACAGTCGCGCAAGAGGAACACGACGCCGGCGATCATTCCTTGAACCTCGCCCAGGCCGCCTTCGAGTAGCGCGTCCAGGCGGCGTCGAACACGCCGCGCGACGGCAGCGCCACGGCGCCTGCCCAATGCGCGAAATAGATCTGCTTTCCTTCCGGGTCGAGCGGCTTGTCGTCCTTGAAGGTTATGCCCGGGGCCTTGTAGTAGCTCTCGTGTGAGGCGTCCTCGACCACATGCGGCAGAAGCGCGATCTTCACGCCGCGCCGATGGGTCACGAAATTGACCAGCGGCTGCGCGAAGAGCTGTCCGCGCTTGCGCACGTCATGGAAGATCTCGGCGTCCTTCGCCATGGTCTCGATGAAGTCGGAGAGCCGCAGGAATTTGTTCGACGTGACCCAGAAGCCGTCGTTGAAGAGCAGCGCTTCGCGCAGGAACGGATAGGCGTCCCGCCGCTCGTTATAGACGTATTCGAAGCTCGGGGAGGCGACGATGAACTCGCGCACGCCGGCCTCGAGCCTGCCGAAGATCGGCCTGAAGTCACGGAACAGGATGACGTCCACGTCGACATAGGCGATCTCGTCGAAGGGCAGCGCCAGCGCCTGGAGCTTGCGCAGGCGCCGACGGTTGTTGTTGAAGAGACCAGGATAGAGCTCCTTCGACAACCGGTCGATCTCGGTCGGCTCGTCCTCGATGAGCGCCGCCCCGTAGACCTTGGCAGCGCGGCGCGTCATCTCCAGGTTGTCGTCATAGGGGATGAGATAGAGCGGCAGGCTGGAGTTGGTGTCGCGATAGCTCTCCAGGAACGGCAGCAGCCAGTCGATGATCTTGTCATTGCCGACGATGGCGATGGCGCAGCTCGGCGCGCCATTCCCTGCCGCGGGCGCGATTGGCGGATTTGCGACGGTTCCGGTCATATGGCAGGGTCTAGCGGCAAAGTCCGGCCGTTAGCAAGAGGGGCGGTTTTGACGCTAGACGCGGGCGCCGGCGCGCCCTTCGCCGACAAGACCGTCGCGGTCCTGCACGCCGCCTGGCACTCCTGCGGCAGCTATCAGGTCAACGTCGGCCAGCTTCTCGCCTATAAGGCGCTGGGCGCGCGCACGATATCCATCGCGATCATGGACGCTCTGTCGCCGCCCGCGCCTTCGGGCCCACGCTGGCCCGGCTATCTCGCGGCGACCGGGGACCTACCCGCCGACGCGCGCTACTTCGCGGCGGCGCCGACGAGCCTGCTCTGGACTTCGCTCTTGCTCAAGGACGGTTGGTGGCCGCTCATCCATGGCGACCAGGCGCGCTGGCTCGTGGCGCTCGCCGAGCGCGCCGAAGCGCCGGCGCCGCTGCCGGCCGAGCGCATCGACCTGATCCACGCCAATCACTATTTCACGCTGCCTTTCGCCAAGCGTCTCGCGCCCGACGCCCCGCTCATCGTCGAGACGCAGGACGTCCAGGCGCGCCAATACATGCTGCGCAATCAGGGCGGCTTCTTCATCAAGCCCTATGCGACCTATGACGACATGCTCGCCGTCGAGCTCGACTGGACCGCGCGCGCCGATCTCTGCGTCCATATCAACGCCGAGGAGCACGCCGAGTTCCGGCGCCTGCTGCCCGATGCGCGACATGCGCTGATCTACCCTTCGACGCCCTCGGCGCCGCTCGCGGAGAAGGCCTCGGAGATCGTCATCGTCGCGAGCGACAATTACGCCAACTACGTGAGCCTGCGCTGGTTCCTGACCGAAGTCCTGCCGCGGGCGCAAGGCGTGAAGGTCTCGATCTGCGGTAATATCGACGCGGGCGTGAAGGCGCGCGACGCACGACTCTACGAGCGCCATCTCGCGCTGTTTCGCGGGCGCGTCGCCGATATCGGCGCCGTCTATGCGCGCGCGGCAGCCATTTTGCTGCCGACGATCGAGGGCCATGGCCTCTCGATCAAGGCGGTCGAGGCGCTCTCCTGCGGCGCGCCGCTGATCGCGACGCGGCTCGCCTTCCGCGGCATGGGGATTGATCCTGGCGCGCTGCGCAACGTCTCGCTCTGCGAGGATGCGGAGAGCTTCGCCGCAGCGCTGCGCGCGGCCGCTGCGGGTCTCGGCTCGGAGCCGTCCGCGAGCGCCGAGAGCGACACGCGGCGGCTTTATGAGCGGGTTTTCAGCCCGCAGGCCTATGCGCGCGCGCTCGCGCAGGCGGCCGCGCCGTTGATCGGGCGTCGGAGCGCTAGCGCACCAGAATGTTCTTGAACTGCCACGGGTCCTCGAGGTCGAGGTCTTCGGGGAAGAATCCTGGACGCCCCAAGAGCGGCGTCCAGTCCGTATAGACGCCGACCACGGGGCCGAGATAGGGGAGCTGAATCTCCAGGCAGCGCTTGTAGTCGACCTCATCCGCCTCGACGATGCCGGCCTCGGGGTTCTCCAGCGCCCAGACCATGCCGGCCATGGCCGCCGAGCTTACTTGCAGCCCCGTGGCGTTCTGATAGGGCGCGAGCTCGCGCGTCTCCTCGATCGAGAGCTGCGAGCCGTACCAGTAGGCGTTCTTCGCATGGCCGAAGAGCAGCACGCCAAGCTCGTCGACGCCGTCGACGATCTCGTGCTCGTCCAGAATGTGGTCTTGCGGCTGGCGCTTTCCGGCGGCGCCGAACATCTCGTGCAAGGAGAGCACGGCGTCGTCGGCGGGATGGTAAGCATAGTGGCAGGTCGGGCGGTAGACCGCCTTGCCCGTCGCGTCGCGCACGGTGAAATAGTCGGCGATCGAGATCGACTCGTTGTGCGTGACCAGGAAGCCATATTGCGCGCCCGGCGTCGGCGCCCAGCTGCGCACGCGCGTGTTGGCGCCCGGCGAATTCAGATAGATCGCTGCGCCGCAGCCGGTCTCGTGCACGCCGGCGATGTCGGGAAGCGTCTTCTCATGCGTGCCCCAGCCGAGTTCCGCGGGCTGCATGCCCTCGGAGACGAAGCCTTCGACCGACCAGGTGTTGACGAAGACGTTGCGCGGCTTGGGATTGCGCGCGCGCTGCGTATCGCGCTCGGCGATGTGTATGCCCTTGACGCCGAGCTGTTGCGCGAGCGCTCCCCAGTCGGCGCGCGTCTTCGGCTCCTCCTTGTAGACGCCGATGTCCCTGGCGAGATCGACGAGCGCCTGCTTGACGAACCAGGAGACCATGCCGGGGTTGGCGCCGCAGCAGGAGACCGCCGTGGCGCCGCCGGGATTTCTGCGCCGCTCCGCGAGCACGGTCTCGCGCAGCGCGTAATTGGTGCGGGCCTCGCTGCCGCGGCTCTGATCGAAATAGAAGCCGGGCCAGGGCTCGACGACCGTGTCGACATAGAGGACCTTCAGCTCCTGCGCGAGCTTGATGATGTCGAGCGAGCACACTTCGACCGAGAGATTGACGATGAAGCCCTGGCCCTGGCCCTTGGTCAGGAGCGGCGTCAGCACGTCCCGATAGTTGGCTTCGGTGAGGGCGGTCTTGATGAAGGAGATGCCGCGCACGTCGAGCAGATGGCGGTGCGCGTCGGACGGGTCGATGACGGTGAACCGGCTCTTGTCGAAATCGAAGTGGCGCTCGATCAGGGGCAGGATGCCGCGCCCGATGGAGCCGAAGCCGATGAGCACGATCGGACCGGTAATCTTTCCGTGAACGGGCCATAGCGACGACATTTTGGGCTCCCTGTGCGCGATTTGCTGCGGCGCGTTAAAAGCAGGGGCGCGGCGGTTTGGCAAGGGGAGCGCGGATCCGAAAAACGACTTCGGAGGCGACGAGGACGCCAGTCGGTGTCGCCTCACCCCGCCCGCCACGGGGGCAAACGATCGCGCGCGATCAGGTCCTCCAGCCGTTCGCGCGGGCGGATCTCAGCGTGGCGATTACCGCTCACCAGCACTTCGGCGATCAGCGGGCGCGAATTGTAGGTTCCCGACTGCACCGCGCCATAGGCGCCCGCCGTCAGCACCGCGAGCAGGTCGCCGGGCTTCGGCTCCGGCAGCTCCCGTCCATGCGCGAGATAGTCGCCGGTCTCGCAGACCGGCCCCACGACGTCGGCCGTGATCGTCGGCGCGCGCGGATCGAGAACCACCGGGGCGATCTCATGCCAGGCGTCATAGAGGGTCGGGCGGATGAGATCGTTCATGCCGGCGTCGACGATGAGGAAGGTCTTGGCCTCGCCCTGCTTCACATAGAGCACCCGCGTGACCAATATCCCCGCATTGCCGACGATGAGCCGCCCGGGCTCGAGCAGCAGCTTGCAGTCGAGGCCCGAAAAGTGCCGGCGCACGACGGCGGCGTATTTCTCCGGGTGATAGGAGTCGGGATCTTCCCCGTGACGGTAGGGCACTCCGAGGCCGCCGCCGAGATCCGCATGCGCGATTCGATGGCCGTCGGCGCGCAGCTGCGCGACGAGCTCCGCGAGCAGCGCGAAGGCGGCGTCAAAGGGCTCGAGATCGGTCAGCTGCGAGCCGATGTGCATGTCGACGCCGGCGATCTCAAGCCCGTCGAGCCGCGCCGCGTGAGCGTAGACCTCGCGGGCGCGCGAGAGCGGCACGCCGAATTTGTTCTCGGCCTTGCCCGTCGCGATCTTGGCGTGCGTGCGGGCGTCGACGTCGGGATTGACGCGCAGCGCGATGCGCGCGCGACGTCCAACTGCCACGGCGCGCGCCGCGATGGCTTCGAGCTCTGGCTCCGACTCGACGTTGAAGCAGAGAATGTCGGCGTCGAGAGCGGCGTCGATCTCGGCGGCGGTCTTGCCGACGCCGGAAAAGGTGATCCTGCGCGGCGAGATTTTGGCCGTGAGCGCCCGTGCGAGCTCCCCGCCCGAGACCACGTCGGCGCCCGCGCCGAGCGAGCCCAGAAGCTGCAGGATCGCCTGGTTGGAATTGGCCTTCATCGCATAGCACACGAGCGCGTCGAAACCTTCGAAGGCCTGAGCGAAGACCTCGTAATGGCGGCGGATCGTGGCTTCCGAGTAGCAGTAAAAGGGGGTGCCGACCTGCGCCGCGATCTCCGGCAGCGGGACGTCTTCGGCGTGGAGCACGCCGCCCGCATAGGCGAAGTGATGCATGGCGCCTAGAGCAGAGGATCGAGGAAGAAGGGATAGTCGGCGGGCGGGCGGCGGCCGATGTCGCCCGGCTGCGGCTTGGGCTTGCCCGAAGGCTCGTCCTCCGGGAGCTTGCGCCCGGCGCGCGCAGCTGCGGCCTGCTCTTCGGCGCGGCGCGCATTGCGCTCCGCCTGAACGTCGGCTGGGAGCTCCAGCGGCCCCTTGCGTCCGCACCCTGAGAGCGCAAGCGCCGCGAAGGACAAAGCAAACAGCGCGCGGCGGGAAATCATGCGAAGCTCCGGTGGCGGCGAAGGCGCCGACGCCCCTATAGCGCAAAGCCGACCCGGATTTCTACGGCGCCGCTCAGGCGCCGTTCCGAGTCGCGCCGAAGACCTGTTCAAACCTTCGGCGCAGGATCGCATCGACCGTGGCCAAGTCGGATGGGGCGCCCAAATCCTTGAGGCTCGTGACCCCGAGATGCGCGGCGCGGATTCCGCAAGGCGCGATTCCGGAAAAATGCGAGAGGTCGGGCGCAACGTTGAGCGCGACGCCATGAAAGCTCACCCAGCGGCGCAGGCGCAGGCCGATCGCCGCGATCTTGTCCTCCGCCAGCTCCCCCGAGAAGGCGCGGGGCTTGTCGGGGCGGGAGACCCAGACGCCGACCCGGCCCTCGCGCCGCCCGCCCGCGACGCCGAGATCGGCGAGCGTTCCGATGAGCCAATCCTCCAGCGCGCAGACGAAGGCGCGGGCGTCGCGGCGCCGGCGCGCGAGGTCAAGCATGACGTAGACGACGCGCTGGCCCGGCCCGTGATAGGTGAATTGGCCGCCGCGGCCCGTGCGATGCACGGGAAAGCGCGCATCGAGCAGGTCGGCGTCCTTGGCCGAGGTCCCCGCGGTATAGAGCGGCGGGTGCTCGAGCAGCCAAACGGCTTCCGCGTCCGTTCCCGACGCGATCCGCTCGACCTGCGCCTCCATCTCGGCAACGCACGCCTCATAGGGCGTCAGACCGGGGAGAACGCGCCATGCGACAGGCGGAGCGCCCTGCGCCGGCGCAAAAGGCTCCAGGACGCAGGACGCAGAGCGCATTTTCCGATTTCGTGACGACTACGGCTTTGGCGGCAGGGCCCCGCCCGGCGTCGACTTGTCGACGGCGGTCGGCAGATGGTCGGCGAGGTGCTTGGCGACCTCGTCGATCGGAATGCCCGTCGAGGCAGAGATCTGCTTCAGCTTCTCGGAGCCGAGCACCTTCTTCACGTCCTCGACGCTGATCGGCAGATTGGAGCCGTCGCCGATCCAGGACTTCACCTGTTGCCCGTAGCCGCTCTTCTCGAATTCGGCGACGACGCCGTCGATGCCCCCATGGCTGTCGACATAATGTTGCACCGCGGCCAGGGCGCCGGCGCCGACGACGCCGCCAAGAATTCCGTCCAGCAGACCCATGTCTTCAACTCCCATAAAGCTCCGCGCGACCGCCGCTCGCTGCGAGAGGGACGCGGAAGCACTCTTTATACGCGTTCACGATCCTTCTGTTAAGCCGGGCGGGGCTGCGGGGCATGGCGCGGCGGCGCCGCGAGAGCCGGGGGATTCCTGCAAATTCGTCGCCCACGCCACGGCTTGCCGAGCGCGCGGCTTTCTTTATTTTCGCTGCGGCCCGGCGTATATGGGCCGGAATCGGGCGACGCGACGAGCGCGCGACAGCAGGAAAGACGGACGACGGGACGAGGCGATGGCGGGGCATAGTCAGTTCAAGAACATCATGCACAAGAAGGGCAAGCAGGACGCGATCCGCTCCAAGCTCTTCGGCAAGCTCGCCCGCGAGATCACCGTCGCCGCCAAGACCGGCCTTCCCGACCCCAACATGAACCCGCGCCTGCGCGCCGCCGTGCTCGCCGCTCGCGCCGAGAACATGCCGAAAGACAACATCGAGCGCGCGATCAAGAAGGCCTCTGGCGCCGATGCCGAGACCTATGACGAGGTGCGCTACGAAGGCTATGCGCCGGGGGGCGTCGCGATCATCATCGAGGCCTTGACCGACAACCGCAACCGCACGGCGGGCGAGGTGCGCTCCTACTTCACGAAAGCCGGCGGAGCGCTCGCCGAGACGGGCGCCGTCTCGTTCATGTTCGATCGCGTGGGTCTCGTGGAGTTCGATCGCAAGGTCGCGAGCGAGGACGCCGTGCTGGAGGCGGCGCTCGACGCCGGCGCCGAGGACGTGACCTCGACGGAAGAGAGCCACGAGGTCATCACCTCGGTGGAAGATCTGCGCGAGGTCGCCAAGGCGCTCGAAGACAAATTCGGCGAGCCGAAGAAGGCGGCGCTGGTCTGGCGCCCGCAAAACACGGTCTCGGTCGACGACGAGGCCGGCGAGAAGATCATCAAGCTGATTTCCTCGCTCGAAGACAACGACGACGTGCAGACGGTCTTTGTGAACGCCGAGTTCTCGGACGCGCTGGTCGCCAAGGTCGCTGGATAGCCCTGCAAACGCCGGAAAGGCGCTCAGGCGCCCCCCGGCTCTCCCGTGAATTTCACCAGGATGTCCTGGTCGCGCACGACATATTGCAGGCGAGCCTGAAGCGCGGCGCGATGTCGTCAACCTCCGCCCGCCGGATCTCCTCGGCGCTGATCTTGCCGAGCGACTTCAGCTGCGCCTTTTCCTTTTCGGTCAGATAAGACCCCATCGTCTTGCCCGTCAGCGTCACGACTTCGATGAGGCAGGAGCCGCATTCGCCGTCCTTGCAGTCGTGGGGGATCGGAACCTTGTTCGCCTCGGCGACCGAGAGGATCGTCGACGTGTCGCCGGCGATCGCATAGACGGTCAGGTTCTGGTGCAGCAGGGGGGATTCGAATGTCACGTTGGGCATGAGGCGCCTCGGCTCCGCATTGTTTGTGCTTATTGTGCGATTGGACCGCCAGCGCGGTCGCTGCGTATGCTACAGGCATTTCACTGCCGGTAACCGTGGCGAATCGTCTCAGATCATGATGCGCCTGCCGCCGCACCCAGGGGGGCCCCGGCGCCTTCGAGTCATGGTGCGAGTCTTGCTACATCTCGCTCATGCGCGAACTGACACTTGACGCCCCGCTCATAAATTTCGGCGACCTTCCCGAGCCCGTCGACGCGCTGCTTCAGCGCGGCGTGGCCGCCTACCGCACCGACCGGGAGCGCGCCGACGCGCTGTTTCGCGAGGCTCTGGCGCTCGCGCCGACGGAATTGCCAACCTATTACTGCCTTTACAAAATCCACACTTATCGCGGCAATCTCGACACGGCGGCCGAGGTCGCCCGTCTCGGCATGCGCGAAGCCGCGAGGCAGGCGGGCTGGAGCGAGGATCCGTCCGCGTGGCCGGAAGGGGG
>Ga0187784_10003199_pt1 | contig 13207 bp, 12 predicted proteins | sample 1015_SJ02_MP15_2_FD_132964 | JGI IMG/M metagenome (GOLD analysis project Ga0187784, IMG submission 132964) | Tropical peat soil microbial communities from peatlands in Department of Meta, Colombia - 1015_SJ02_MP15_20_MG | ecosystem: Environmental > Terrestrial > Soil > Wetlands > Peat | place... | reverse complement strand
CTGAACTATACCATAGCGAACATGTGTTTGCTATCTCCCTCGTGCATGAATGCCCGCTCTATTCGTGCGAGCCATTTGTCCTCGTATGACCCCGTATGCTCCCATATCTCGCAGCAGTTGCTCACCCCCCGCAACCCCGTGGGGCCGGTCTGACGAGAATGGGTCTATCGAGTTCATAGAACCACCCCCCACGTGCCCCCAAGATCGCGCCGGAAGGACGGACGCGAATGGTGGCACGGCATTGAGGCAGGTCACGGTGGAACTCCTTCGCGAACTTAGAAACGCGGCGTCTTTGAAGCACTCATCCTCGCCGGGTTGGCGGAACGCGGGAACCCGTGCTGCCGAACCGGCGGATCGGGGAGTCGATGAGCACGCGTCTGAGGAAGGCCCGCACCCAGGACGCGGCACGGGCGGCTGAAGTGGTGCGGCGCGCCTACGAAGGCTACGTCCCGCGCATGGGAACCCTGCCGGGCCCGATGCGCGCCGATTATCAGCAACTGGTCGCCCGTGGTGTCGTCTATGTATTGGAGGATCAGACCGAGGTGGTCGGCGTTCTGGTGTTGGTTCCCCACTCAGACCACCTGTTGCTGGACACCGTCGCCGTCGACCCGGACTTCCAGGGACGAGGGCACGGGCGCAGGCTCATCTCATTGGCCGAGGCCGAGGCGCGCAGCCTGTCGGTCCCGGAGGTGCGCCTGTATACGAACGTTGTCATGGTCGAGAACCTGGGACTCTATGCTCACCTCGGGTTCGAGGAGACACACCGCGCGGAACAAGACGGCCACAAGCGCGTCTTCATGCGCAAACGGCTGTAGCCAAGACACTGCCGCGCGAGAGGAGGCGGGGACATGGCACGAGAGACCGTATCGGTCAGCGGCATGCACAAGCCAACCGGATACTCGCACGCGGCAAAGACGGGGCAGCTCGTCTTCGTGGCGGGACAGGTGGCCCGGGATGCGCAAGGGGACGTCGTGGGCAAAGGCGACATCGCAGCGCAAGCCGTCCAGGTCTTCGAGAACCTCAAGACGGTGTTGGCCTCGGCCGGGGCGACGCTCGACGATGTGGTCAAGCTCACGACGTACACTACGAACCTCGCCTACCGGCCCACGATCGCAGAAGTGCGCGCGCGGTACTGCGGCTCGTACCTCCCGCCAAACACCTTTGTCGTGGTGGCGAGCCTGGCCTCTCCGGACTATCTATTGGAGATCGAGGCCGTGGCCGCCGTGCCTTGACCCGACCGCAGCCGGCTCTCCCTGTCCGCACGAACTCGGCGCCGGAGCGGGCCGGACCCACGGCGGACGACCCGCGTGAGGCGGGGTCGGCGGCCGTTTATCCGTGGGGCCCTTCCCCGAAACCGGCTGAATGCTGCTCCAACCGGTATTGCACGAGCGCGAGGAACCGATAGACCGCGTGCACGAACTTGCCGTAGGGCGCGGTGACGAAGAGAGCGGCGACGATTCCAAGGTGGATTACGAGCACGGGGCCCATGACGTGCGTGGCGCGGAGCGCGAGCGTCATCAGGCCGCTCAGCGATGCGAGGCCGATCGTAATCGCGAACGCGTAGTCCATGCCCACCATCGTCTCCGAGGCCGGCGTCCGGTCGCTCCGCACCTTCGCGACGAGCATGCCGGCGGTCCCGACGATCATGGCGCATCCTCCTAGGGTGCCGAGCACGACCGGAGCGCTCAGCAGCGGATACGGGGGCATCCGGTCGAGCGCGTCCTGGTAGATCGCCGCAAGGGTGGTCGAGGCCACCGCGGCAAGGAATCCGCAGACGACGAGGGCGTGCAGGACGGCGCGGGTATGCGACGGGCGCTCGTCCGGGTATGGACACCCCGGCCCGCCGCCGCGGAGCCAGCGCACGACCAGCGCGTCCCACGCCGCCCCGGCCACCGCTCGCAGCCCCACCGCCCCAGCGCGGCCGCCCATCTCCCTCCACGCGCCCAAGCCTCCCGCGGCCCAGACGCTGGCCCAGTAGCAGCACAGGACGAGCCCCGACCCCACCATCACCCAGTATGGGACGATCTGATAGAACGCGCCCGGCCCCCGGTGCGCCTCAAGCAATCGTGCCGGATCCGCCAGCAGGACGGCGAGCAACAACACCAGGACGACCGCTCCCGCGGCACCCAACGCTGCCGCGGAAGCGCCCGCGAACACGCGCGCGCACCCCCGGGGCCAGGTGTATCGTCCGTAGCTCGCCCGGCGGACCTCGGCAAACACCTTCGGGATGTTCACGGCGAACTCGTGCGGCGGCGCGTACATGCACGCGTAGTAGCAGCCGCGACAATCGTGGCACAGGTTGGCCAGGTAGGTGATGTCGCCCGGCCTGAACGTCTGCCTGAGCTCGAGCGAGGGGAACACCGCGCAGTAGCCCTCGCAGTACCGGCACGCGTTGCAGACGGTGAGCTGGCGCTCCGCCTCCTGAAACACGTCACCGCCCGGCATGCGTCGCCGCCTCCCTGCCGGCGAGGCGCCCGAACACGCCGCCGATCGTCATCCCGAACCCGGCGAGGTAGCCGCTCCGGAGGATGTTTCCCGACATGATCTCTCCCGCCGCGTACAGGTTGAGAAACGGCTGCCCCAAGCGGTCCACGATCCGCGCGGTCTCGTCCACGCCGACGCCCATGTACGTGAAGGTAATGCCGGGACGCAATGGGAACGCGTAGAACGGCGGACGGTCGAGGGGGCGCGCCCAGTTGCTCTTCGGAGGGTCCAGACCGCGTGTGCGGAGCCCATCGAGCACGTCCGGGCGGAACGCCTCGTTTCCCGAGGCCGCGCGGTTATACGCCTCCACGGTGCGGGACAGGGCGCCGGGATCGATCTGGAGCAACCCCGCAAGCGTCTCGACGGATCCGGCCTGGAATGGCTTGTACAGCGGCGGCAGGAAGCAGCCGATGCCCTGTGCATCGACGATACTGTAGGCTCTCTGGCCGGATTGCCCGGCGATGCGCCCACCCCACGTCGCGTACCGCTTGGGCCACAGGTCCTCCCCCTCGTCGGCAAATCGCTTCCCTTCCCGGTTTACCACGATGCCGAACGGGATCGAGTCCAGGCGCGTCGCGATGCCCCCATCGTATTGGGGCGCGCGAGCGTCAACGGCGATCGCGTGAAACCCTTTGGGGTCCCCCGTCTGCATCGCGCCCCGGTCGAGCAGCGCGGCGAGCACCTGCCCGTCGTTGTACGGGGTGCCGCGGACTACGAAGTTCTCCACCGCGTCCCCCCAGTAGCGCCTGAGCCATTCGAGATTAGCCTCGAACCCGCCCGAGGCGATCACGATGGCGCGAGCGCGCACTATCTGGCGTGTCCCGTCAAGCCGGACGACAACGCCCTCGGAGCGTCTCCCGTCGACGAGGACGTCTTCCACGGTTGCGTCGTAGCAGATGGCTACCCCGAGGCGACGGCAGGTCTCATAGTACGTGTTGACGAGCGCCTTGCCGCCGCCCAGGAAGAACCGGTTCGTCCGTGCGAGTGATAGTGTACCCCGCAGCGCCTGCTGCCACGCCGCACCCTGCTCCGTCATCCACGCGGGGAGCGTCTTGGACTCCCGGATGGCGAACCGCGCCAGGTCGGCGTTCACCTGCCCGCCACCGACCTGGCGCAGGTCGTTGAGAAACTCCTCTTCCCCGTACTCCCCGATCATGTATGGATCGCCCGCGTCGTGCGCGCAGCGGACGTTCCGGGTGTGCCGACTGTTGCCGCCCCGCATGTGCACGGGCGCTCGCTCCAGCACGAGCACCCGCCTTGCCGTGCGGCACGCGGACAATGCGGCGCTGAGGGCCGCGTGCCCGCCGCCCACTACGATCACGTCGTAGGGCGCTTGGGAACCAAGCGGTGTGCCGACCGTGGAGCCGCGCGGGACACTCATGTGCTTCGAATCGATCGTCGCCCCGCGCGCGTCCACATCTCGCGCCGCCGCGCGGTCACGTTGAGACCATGTCGGGCTCCGGTTTGGTGACGCCGGTCCTCCGCTACGCCAGAAGGTCCTTTGCTCTGATCACCATGTTCTTCCCGGCGAGCTTGGCGTGTGTCCGGGCGGCCTCCGCGCGCAGGAGCAGCTCATCGGCGGTGGCGCCATCGTCGGGAAGCCCTGCCACGCCGACCGAGACCGTGATTCGCCGCTCGAATAGCACGCTGGACCATCCAGGCGTCCAGCCCTCGAAGATGCCGCGCAGCCGTTCCCCGACGCCAGCCGCGACACCCGCTGGGATGTGGGGGAGCACAATCCCGAAAACATCCGAACCGAGGCGGCACACGAGATCCACCTCGCGCACGGCCGATGCGAGCTGCTGCGCAATGGCCTGGAGCACCGCATCCACCGCCGTGGCGTCAAGCCCGACGACGAGTTCGTCGAAACTGTCCACGTCTATCACGAGCAGAGAGACCGAGTATCCGTAGCGGTGCGCCAGGCGGATCTCGCGGCCGAGGTAATCCAAACAGTGCGCACGTGTGTAGAGCCCCGTGACCGCGTCATGCACGCGGGCGCGCTCCAGGCTCAATGCCAATCGCTCCTGTTCTTCACGGTGCACGGCGAGCTGGCTGGTGACGGCACGCTGGTACTCGGCCACGGCCGCTTGGATGCTCAGCTCCACACCGGCTGCCAAGCGCCTGGCGATGTCCTTGAACACGTCGAGCGCGGCCTCGCCGGCCGCCCACTGATCCAGCTCGTCCCACAGAATATCGTGCAGCATCAGGTACGCCTGGAGCACGTCGCCCGCGGTGAGCCCCGCCTGCAAATCCGCCCGCGCCTGCTCGGCGACGACTCCCCGCAGTTCCTCGTCGTCGTGCTGGTTGAGCCAGTGGGTAAGCGCGTGGAGATACCGCAGACACCCGGCGCGCAGCGAGTGAACCGTACGGGCGCCAAACCCAGGAATGACCGTCAATCGCTCCGCCCACGCGGCCGCGATCCGACCCGCGGCACCACTCACGGCACTGGGAAACGTATGTGACTGGTGCACAGTGGTTCGGTTCGCACCGGGGCTGCGGGCTCCTGCTTCCGATCCCACAGCCGACCCGGGTCGTTCGTCGCCGCCGAAGGAGCTTCAACACCCGTGCCCCTTGGGCGGCGCGGCCGAGGCCCCGCGCGACCATCTTCGAACGCGCCGCTTGGCTATCCGTTCGCCGTCCGGCGGACGAGACTCCCTATGTCGAGGAGGTCAGTGGAGACTATGGCGGGTCCGGCCGAGCACGAGGAGGAGCCTCACTCGCCGCACGCCGCATTGATGGCCTCGATCACATCGCTCGCCATCGTGTACTGGAGGGCTTCCTGATGCGAGCTGAGGTAATCGACCACGACCGTGCGAAGACCTCCTGCGTTCCAGTCGGCCGCGTGGCGTCTCAAGCAGTTGCCCGCCGCCTGGATGTCGTCGACGTCGCCCGGGCCCTCGAGGTCGAGGATCATGTCGGCCGCGCCGACCGTGAATCCGAGCTGATAGTCGGATCCCGAGGACTGCCAGGACCCGCCGGTTTCGAACGCGTTCGTGGCGAGACCGGACGCCGCCAAACCGAGCACCAGACCGATCACCACACCCGCTGCGAGTTGCTTCAATTGAGGTCCCTCCTTCGTCTCACGCGGCCGAAGCACCGTGCCGCGGCGCCGACATCGCCCGCTGTCTTCACCATGCCCACGATGTCCGCGTCCGGGCCTCCGAGGATGACGACGGGGTGCTCCAGAGATCAAGAGCCCGCCCCGAGAATGCACAGGAACGGGCCCCGAGTTGGTCGAGCACAAATAGATATGCCCCCCTTGAGGGGTTCTTAGACGGGCCGGGCGCGAATCGCCGCGAGGTGAGCGAAGCACTCATGGAGCGCGGGGTACAACTCTCGAAAGATGGCGTACGGCGCATCGTACCCGAGGCAGTCGAAACCCGGGTCGATGCGCGCAAACGCCGGACGCATCCCGGCCATCGCCGCGCCGAGCGACGGGTAGACTCCCGCCGCGGCGGCCGCGATCATGGCTGCTCCCAGCGTCCCCGTTTCCACGTTGTCCGGGCGGCAGACGACCCTGCCCGTGACATCCGCTTTGATCTGGTTCCACAGCGCGCTTACGGCTCCGCCTCCGCTCACGAAGATGCGGGAAGCGCGCTCCGGTATCCCGCTCTCGATCGTCTCGAGGAGGTGCCGGATTGCGAACGCGACTCCTTCGAGCGCGGCGCGGCAGAGATGCGCCTGGACGTGGGCCGTGGAGAGTCCAAAAAAGACGCCTCGGGCCTCGGGATCCCACAGCGGCGCCCGCTCGCCCAGTAGGTATGGGAGGAAGATCGGACCGTCGAACCGCGGACCGGCGCTGCGGGCCGCGTCGAAGAACCCGTCCCACGTGAGGTTCGGCGCGTACGCAGCGAGCGCCCACTCGACGGACCCAGCCCCGGCCTGGGTCGGACCGGCGTGGAGATAATGGGCGGGCATCACGACGACGCCTCGGATGCCCAGGGACGGGCGTTCCTGGCGCGACAGGATGCCGACCGTCTCCGACGTTCCGGAGACGTCAAAGGCGGTCCCGGCGTCCAGATCCCCGCAGCCGTAGACGGCGGCCACGCTGTCCATGGCGCCCACGGCGACCCGCATGCCGCCGACCGTCCCCACCACCTCCGTTTCCGGCGCGATCGGCGAGAGCATGGCGCGGAGGTCAGGCGCGATCGTGGCGCGATAGGCCGTTCCCATCACCAGGTCCGGTGCCGATGATGGGTCGGTGGCGAACGCACCCGTCAGGCGAAAGTTGAGAAAGTCCTTCGGCACCACGATGCGGCGCACGCGCGACGCGACGGCCGGCTCGTTGGCACGGAGCCAGCGGTATCGCGCCTCCGCCGAACTCGCCGGCACGGGGGGAGACGCCGCACGACCGATTTCCGCCGACCGGATATCGGCCCACGAGATGGCCGGCCGGAGCGGTCGCCCGTCACCATCCAGGAACACGTGGGTATTGATCTGTCCGCAGATGGCGAGCGCATCGGCCCCGCCGATCTCACCCAGGACGTCCCGGACGGCCTGCCACCACCCTTCGGGCTCCTGCTCGACCCATCCCGCGAAGGGCCGCGAGATGGCGAGGGGCCTCGACGTCGCGGCAAGCAGGGTGCCGTCCGGCCGGTACGCGGCGGCCTTCAACCGCGTCGTCCCGAGATCGAGGCCGACGAGCCGCACGGCCCGGGTTACGCTCCTCTGAGATCTCTCACTCGACGCATGAACGCCCGGGCGCGGTCCCGATCGATTGGATTCCAGATAATCCCGTGTTTCTTGAGACCCGTCCCGACGATCACCCCGTCGCCCGCGGCGAGCACCTCCGGGAGCGTTTCCTCCGTCGCCCCGCTGGCCACCACGACCGGGACGTCCGGGACCGCCGCTTTGACCTGCCGCACGACGTCGAGCGCCGGGAGCGACCCCGCTCCCGCCCCAAACACCTGGATTGCGTCAGGCGCAGCGAGATCACGGCAGGCTCGGGCGACCTCGGCCAGCGGCCTCGTGTCCAGGCTGGAAGCGTAGTGCGGTGACAGATTGACGAAGAGCTGGACTTGGTCGGCTCCGATCTGGCGCCGGTAGCGGAGGATCTCACCCGACGACACCGCCACGATGCCAAAGGTGCCGACGGTGACGCCGTAGCTGACGCGGACGAACGTGGCGCCGACCGCTCGGGCGACGGCGAGGCCGGCTCGAGGATCCTGTAACACCCCGCAGCCAAACGGCAGCGGCAAGTCCTCCGTGAGCCGGGCGACGAGCGCGGTGAACATGGCGAGGGTCTCGCGAGACACCTCCGCGACGTAGGGCCGGTCTCCCTCGTTCGAAATGGCGACTGCGTCGAACCCCTCGGTCACGAGGATCTCTAGGTCCCGCCTGGCTGCGTCGAGCAGCGCTTGGCGGCTGAGCCCCCGGTCGAACGGCGATCCGGGGAGGGGCGGAAAATGGACCATGCCGATGACGGGCTTGGCACGTCCGAGCAGCGTGCACGCTGCCGTTTCGGTCGTGGGCGTTGTCATTGAAGGTACGCCCTCCTCACTTCCACGTCGTCTCGCAGCGCTTCGGCGGTCCCGCTGCGGATGATGTTGCCGGCGGCCAAAACGTAACCCGTGGTCGCGATCTCCAATGCGAGCCGGACATTCTGCTCGACGAGCAGAATGGTCATCCCCTCGTCCCGATGCATCCGTTGCAGCATCTGGAAGATCTGGTCTGTGATGAGCGGGCCGAGGCCCAGCGAGGGCTCGTCCAAGAGCATGATCTGCGGGTTCATCATCAATCCGCGGCCGATGGCGAGCATCTGTTGCTCGCCGCCGCTGAGCGAACTCGCGATCTGGTGGCGGACCCGCGCCAGAGCGGGAACGTACGTGTAGATCTTCCGGAGGTTATCCGCGGTGCACCGCCGGCGATCGCGAAGTGCGTGCGAGGCGACGAGCAGGTTTTCCTCCGTGGTGAGATCGGGGAACGTCCCGCGGCGCTCGGGCACGTGGGCCACCCCCCTGCGGACGATCTCGTGCGTGGCGAGGCCACCGATCGCGTGCCCCTTCAAGGTGATGCGCCCCGCCGTCCGGACGAGCCCGGTGAGGGCCCGAAGCGCGGTCGTCTTGCCGGCGCCGTTCGCGCCCAGGATCGCGACGATCTCCCCCTGGGCCACCTCGAACGACAATCCGTGCAGGACCTCGATCGGCCCGTACCATGCCTTGAGGCCGGCGACCTCGAGCACGTTCATGGGACCGGCGCCTCACGGCCCCGCGAACGTCCGAGATAGGCCTCGATCACGACCGGGTCCGCCTGGACCGCCGCCGGAATACCGTCCGCGATCTTCTTCCCGAAGTCCAGGACGATGATCCTGTCGGCGATATCCATGACGAATCCCATGTGGTGCTCGATGATCAGGACGGTCAGGAGCATCGAGGCGCGAATCTGGCGCAGGACGCCCGTCAACTCGACGATCTCCCCGCGCGTCAGTCCGGCGGCGGGCTCGTCCAACATCAGCAGGCGCGGGCGCAGCGCCAGCGCCCTCGCCAGCTCGACGCGCTTCCGAACGGAATGGGTGAGCTCGTCGGGCAGGCGGTCGGCCCATTCCGCGATTCCCAGGAAGTCGAGCAGGTCCGCCGCCGCGCGCTTGAACCCGGCCTCCTCCCGCCGGACCGCGGGCGGACGCGCCATGGACCCAACAAACCCGGCGTGCCCCTCGGCATAGGCACCCACGAGCACATTGTCCAATACGGTCAGCCGGGAGAACAACGCCGGCTCCTGAAACGTCCGACCAACCCGGAGGCCGGCACGCGCGTTTGCCGGCAGGCGCGTGATGTCCGTGCCGCCCAGGTACAGCGTCCCGTGTGTCACCGGCTGGATGCCGCTGATGCAGTTGAACAGGGTCGTCTTCCCGGCGCCGTTGGGGCCGATCACGCCGCAGATCTTCCCGTCGGCGGCGTCGAACGAGACGCCGTCGAGCGCCGTGACGCCGCCAAATCGGACCGTGATGTCGCGCAGAGAGAGAAGCGGCGCGTCCCCGACGGGCCCGGGCGCGTCGTCCACGGCGTGCCCGAACGAGGCCGTGTGCGCCGCGGCGGCGCCGGTTCGGGCCAGTGACGCCGGCCGCACCGCCCGCCGGCGCGCGCGCGCCTGCGCGTAGCCGACAACGCCCTCTGGCAGCGCAAATAGGACGGCGATGAGCAGGGCGCCGAAGATGACGTCAGGCGGGAATCGCGTCGCCCACAGTTGCACCACCGACGGCACGAACTGGAGAAACAGCCCGCCGACGAGCGCGCCCGCGACCGCGCCGATGCCGCCGACGACTGCGGCGACCAGGAAGTTGATCGACACGGCGATCTGGAAGCTGTCCGGGCTCACGAACTGGACCGCGATGGCATACAGGGCCCCTGCGAGCCCCGCAAAGGTCGACCCCACCGCAAACGCCATCGTCTTGGTGCGCCACAGGTCTATGCCCATCGCTCCGGCGGCGAGCTCGTGATCGTGGATGGCCGTAAGCGCACGGCCGATCCGGCCCCGCAGGAGATTCCACCCCAACCAGAACGCTATCGCCGTCACCGCGAGACAGACGAAGTAGATCCATTGGTCGGATGTGAGCCGGAACCCCGCCGGAGGCGCGGGCTTGGCGATGAGCAGCCCGTTCAGCCCGCCGGTCAGCCAGTTGAACCGCTTCAAGATCTGGGGAAGCGACAATCCAAGCCCCAGCGTCACGATCCCGAGGTTGTGGCCGCGGAGCCGCGTGGTGGGGACCGCGAACGCGTACCCGGTGGCGAACGCGACGGCGGCCGCCGGGATCAGCGTCAGGCCGTACGACAGGTGGGCACGGCTCACCAGGATCATCGTGGTGTACGCGCCGATCCCGAAGGACGCGCTGTGCCCAATGGAGATCAGGCCGGTGCGTCCCATGAGAATGACGAGCCCCAGCAGCGCCGTCGCGTAGATCAGGCACAGCGTCATCTGGTAGAGCTGGTACCCCGCCAGGAGAAACGGCAGGAGGCAGGCGGCAGCGAGGAGCGAGACCACACCTGCGCCGAGCACCGGCCTGGTCCGCGTCATTCGGCGGGCTCCCGCATGCGGTCACACACGGGTCACGCTGCGCCGTCCAAACAACCCCTGGGGACGAACCAGCAGCACCACCATGATCAGCGCCAGGACCGCCGGCAGGCTGAGGTCGTTGCCAATGAACGGCACGTAGCTGCGCAGCAGGTTCTCCCCAACCCCGACGACGAGCCCTCCGACCACGGCGCCGGCCTGACTCTCGAACCCGCCCAGGATCGCGGCGGCGAACGCGTAGATCAAGACATTGACCATGATGTTGGGACCCAGCATCGTGATCGGCGCGATGAGCAGCCCGGCCACGGCGCCGATGAGCGTCGCCAGCCCCCACCCGAGCTCGAGCATGAGCCCAACGTTGACGCCGGCCAGTTCGGCCGAAGATCGGTTCATCGCGGCGGCGCGCATCACGAGGCCGAGATGTGTCTTCTCGAACAGGACGTACGTCGCCGCCATCACCGCGAGCAAGATGCCGATCGTGCCCAGGTACTGTACGCTCACCGCAACGGATCCGACGGGGAACGTGTACGCCGGAAACGGCGACGGAAACGTCTTGATGTCGCCACCCCAGACGAACTGGGTCCCGCCATTGATGAGCGTGTAGAGCCCGAGCGTAGCGACCACGGCCGTCATCGTCGACGTCAGCTCGAAGCGGCGGACGATGAGCCGCTCCACCCCGAAGCCCAGCGCAAATGCGATCACGAGCACCGCGAAGAACGTGAGCCAGTACGGGACCTGCGCACGCAGCAGGGACCACGCCAGGAGCGTGGTGAGGGCCGCCATCTCCCCCTGGGCGAAGTTGACGATCCGCGTCGACCGATTGATGATGACGAGCGCGAGCGCAAGGCTCCCGTAGATGCCGCCCGCGATGATGCCGCCGATGAGCAACTGCGCCAGTTGCGCCATTGACCGCGTCGGCCGCGGGAGCGGACCGCTGCTCGGGTCCGCCCTCTCACGGCCGCAAGAGTGCTACAGTGCCGAGATCACCTTGCCGAACGGCACGAACCGCGTGCCGTTCCACCGGGCAAGCTGCGCGGCGTTGGCCAGGAAGTTCGTCTTGCCGCTGCTGTTGAACAGCGGCAGATAGATCCCGGTGTCGTAGTTGCGGACGGACCGAAACGCCTGGATCAGCGCCCGGCGGGTCGGCGTCTGGACGCGCGCCAACTGATCGGCGAACAGTTTCGCCATCGCCATCGCCTCGATCAGACGCAGGTTCGTCGCGTCGAGCTGCGGGCGATACTTCGCCACGATCTGCTCGTAGGCAAGGATTCCGGGGTCGCGCTCGTACGTCGGATCCCGGGGATCCTTGAACGTCGTATACGTCACGAGCTTGTCCGTCGCCGCCGGCCCCATCGCGGTCATGGCGTTCGACACCGTACCCTGCTGGATCACGTACGTCTCGGGGTGCCAACCGATGTCGTACGCCTTCCGTACGGCCAGCACGGCAAACGACTCAATCGCCGCCAGGAACCAGACGGTGGCGCCGCTGGCCTGCAGGTTGATCACCTGGGCGTCGACCGTCGTGTCGGACGTCTCATAGCTCTGCGTCGAGGCAATCAAGCGGTCGTTGTTGAAGCCCGCCTTGAACCCGCTCGCGTACTCGGTCCCCAGCGAGTCGTTTTGGAAGAGGATGCCGGCCTTCTGCCCTCGATAGGTCGCCGCGGCGTGCAACCCCATGATCTTCGCGTTGTTGAAGTTCGTCGGGCCGGTCGGGATGACCGTCCACGGGTACTGCTGGGGATCGCCGAACATGGCGGCGTTGGTGGCCGGGAAGTTGGGCACATGGTTGTCGTTGAGATACCCGACGATCGCCTGGTTGGTCGGCGTTCCGAGCTGGAAGAGCGTGGCAAACACCTTGTCGCCCTCGACGAGCTGGCGCGTGAACTGCACGGTCTTGGGCGGTTGGTACCCGTCGTCGTACAGGATCAGCCTGATCTTGCGGCCGTTGACGCCGCCTTTCTGCTCGTTCAGATACTCGAAGTAGACGTTGAAGCCGTCCTGGTACGGGCGCCCGAATCCGGCGGCGGGCGGCCCCGTCAAGGGCTGCGTGGTCCCGATCGTGACCATCGTGTCGGTGATGCCGGGATCGGGATATCTCTCGGCGGCGAATACCGGCGTCCCCCAGCCCCGGCGGGCGCCAGCCATGGCCGCGCCGGCGACCAGGGCGGCCCCCATGGACGTGAGACATTCACGCCGCGTCAGTTTCGCACCCATGCGTTTCATTCGACGACTCCCCCTCTCTGCCCAACATCGGTCCCGGCATCCCACGGGGTCGCGGGCCGATCCGATGATCCACGAACGTGCACGGGAACCCTGAGAGGACCGGCCGCACGGACCCCTACCCTCCCGTACAGTCACTCACCGGAATCCCCGCCTGCGAATCCGTGCAATGGACAGCTTACCTAGCATGGTAAGAGCGGGCGCTGGCGCGGGCCATCGGGCGAGGGCCGTATTCTCGCCGCCGCGCGGGCGCCCCGTTGGCGGGAAATGCCAACCGGTCAAAGAATACGGCGCGGACCAGATATACCCTGGCGATCGGCCTGGAATGCGCTATGAACCGTCCTGTTCGATCCTGCCCATGCCTGCGAGTTCCGCGAGCCGCTCGAGAAGCCGCACCTCCGCGTCGAGAACACGCCGCACATCGCAGCATTCCAGCGGGTGGTGTGTGCAGGGCTCATGCGGTCGATGACGCGTCGACGAGCACCCGGCCCGACTT
>Ga0187784_10003198_pt1 | contig 13216 bp, 7 predicted proteins | sample 1015_SJ02_MP15_2_FD_132964 | JGI IMG/M metagenome (GOLD analysis project Ga0187784, IMG submission 132964) | Tropical peat soil microbial communities from peatlands in Department of Meta, Colombia - 1015_SJ02_MP15_20_MG | ecosystem: Environmental > Terrestrial > Soil > Wetlands > Peat | place... | reverse complement strand
TTTCCTGATTTGGAATAAAGCCGCGCCGCGGCCTTACCCTCCCCCTTGTGGGGAGGGTCGGCGCGCACTTGCGCGCCGGGGTGGGGGTGGTGCGGTTGTGCGCAAGCAGTGCCCCAAACTGCGACCCCCACCCCCAGCCCCTCCCCACGAAAAGGGCGTTCACGCCCGTCCATAGCCCGTCGAAGACGGGCGTAAACGCCCTTAAGGACGGGCTATGGGGGAGGGGAGCACGCCGAGTTTGTGGCGCGCGCTGCGCCAAACAAGATCAGGCCGGCACGGCCTTGGCGAGATATTCGACCGCGGCCTGCGCGCCGCCCTTGCCGTGCGGGATGCCGAGCGCCGCAAGGCCGATCTCGACCACGCTCAGCGTGCCCATGATCATCGGGGCGTTGATGTGGCCCATATGGGCGATGCGGAAGCCCTTGCCTTCGAACTGACCGAGCGCGCGGCCGAGCACCACGCCGCACTTCTGATCGCAGTAGTCGACCAGCGGCTGCGCGCTCTCGCCATTGCGCGTCATGATCGCCGTCACGGTGTTGCAGCGCTCCTCCGGCTCGGAGACGTTGAAGGTGAGCGACTGCCCTTCCGCCCAGGTGCCGACCGCGCGGCGCGTCGCCTCCGCGAGCACGCGATGGCGCGCGAACACGTTCTCGAGCCCTTCCTCGAAGATCATGTCGAGCGCTTTGCGCAGCCCGAACAGCAGATGCTCCGGCGGCGTGCCGCAATATTTGTGGTAGTGCGCCTCGCCCTCGCGGAAGGTCCAGTCCCAATAGGGCGTGCGCATGCCGGCTTGCTTGTGCGCCTCGCGCGCGCGCTTGCCGGCGGCGGTGAAGCTCAGGCCCGGCGGCGTCATCAGGCCCTTCTGCGAGCCCGCCATCGCGACGTCGACGCCCCAGGCGTCCATCTCGAACGGCACGCAGCCAAGCGACGCGACCGTGTCGACCATCAGCAGCGCGTGATGGCCGGCGGCGCGCACCGCCTCGCCGATCGCCTTGATGTCGTTGACGACGCCCGACGCCGTGTCGATCTGCGCGACCAGCAGCGCCTTGATCTCACCTTTGGCGTCTTTTTTCAGCCGCGCCTCGACCGCCTCGGGCCGGACCGCGCGGCGGTAGTCGCCGGGCAGGACCTCGACCTCGGCGCCGAGCATCTTCGCCGCCTCGCCCCAGCCGAGCGCGAAGCGGCCGCTTTCCAGCACCAGCACCTTGTCGCCGCGCGAGAGCACGTTGGTCAGCGCCGCGTCCCAGGCGCCATGCCCGTTCGCTGCGTAGATGTAGGAGCGGCCCTCGGTGCGGAACACCTTGCTCATGTCCTTGAGCAGGCCATCGGTCAGCGCGACCATCCACCCGGAATAGATCTCGACCGCCGGCCGTTGCATCGCGGCGAGCACCGCATCCGGGATGACGGTCGGTCCGGGGATCGACAGGAACTCACGGCCAGCGCTGACGTTCATGGGGGCTCTCGGGGTGGGGTAGCCGAATATGGCGGGGCGGACCCTTAACCTAGCACGTTTCGGGCCACTGTCCGATCAATGAAATTGAGGGGTAGATCAACGGGATCGAGGTAGTGCTCTTCGCCACGGGCCGCGCGTCACACGCTCGCTAAGTCACTCCCAATCCCATTCTCTCAATAGGCTATTGACCGTGGCATCCGATCTTTTGTCTTTGCCATCAGGGCCAACAATCATAATGCAACCAGGCGGCAGCCCGTAGTCCTTGGCTATCCGCGCCTCAAGAGAGCCAACCTTACCGTCCGTGCGCGCTGACCTGTACCGACGCGCGACTTCAGTTCGCCTCACTTTTCTCTGTTTCGCCATGCGCCTGCTCTCCGCTTGAGAAAGCTTCCAAGAACAACTCAATCAAAACGAGAGAACGTAACCCGTGTACGATCTGTAAGCCTACACTCGTACATTGTCGACGAGACGCATCGATTCAGCACTTCAAAATCGGTTGGCCCGCCACGAACGATCGCCTTCGGAGTTCGTCGCTCTAGCGAACCGATGCTTGCCTCTCTGCCTCATGCACCTCGTCTTCATTCAATTGACGAAGCGTCCCTTGCGCCGCGGTGAAACTCACCCGCAATGGCGCATTCCAAAATATCTGATCAACTTGAATTCCTGTCTTCCACGACGACGGCGCCTTTGCTTCATCCCATCCCGCCGCCGGCAGACGCTTCGGCTGGGTAAACGACGCGACGGTCGTAGAGGTCAATTGCCGAGGTCTTTCCTTGACTCGGCCGATTGCAACAATGCCATTCGCCCCGCGCGGCGACTGAGTTCTCCAAATGAAAGCGCGATCACCAGACCGTATTTGGCCGCGGAGGACGGGCGTCGACCAGTACACATAGTTCGACGGGTCCAAGAGGTAGTCTTTCAGGGCATCCCAGCTGCTAGTAGACGGTGGGACGACATCCCACCTTTCAGGATTTGCGTTCCACATGAACGCTGCCACTGGGACCCCTCCTAAGTCTTGGCGACCGCCAATCCGAACCACCCGTCGCAGCAGCTAGTTATCCAAGAAGCTCCTGAGCTTCCGGCTCCGCGACGGATGCTTCAACTTGCGCAGCGCCTTCGCCTCGATCTGGCGGATGCGCTCGCGCGTCACCGAGAACTGCTGGCCGACCTCCTCGAGCGTGTGGTCGGTGTTCATGCCGATGCCAAAGCGCATGCGCAACACGCGCTCCTCGCGCGGAGTGAGCGAGGCGAGCACGCGCGTCGTGGTCTCGCGCAGGTTCGACTGGATCGCGGCATCGATCGGCAGGATCGCGTTCTTGTCCTCGATGAAATCGCCGAGATGCGAATCCTCCTCGTCGCCGATCGGGGTCTCGAGCGAAATCGGCTCCTTGGCGATTTTGAGAACCTTGCGCACCTTCTCGAGCGGCATTGCGAGCTTTTCGGCCAATTCCTCCGGCGTCGGCTCGCGGCCGATCTCGTGCAGCATCTGCCGGCTCGTGCGCACGATCTTGTTGATCGTCTCGATCATGTGCACCGGAATGCGGATGGTGCGCGCCTGGTCGGCGATCGAGCGCGTGATCGCCTGGCGGATCCACCAGGTCGCGTAGGTCGAGAACTTGTAGCCGCGGCGGTACTCGAACTTGTCGACCGCCTTCATCAGCCCGATGTTGCCCTCCTGAATGAGGTCGAGGAACTGCAGGCCGCGGTTGGTATATTTCTTCGCGATCGAGATCACGAGGCGCAGGTTCGCCTCGACCATCTCCTTCTTGGCTTGCCGCGCCTCGCGCTCGCCCTTCTGCACCATGTGCACGATCTTGCGGAACTCGCCGATCTCGAGCCCGGTCTCGGTCGCAAGCGCATGGATGTCGGAACGGATCGCCTTGATGCGATCCTTGTCGTGCGCGACGAAGTTCTTCCAGCCTTTTGCCGCGAGCTTCGAGACGCGATTGAGCCACTGCGGATTGAGCTCCTCGCCCTGGTGGTTCTTGAGGAAGTCATCGCGCGGCACGCCATAGCTTTCGGCAAGCCGCATCAGGCGGCCCTCGTAGGAGACGAGGCGCTTGTTGATGTCGTAGAGCTGCTCGACCAGCGCATCGATGCGCGCCTGGTTGAGCCGCAGCGACTTCACCTCGGCCACCAGGTCTTCCTTGATCTTCTTGTACTTGCGCTCCTGCGCCGGCGAGAGCGACTCGTTCTGCAGCTGGTTCGCGATATCCTGCTCTTGCAGCCGCCGCAGCCGCTTGTACTCGGAGGCGATCTTGTCGAACGCCTCCATCACCTTCGGCTTGAGCTCGGCCTCGATCGCGGCAAGCGACAGGGAATTCTCCATGTCGTCATCGTCGAGGTCTCCCTCGCCCGCGGGCGCGGCCTCGCCATCCTCGCCGATCGCCGCGCCATTGCCGTTCGGACGCTGCTGCGGCTTGAACGGCGTCGCGGCGGGCGGCGCCGAGGGCGGCGCAGCGACCATCGCGGGGGCGCCGGCAGCGGCCGGCGCGCCGGGCACGCCCGGCTGACCCGGCACGGCCGGATTCGCGACACCCTTGACGGCATCGGGACCCGCATAGGTCGCCTCGAGGTCGATGATGTCGCGCAGGAACACCTTGCCTTCGTTCAGCTCGTCGCGCCAGATGATGATCGCCTGGAAGGTGAGCGGGCTTTCGCACAAGCCGGCGATCATCGCCTCGCGGCCAGCCTCGATGCGCTTGGCGATCGCGATCTCGCCCTCACGCGACAACAGCTCGACCGAGCCCATCTCGCGCAGATACATGCGCACCGGATCGTCGGTGCGCTCGCCCGGCTCGGACTTCTTGGTTTCGGTGACGGACTTCTGCGAGACCTCGACGAGATCGTTGCCCGCATCATCATCGTCGTCCTCGTCCTCCTTCTCCTCGTCCTCGCCCGCCTCCTCGTTCTCGACGACATTGATGCCCATGTCGTTGAGCATCGCGAGCACGTCCTCGATGCGCTCGGAGGTGACCTCCTCGGAGGGGAGAACGCCGTTGAGCTGCTCGTAGGTGACGTAGCCGCGCTTCTTGGCGTTCTTGATCATCTTGCGGACGGCGGCATCCGAAAGGTCGAGCAGCGGGGAATCCTGGGTCTCGGCGTCCTTGTCCTGGCTCGCCGGCGCCGGGGCGGCGCCCCCCTTGGCGGCGCCGGACTTGATCGCGACCGCCTTGATCGCCTCGACATTGCTGATCGCCCCCGTCTTGACGGCGGCCGCGGATTTTGCCGCCGCCTTGGCGGGCGCGGCCGATTTCGAGGTCGAGGCAGAGCTTTTTGCCGCGGCGGCCTTGGCGGCCGGCTTCGCGGCTGGCTTGGGCGCGGGCTTCTTCGGTGGCGCCGCCTTAGTCTTTGATTTTGCTGCAGTCTTTGATGGCATCACGATCCTCTTGCCGCCCGTCGGGGGCAGCGCACAGTCATAAAAGGGCAGCGCGGCTTTTTAAACAGCGCGCCACCCGAACGATTCGCGGCCGGCAGTCTGGGTTCGAGCTTACTAAGCCCGAATTAACCTTGCATCAACCGGGCAAAGCGGCCCTTGTTGCCTGCCGGCGCTGCCTGCCAAAGCTCCTGCCGGCCAGGGCCGGCCCGAGAACTCTCCCCCTACCCTATGTGCGGAGTCTCGGTCCTTCGGTTCGCGCTCCCGGGGCCGGCCTCTCGCGGCCTTTGCCGGGGCATGATCTTTTCCGAAAACCGCCGCACACTTTTCGGGATCATGCCCTAGAACGTCCGCGCTGGCCGCCCCGAGGAGGCGCCAAACCCGTCGATCAGCGCTTCCGCGCCCTCCAGGGCGGCGAGCCGCTCCTGCACGTCCCGCAACCAGGCGAGGTGCTGTTCGCTCGGCTCGGCTCCGAGCGCGGCCTCGGCGTCTTTCAACTCCTTATGTAACGTGCGCGACTTGCGATGCAAGCTGACCACATGGGTCCACCAGAGGGTTACATCCTCGTGCGCGGTGCCTTCGCGCGCCGGCCAGTCTGACGGGTGGGTGATCGATCCTTCGACGCGCGCGAGCAGTGCGCCCTGCCCGCGCGCCGTAATCGCGGCCCGCATCGAGGCCGGGTTGTGCGGATGCTCGGTTGCCGCAGCGTCCATGATCGCGGCGCGCAGCCGATCGCCATCCTGGTGGCGGAACTCGAGCGCGGCGAGTTCCTCGGCATGCGTGTCGAGCAGCCAGGGATGGTTGACCATGGCGAGCAGGATCAGCGCCTCGCGCGGCGGCAGCGCGCTGCGCACGCCGCGCACGATCGAGCTTTTCGCGAGGTTCGCGCTCGGGCGCGCCAGGGTCTCGCGCGGCGACGGTGGCGCGCCGCGGCCCTTGCGCCAGCCCTCTTGCCTGCGCCAGCCCTCTTGCCGGCCGCCGGCGCGGCTCTCCCAGCGCCGCTCGCGCGGCGCGGAAACCGCCGGCGCGAACAGCTCGCCGACCCGATCCTCCAGCTCGCGGCGGTAGTACTTGCGCACGGACGGGTCGGCGATCGCGTTGGTGACGTCGATGATGCGCTTGTCGAGCGCGGCGCGCCGCTCCGGCGTGTCGAAACCGCCGGCCTCGGTCTCGCGCTGCCACAGCATCGCGACCAGCGGGCGCGCCGCGCCGATCACCTCGGCGATCGCCTCGCGGCCGCCGGAGCGGACGAGGTCGTCCGGATCCTGTCCCTCGGGCAGGATCGCGAACTTCAGCGACTTGCCCGGCAGCACGTGCGGCAACGCGAGATCGACCGCCCGATAGGCCGCGCGCCGGCCCGCGCTGTCGCCATCGAAGCAGAGCACCGGCTCATCCGCCATCTTCCAGAGCAGCGCGAGCTGATCCTCGGTGAGCGAGGTGCCGAGCGGGGCGACCGCGGCCTCATAGCCCGCCGTCACCATCGCGATCACGTCGACATAGCCCTCGACCGCAATCAATGTCGCGCCCTGATGCGCGGCGGCGCGCGCGGTCGCGCCATTGTAGAGCGTTGCGCCCTTGTGAAAGAGCGGCGTCTCGGGCGAGTTGAGGTATTTGGCCGGTGCGTCCTTGTCGAGCGCGCGGCCGCCGAACGCGATCACGCGACCGCGCAGGTCGGTGATCGGAAACATCACGCGATCGCGGAAGCGGTCATACGGGACCGGAATGTCCTCGCCGGAGACGAGCAGGCCGGCCTCAACCATGTCCTCGGCCGAGATGCCCTGCGCGCCCAGGTGCTCCTTCAAGGCGAAGCGCTCGGACGGCGCGTAGCCGATGCGGAAGCGCAGCTGCGTCTTCGGCTCGAGCCCGCGATCGGCGAGATAGCCGCGCGCCTTCGCGCCGGCGCGCGACTGCAATGTCGCCTCGAAGAACTTCGCCGCGAGCTCGACGATGTCGTGCAGCGTCTTGCGTCGCTCCTCGCGCGCCTCGGCCTCGGGCGACGCCTTCGGCACCGGCACGCCGGCCATCGCGGCGAGGCGCTCGACCGCCTCGGGGAACGAAACCCCTTCGGTCAGCATCACGAAATCGAAGATGTTGCCGTTCTTGCCGGCGGAGAAATCAAACCAGGCGGCCTTCTGGTCGTTGACGAAGAAGGACGGCGTCTTCTCCTTGCTGAACGGCGATAAACCCTTCCATTCGCGCCCGGCTTTCTTCAGCGCGACGCGCCGGCCCACGACCTCCGAGACCGGGAGGCGCGCGCGCAAGTCGTCGAGGAACGAGGCCGGAAAGCGCATGGTGATTCGGGGGCTTGGCCCAAGTCTAGTCCATAACGCGACCCGATTGTGTCGCCGTCGGAGCGCCCGCGCTTGTCCCGGCTATTCACAGGGGCCGGGAACCGCGTGTTGGTCATTCCGGGGCCGGAATCCATAAACACCGACGGAGCGATGCGGACAGGATGGCGGCTATGGATTCCGGGTTCGCCGCTGCGCGGCGCCCCGGAATGACTGCTACCCGCCGCTCAGCAGCTTCTTCACCGCCGCGCTCGCCTTGGCGGTGTCGAGCTTGCCGGCATAGCGCTCCTTGATCGCCGCCATGACCTTGCCCATGTCCTTCATGGCGGTCGCGCCGGTTTCCTTCACCAGCGCCGCAACCGTCGCGGCGATCTCGGCCTCGCTCATCTGCCGCGGCAGGTAGGACGCGATCACCTCGATCTCGCCCTGCTCCTGCGCCACCAGGTCGGCGCGTCCACCCTTCTGGTAGAGCTCGACCGACTCCTGACGTTGCTTGATCATCTTCTGCAACAACGACAGGAGCGCCTCGTCCGAGAGCGGCGGCTCGCCCTCGCCGCGCGCCTCGATGTCGGCGTTCTTGATCGCCGAGTTGACGAGCCGCAGCGTCGAGACGCGTTTCGCGTCACCCGCCTTCATTGCGTCCTTGAGCGCCGTGTTGATCGCGTCGCGCAGCATTGAGGGCCTCTAACCGATTGATATCGCGGCATTACATCGCATCGCGGCGGCGCCTTTGACCCGGCCGCGGCTCGCGGCTATTTAGGCCGCTCATGACCATCAAACAAGACGATTCCGGCTGGGCCGAGCTTTCGGCCACCGCCCTCCTGGTGCTCGCGGACGGGACCGTGCTCGAAGGCTTCGGCCTCGGCGCCACCGGCCATGCGGTCGGCGAGGTGTGCTTCAACACCGCGATGACCGGCTACGAGGAGATCCTCACCGATCCTTCCTACGCGGGGCAGATCATCACCTTCACGTTCCCGCATATCGGCAATGTCGGCACCAACGAGGAGGACATCGAGACCGTCAACATGGCGGCGACGCCCGGCGCGCGCGGCGTGATCCTGCGCACCGCCATCACGGCGCCGTCGAACTACCGCGCCACCCTGCATCTCGACCAGTGGCTCAAGCGCCGCGGCATCATCGCCCTCGCCGGCCTCGACACGCGCGCGCTGACCAATCTGATCCGCCAGAAGGGCATGCCGAACGCCGTGATCGCGCATGCGGCAGATGGCAAGTTCGATCTCGAGGCGCTGCGGAAGGAAGCGCGCGAGTGGCCCGGCCTTGAAGGCATGGACCTGGTCCCCTCGGTGACGAGCGCGCAGCGCTTCACCTGGGACGAGACGCCGTGGCAGTGGGGCGAAGGCTACGGCCGGCAAAAGAACGGCGCGTTTCACGTGGTTGCGATCGACTACGGCATCAAGCGCAACATTCTCCGCTTGCTGGCCGAGACCGCCGGCAAGGTGACGGTCGTGCCGGCGACCACCTCGGCCGAGGACATTCTGGCGATGCGGCCGGACGGCGTGTTCCTGTCGAACGGCCCGGGCGATCCGGCCGCAACCGGCGAATACGCGGTGCCGGTGATCCGCAAGCTGATCGACAGCGGCACGCCGACGTTCGGCATCTGCCTCGGCCACCAGATGCTCGGCCTCGCGCTCGGCGGCAAGACGATGAAGATGCACCAGGGCCATCACGGCGCGAACCATCCGGTGAAGGATCTGACCACCGGCAAGGTCGAGATCACCTCGATGAACCACGGCTTCGCGGTCGACAAGGACTCGCTGCCGAACAATGTCGAGCAGACGCATGTGTCGCTGTTCGACGGCTCGAATTGCGGCCTCGCGCTCAAGGACAAGCCGGTGTTCTCGGTGCAGTACCACCCGGAAGCCTCGCCGGGGCCGCGCGACAGCCACTATTTGTTCCGCCGCTTTGCCGATCTGATGCAGGCGAAAAAGCGCTCATGACCTTGCCGCCCGCCCTGCGCTAGGATCGCACCGCAAGCGGCGGCGCACATGAAGCAGAAATCGGCCCTGATCGACAAGGCGCGGCTCGACGCGCTGACCGACGGCGTCTTCGCCTTCGCGATGACCTTGCTGGTCATCGACCTGAAGTTTCCCGAAGACTTCAACCCGACCAGCGGCGAGCAGCTCCTCGATGCGCTCGCCGACCTCGAGGGGCAGTTCCTGGTCTATGTGGTGAGCTTCATGGTGCTCGGCCTGCGCTGGGTGTCGCTTGCGAAGCTGTCGCGATCGCACGAGACCGTGGAGGATCGCTACGTCTCCTGGGCACTCGCGCATCTGTTCATGATCACGGTGGTTCCGTTCTCCACCCTGGTGGTCGGCCGCTACGCCTCGCTGCCGCCGGCCATCTGGCTCTACTGCGGCACCACGATCCTCACCGCGCTGATCGCGATGCGGCTCGCCGCGCTCGCGGCGGTGCATATCGGCGCCGCGGATGCGTTCGAGCGGCGCATCGGGCTCATCGTCCTCATCATCGTGTCGCTGCTGGTGATCGCGGTCAGCCTGGTGCAACCGAAATACGCGATGTGGGTTTTCCTGCTGAACCTCTTTGCGCCGGCGGCGCGCTACTGGTGGCCGGGCCCGAAAGCCAAGGCATGAAAGCGGACACTGCCACCTCGATGGGCACTATGATCTTTGTCGAGGGACGGCGGCCGAGCACGATCGCGCGCTGGCGACGATCGCGCGCGTGCCATTGCCGCGGAGCGACCCGCTGCACGGTGCCGACGGCCCGCTGACGCGGCTGTGGCGAGATCCCCTGCCGAAGGCCTGACCCTCAGACCATGCGCCAAGGTCGCGCGCGATGCAGCGCCGCGCTTTGCTGGCGTCGCGCGCCGGTTGCCCTATAGTCGCGCGCCGCAGATCAAGGTTGCTGAAGCATGCTGAGCTGGCGCGAATTCTGGGACACCGCGCATTCCATCTATGTCAACGATCGGCACAAGGATGTGCACTTTCGCGACGTCGCCGAGCAGATCGCCGCATTCGTGCCGAGCGCTAAGGCGCGCGTGCTCGACCATGGCAGCGGCGAAGCGATCCATGCCGACCTGGTCGCGGCGCGCGCGCGCGAAGTGCTGCTCTGCGATGCCGCCCCGAGCGTGCGCGCCGCGAGCGCGGCGCGCTTTGCGGCCAACCCGAAGATCAAGGTCATCGCACCGGAGGAGGTCGCGCAGCTCGCCGCGGGCTCGCTCGATCTGATCTTTGCGAACTCGCTGGTGCAGTATCTCTCGCAAGCCGAGCTCGTCGCGCTGCTCTCGGTCTGGCATCGCCTGCTCGCCCCGGACGGCGTCCTCATCGTGGCGGACGTGGTGCCGCCCGAGGTCGGCACGGCAAGCGACGTCGTCGCGCTGCTGCGCTACGCGGCAGCGCACCGCTTCCTCGCCGCGGCGCTCGTCGGCCTCGTGCGCACCGCGCTGTCGCCTTACCGCCGCCTGCGCAGCCGGCTCGGCATCGCGCGCTACAGCGAGGCGCAGTTCCTGCGCCAGCTTGCGGACGCCGGCTTCACGGGCGAGCGCCTGCCCCGCAATGTCGAGCACAATCCGGCGCGCATGACCTTCCGGGCGCGCCGCGCCGGCAAGCAATAAGCCTGCAGACACAGTAGCTTCGGCCGTTAACCTTTGCTTTACGTTTCGGATGCGGCGCCCGCGCCTGCAGGAAATAATGTTGCCGACCCGGTGGCGGACTGGAAACGCGGGGGCGCTGCAACGCTCCTCAGGCCTGGTTCAAAATCCAGGCCCGGGCCTCCAATCTTCGCGGCCACGGCCGCTTCGATTGGCAAGCCAGCCTGTGGCGACGGCTGCCCGCCGAAGCCATAAGCGCGTTTACGCGCGTCTTCGACGCGCTATGGCGAAGGCGGGCGAGTGGCCTGTTCACAGCGCAATTCAACCCTTTGCTTGCGCGGTGATTCTGGTCTAAACAGCGCCCGCGCGGGGCTTGGCCCTGCCGCCGGGGACGCGCGTTTGGCGCGCCCTTTTTTTGTGCCTCCAGGCATGATCGGCGAAAATGCGTGCCGGTTTTCGGACGCGATCATGCTGAGCCGAACCGGAGCCCTATGCCGAAGCGGACCGACATCTCGACCATCCTGATCATCGGCGCAGGCCCGATCGTGATCGGACAGGCCTGCGAGTTCGACTATTCGGGAACCCAGGCCTGCAAGGCATTGAAGGACGAGGGTTATCGCATCGTCCTGGTCAACTCGAACCCGGCGACGATCATGACCGACCCCGATCTCGCCGACGCGACCTATATCGAGCCGATCACGCCCGAGATCGTCGCCCGCATCATCGAGAAGGAGCGCAATGTCGTCCCCGGCGGCTTCGCGCTGCTGCCGACCATGGGCGGGCAGACCGCGCTCAACTGCGCGCTGTCGCTGCGCCGGATGGGCACGCTCGAGAAGCACCATGTCGAGATGATCGGCGCGACCGCGGACGCGATCGACAAGGCCGAGGACCGCGCGCTGTTCCGCGACGCGATGACCCGCATCGGCCTCGAGACGCCGCGCTCGAAGCTTGCCAATGCCTCCGAGCTGAAGCGCCACGACCGCGAGCGCTATCGGCTCGAGCGCACCTTCATCGAGGGACGCGATGTCTCGCCGGCACAGAAGCAGCAACTGCTCGCCGAATACGAGCTGAACTGGCGCAAGGGCGAGCCGGAGCGGCGCGAGCGCTACCAGGACCAGGCGCTGATCGAGGCGCTGCAGGCGCTCGAATATGTCGGGCTGCCGGCGATCATCCGCCCCTCCTTCACGCTCGGCGGCACCGGCGGCGGCATCGCCTACACCAAGGCGGAGTTCCTCGAGATCGTGGAGCGCGGACTGGATGCCTCTCCCACCAACGAGGTGCTAATCGAGGAGTCGGTGCTCGGCTGGAAAGAGTTCGAGATGGAGGTGGTGCGCGACAAGCGCGACAACTGCATCATCATCTGCTCGATCGAGAACGTCGACCCGATGGGCGTGCACACCGGCGATTCGATCACCATCGCGCCGGCGCTGACGCTCACCGACAAGGAATACCAGATCATGCGCGACGCCTCGATCGCGGTCTTGCGCGAGATCGGGGTCGAGACCGGCGGCTCGAACGTGCAGTTCGCGGTCAATCCCGAGAACGGCCGCCTCGTCGTGATCGAGATGAACCCGCGCGTGTCGCGCTCCTCGGCGCTCGCATCGAAGGCGACCGGCTTCCCGATCGCCAAGGTCGCCGCCAAGCTCGCGGTCGGCTACACGCTCGACGAGATCGCCAACGACATCACCGGCGGCGCGACGCCGGCCTCGTTCGAGCCGACCATCGACTATGTCGTCACCAAGGTGCCGCGCTTCGCGTTCGAGAAATTCCCCGGCGCCGATCCGGTGCTGACCACCTCGATGAAATCGGTCGGCGAGGCGATGGCGATCGGCCGCACCTTCCAGGAGAGCCTGCAGAAGGCGCTGCGCTCGCTCGAAACCGGCCTCACCGGCCTCGACGAGATTACGATCGACGGGCTCGGCCAGGGCGACGACAAGAACGTGATCCGCGCCGCGCTCGGCACGCCGACGCCGGACCGGCTCTTGAAAGTCGCGCAGGCGATGCGGCTCGGCTTCTCCGATGAGGACATCTTCGCCTCCTGCGGGATCGACCGCTGGTTCCTCGGGCAGATCCGCGCGATCGTGGAGACCGAAACGCAGATCCGCCACAAGGGCCTGCCGCGGAGCGCCGGCGCGTTCCGCCGGCTCAAGGCGATGGGCTTCTCCGACGCGCGTCTTGCCGTGCTGTCGAAGCACCACGAGGCCGAGGTGTCGGCGGCGCGGCGCGCGCTCGGCGTGCGGCCGGTGTTCAAGCGCATCGACACCTGCGCGGCCGAGTTCGCCTCGCCCACCGCCTACATGTATTCGACCTACGAGCAGCCCTTCGCCGGCGCCCTCGCCGACGAGGCGCAACCCTCGGACGCCCGGAAGGTCGTCATCCTCGGCGGCGGCCCCAATCGCATCGGGCAAGGCATCGAGTTCGACTATTGCTGCTGTCACGCCTGCTTCGCGCTCGACGAGGCCGGCTTCGAAACCATCATGATCAACTGCAATCCGGAGACGGTCTCGACCGACTACGACACCTCCGATCGC
>Ga0187784_10003197_pt1 | contig 13217 bp, 10 predicted proteins | sample 1015_SJ02_MP15_2_FD_132964 | JGI IMG/M metagenome (GOLD analysis project Ga0187784, IMG submission 132964) | Tropical peat soil microbial communities from peatlands in Department of Meta, Colombia - 1015_SJ02_MP15_20_MG | ecosystem: Environmental > Terrestrial > Soil > Wetlands > Peat | place... | reverse complement strand
GCCTGCCGGTGATGCGCGCCGAGCATGATGAGCAGGGCCGCGGCGACGGCCGCGACGAGCGCCGCGAGGCGCCAGGCGGCGCCACGCCAGGGCGCGAGCGCGGAGTCGAAGGAATGGATCAGCGCCACCTGTCCGAGCGGCGCCGGGAGATTGCGCACCGACACCAAAGCTTTGGAGCCGTCGGCGAGATCAAGCCGCAGCACGCCGGCCTTGTCGGCGAATTGCAGCGCGATCGGGTCCTGCCCGAAAATGTCCCCTAGCGAGGCGTCGGCGTCGACCAGGGAAGGCCAGGCGGCGGCGACCTTGCCGCGCGCGTCGGACACGAGGATCCGCCGACCGCGCGAAAGCTCCGGCGCAGGCGCGACTTGCGCCAGGGTCTCGCCGAGCTTGGAAATATCGCGTTCACCTGCTGCGGTTTCGCTGAGCTCGCGCGCCGTCGCCCGCGTCAGAATTTCGAGGTCGGCGGCTGCGTCGGACAGCAGCTTCTCGTCAAGGGAAAAGGCAAGCATGGCGGCGCAGAGCGCTGCGCCCAAGACCAGCAGGGCGCCCAGGAGAACGGCGGCATGATGAAAATTCTCGCCGGCAAGTTCTCGAACGTTGCGCTCTTCCGCCAAGCCGTAGCGGCGCCAGATGGTCTCTGCGCGACTCGTCGCTCTGGCGGCTGGCGCGGACGCCATACGCTTGCTCCCTTGGCGTTTTGAGGTTGGGAAGCGGCGCGTTCCCTGCGAATCACCTTCATCTGAATCCGCTTCGCGCGATTTGTCTAGAGTCGTTCAAAGAAATTATTTCGATGTTAACTAATGTGACTTTGTTGCCACACATGTCGTGATTCGCATCGCTGGTCCGGATATTGCTTGTGCTTGGTGGGTCCATCTTCCGGCGCTTGCCGGCGAACCGCTATCGAGACGCAATGCCGCTTTATTCTTACAAATGCGAGGCCTGCGAGGCCGAGTTCGAGCTTCTGGTGCGCGCGTCCGAGGCGCCGAGCTGTCCCTCTTGCGGCAGCTCGGCGCTGACGCAGCAGATCGCGCGCATCAGCGCCGACATCCGCTATCCAAGGATCGCCAAGTCCTGGCGTCAGGCGGCGGCGCGCTCGGGCGATCTCTCGAACTTCAGCGCCGCGGAGCGCAAGCTTTAGAACTTTTTCGCGCCCTTCGAGCCTTCGTGGTTCGCGCGCCACAAAGGCGCTAAGGGCGTCAAGAGAGGGCGCTCATCCCTGCAGCGCGGCGACCCCGAAGAGCCATGGATGCAGCAGCAAGACCACCACATAAATGGCCGTTCCCGCCCCAATTGCGATGGCGTCGCCCCTGGTGAAGGAGTCGAGGCGCTCCGCTCCCATGTCGGCGCGCTTCTTTACCGCGATGCGGTCATAGACGGCCCACGCGAGGAAGGAGCCGAAAAGCAGCATGCCGCCGAGGTCCCCGTTGACGAGAAGATGCGCGAGCGCCCAAGTTTTCACGGCGACCAGCATCGGATGGCGAAGCCAGCCTCTGATCCGCGAAGGCGGCGCGCGACCGCTCGCGAGCGCCACGAAGGCGAGCCAGACCAGCAACATCGCGACGTGGCGGGTCCAATGTGGCGGGGTCCAGACAGGGATCATGCCCGCGGCGCGATAGGAGGCAAAGCCGAAGATGATGAGCGCGAGCCCGAGGGCGGCGACGAGCGAGTAGACCGCCTTGTAAGGACCCAAGCCAAAGCGCGCGATCAGGCTCGCGCGTAGCTCGCGAAAGCTGGCGAATGTGTGAACGCCAAGGAAGATGGCGATTCCAAAAATGAGAAGCGTCATGGCGTCCTGCTTTCCGATTGATGCTTGATTCTACAGAGTCAAAAGTTTAGCCGCAATTGCAAAGCTCGTCATTGCGAGCCAAGCGAAGCAATCTAGGAGTCGCGCCAGCGCGCGTTGCGACATGCGCCTGTCGGCGGGACAACGTTTTTTTCTTGCGTCCCCGATTCCTAGATTGCTGCGCTTGGCTCGCAATGACGACCGCCGACTTCGCTTACCCCAGCGCGCGCGTGGCGATGTCGTTCACGTCGCGCGAAAGATTCGGCGCCGCGAGCACGCGCTTCAGCGCGGCTTCGGCGCGCTCGCGGCGGCGCGGCTCGAGCGAGCGCCAGGAGCGCAGCGACGACAACAGCCGCGCCGCGACCTGCGGGTTTTTCGGATCGAGCGCCAGCACGACCTCGGTCAGAATGTCGTAGCCCGAGCCGTCGAGCGCATGGAAGCGCGTCGGATTGCCGGCGGCGAACGCGCCGACGAGCGCGCGCGTCCGGTTCGGATTGGCGAGCGAGAAGTCCTTGTGCTTCATGAGGTCGCGCACAGCTTGCGTCGTCTCGGCCTCTGGAATCGTCGCCTGCAGCGAGAACCATTTGTCGATGACGAGCGCATCCTGCGCGAAGGCGTCATAGAAGGACGCGAAGGCTTTTTCGCGCGCCGTGCCGCCAAGCAGAGCGAGCGTCGCAAGCGCCGCCAGCCGATCGGTCATATTGCCCGCCGTATTGAGCTGCTCTTGCGCGAACATCCCCCCGCGGATGCTATCTCCTGCGGCGACGAGGTCGAGCGCGACGTTGCGCAAGGCGCGTTTCCCCGCGCTCGCGGCGTCGGGCGCGAAGGGGCCGCTGTCGGCGCAGCGCGCGTAGATTGCTTGCAGCTCGGGCCCGAGCGCCACGCCGATGTCGCGGCGTAGGCTCTTGCGCGCTTCGAACAGCACGTCGGGATCGACGTTGTCTCCCTGCTCGCGCGCGAGATCGATTTCGGTCGGCAGGGTCAGGGCCAGGGCGGTGAAAGCGGGGTCACCCTCAGCGTCACCGATGAGCCGCCGCAGCGCGGCGATAAAATCCTCGCCCGCGAGCGCTCCCGCATCCGCGCGCTCGCCGCGCCGCGCAGCCACGCGCGCGAAGATCGTGCGCAGCGCGAGGCTTTGCCCCGCTTGCCACCGGTTGAATGGGTCGTCGTCGAAGGCGAGTAGCCGCACGAGCTCTTCGGCGGCGGGCGCGGGCTCGGCGCGCACGGGCGCCGAGAAGCCGCGCAGCAGCGACAGCGCCGGCGGCGCGCCGACATTCTTGAATGTGATCGTCCGCTCGGCCTCGCTGAGCTCGAAGAGGCCCGACGCGCATTCGTGCTCGAGCGCGTCCTCGGCCTCGAGTTCTAGCTTCTCGCCATTGTCGCCAAAGAGCGCGAGCGAGATCGGAATGAGCTGCGGCTTCTTCTCGTCCTGACCCGGAGTTGGCGGCGTCTGTTGCGCGAGCTTCAGCGTGAAGGTCTTTTTGTCGGCGTCGAAGCGCGTCTCGACCTTGAGGCAGGGCGTCCCGGCCTGGTCGTACCAAAGTGCGAAGTGCGCCAGGTCACGCCCCGAGCTCTCAGCGAAGCAGGAAAGGAAATCTTCGATCGTCGCCGCGGCGCCGTCGAAGCGGGTAAAATATATGTCCATGCCGCGCGCGAAGGCGTCATCGCCAATCAGCATCTTCAGCATGCGGATAATCTCGGCGCCCTTCTCATAGACGGTCGCTGTGTAAAAGTTGTTGATCTCGCGATAGGTCTGCGGGCGGACCGGATGCGCCAGAGGCCCCGCGTCTTCCGGGAACTGGGCGAGGCGCAGGCCGCGCACGTCGCTGATGCGCTTGACGGCGCGCGACCGCTCGTCGCTCGAGAACTCCTGGTCGCGGAAGACGGTCAGGCCTTCCTTGAGGCACAGCTGGAACCAGTCGCGGCAAGTGATGCGGTTGCCGGTCCAATTGTGGAAATATTCATGCGCGATGACGGCCTCGATCCCCGCATAGTCGCCGTCGGTCGCGGTTTCGGGCGAGGCCAGCACATATTTGTCGTTGAAGATGTTGAGGCCCTTGTTCTCCATCGCGCCCATGTTGAAGGCCGACACCGCGACGATGTTGAACACGTCGAGATCATATTCACGCTTGAACACGCGCTCGTCCCAGCGCATGGCGCGAATGAGCGCGTCCATCGCATATTCGGCGCGCGCCTGCTTGCCGTGCTCCGTGTAGATGGCGAGCTTCACCTTGCGCCCGGAAGCGGTCGCGAAATCGCGCGCGATATGGGCGAGATCGCCGCCGACGAGCGCGAAGAGATAGGAGGGCTTCGGGTGGGGATCGCGCCAGAGCGCGAAGTGACGGCCATTTTCCAGCTCGCCGGAGTCGACGAGATTGCCGTTGCTGAGCAGCACCGGCGCTTCTTTTTTGTTGGCCTCGATGCGCGTCGCATAGAGGCTGAGCACGTCGGGGCGATCGAGGAAATAGGCGATGCGACGGAAGCCCTCGGCTTCGCATTGCGTGCAATAGGTCGAGTCGGAGCGGTAGAGGCCCGAGAGCGCGGTGTTGCCCTGAGGGTCGATCTCGGTGTCGATCTCGAGCGCGAACGGACCCGGCGGCGGCGCATGCACCGTCAGTCCTTCCGGAAACGTCTCGAATTCGGCGGCGTCGAGCGTGCGCCCGTCGAGCCTTATTCCGAGCGGCGTTAGTCCGTCGCCGTCGAGTGTCAGCGGCGCGTCCGCGCGACCTTTGGGATTGCGCCGCAGAGACAGTCTCGCGGAAACCCGCGTCTGCGTCGGATGCAGCGAGATGTCGAGCTCAACGCTCTCGATGAGGAAATCCGGCGGCTGATAGTCGGTGAGGCGGATGATCTGTGCGGGAGGATTGCGCATCTTAAGCGGCGAAGGTTTGAGGGCGGGACAAGGATCATATAGGTTTCCCTTTGTCTGTCATCCGCGCCGACTCGTCCAGGGCAAGGCGAGAACGAGCCGGGGCGCCTCAAAACGTTGGCGGAACCTCGAAAGGAGCTGGTCTGGTTCTTTCGCCCGCCATGGTGTAACGCGTGGGGCTCAAAGCTCCACGGGGAGATCGAATGAGCGAGGACGCGGGCGAAGCCAAGGAAAAGAAAGGGTTGTTCTCCCGTCTGTTCGGGCGCGCCGAGACTTTCCGGGAAGTCGCGGGCGGGGAGGTTGCGCCCGGGGACCGGGAGCCGGAGCCGCAAAAGCGCAGCTGGCGCGAGCGGCTGTTCGGCGGCCTGTTCCGCTCGTCCCAGGCGATCGCCAAGGGCATCGGCGAGATTCTAACTAAGCGCAAGCTTGACGCGCTCACGCTCGAGGAGCTTGAGGACGTGCTGCTGCGCGCCGATTTGGGCGTCGCCGCCGCGCAGCGCATCACCAAGGCGGTGGGGGCGGCGCGCTACGAAAAGGACATCGAGCCCGAGGCGGTGCGCAGGATCCTCGCCGGTGAGGTCGAGCGCATATTGACCGAGGTCGCACGGCCCCTGGAGATCGACGCCAACAAGCGCCCTTTCGTTGTGCTCGTCGTCGGCGTCAACGGCTCGGGCAAGACGACGACGATCGCCAAGCTTGCCGCCAAATGGCGCGCGGAGGGCAAGCGCGTCGTGCTCGCGGCCGGCGACACGTTTCGGGCCGCGGCCGTGCATCAGCTGCATGTCTGGGGAGAGCGCCTCGGCGCCAGGGTGGTCTCTGGCAAGGAGGGCGCCGACGCCGCGGGCCTCGCCTTCGACGCCATCAAGACCGCGCGGGAAGACGGCGCCGAGATACTGCTCATGGACACCGCCGGGCGGCTGCAGAACCGCGCCGAGCTCATGGCCGAGCTTGAAAAGATCGTGCGTGTCATGAAAAAGGCAGACCCGGAGGCGCCGCATGCGACGCTGCTCGTGCTCGACGCCACCGTCGGCCAGAACGCGCTGACGCAGGTCGACGTGTTCGGCAAGACGGCCGGCGTCACCGGTCTCGTCATGACCAAGCTCGACGGCACGGCGCGCGGCGGCATTCTCGTCGCCATCGCTGAGACCTACGGCCTACCGATCCACTTCGTGGGCGTCGGCGAAAGCGCCGACGATCTCGAACCATTCACGGCGCGCGATTTCGCGCGCGCTATCGCGGGGCTGGAGCCCGAGGACGCATGATGACCGAAGACGCCGCAGTGAACGAGACCGCCGAGACGCAGGCCGCGGCGACGAAGCCGCACGCGCCGCGGCTTAATCCGGGACTGAAGCTCGCGCTGGAGTTCGGTCCGTTGGCGCTGTTCTTCGTCGCCAATCATTTTTACGGCATCTTCGCCGCGACCGCGACGCTGATGGTTTGCGTTTGCGTGGCGCTCGCGATTTCCTATGCCATCACCAGGCGCATGCCGATGATGCCGATGGTCACGGCGGCGCTGGTGCTGGTGTTCGGCGCGCTCACGTTCTTCTTGCAGGACGAGACCTTCATAAAACTGAAGGTGACGATCCTCTATGCGATGTTCGGGTCGGCGCTCCTCGGCGCGCTCTATTTCAACCGCCTGCTGTTGCCGATCATCTTCGATGCGGCGCTGCATCTCGACGACGAGGGCTGGCGCAAGCTCACCTGGCGCTGGAGCTTCTTCTTCTTCTTTCTTGCCGGCTTGAACGAGGTGCTGCGGCATGTGCTTTCGACCGACGCCTGGGTCAATTTCAAGGTGTTCGGCATCCTGCCGCTGACCTTCCTATTCGTGCTGACGCAGACGCCGCTGATGCTGCGCCACGAGATCAAGCCAGAGGACGACGTCTCGGAGACGCATTTTTAGGCTCGGCTTGACAGCTGCGGAAGCCCGCGACATTCGTGACAGCGGCCGCAGGCAAGCGAGAGACCGTCAACGCAGGAAGGATTATGCCGGACACGCCCGCAAAACCGCCGCTCAAAATCCTGCTTTGCTCGCCGCGCGGCTTTTGCGCCGGCGTCGTGCGCGCGATCGACGCCGTCGAGCGCGCGCTTGCGATCCACGGCGCGCCGGTCTATGTGCGCCACGAGATCGTCCACAACCGCTATGTCGTCGAGACGCTGAAGGCCAAGGGCGCCATCTTCGTCGAGGAGCTCTCGGAAATTCCCGACACCGCGGCCCCGGTGATCTTCTCGGCCCATGGCGTGCCGAAAGCCGTGCAGGCTGAAGCCGGCGAGCGCGGTCTGCTCGCGATCGACGCCACCTGTCCGCTTGTCACCAAGGTGCATCGCGAGGCGGAGATCCATTTCCGCCGCGGGCGGCGCGTGGTGCTCGTCGGCCACGCCGGCCACCCTGAGGTCGTCGGCACCATGGGGCAACTCCCCCCCGGAGCAGTCATACTGGTCGAATCCGTCGCGGACGTTCAAGCTCTGCGCGTCGACGACGAGAACAACCTCGCCTATGTGACACAGACCACGCTGTCGATCGACGATTCGCAAGAAGTCGTCGAGGCTTTGACGAAGCGTTTCCCGTCGATTGTCGGCCCGCATCGCGAGGACATCTGCTACGCCACCACCAACCGCCAGGCGGCGGTCAAGGAGGTTGCGCCGAGGGTCGACGCCGTGCTCGTCGTCGGCTCGCCCAACTCCTCCAACTCCCAGCGCCTGCGCGAGGTGGCCGAACGCGCCGGCGCTCCGGCGCAGCTCGTGCAGGGCCGCAACGAGATCGACTGGGGCCTATTCGGCAAGGTCGCCGTTCTCGGCATCACCGCCGGCGCCTCCGCGCCGGAGGTGCTCGTCGAGGAGATCATGGACGCCTTCGCCGAGCGTTTCGAGATCAGCGTCGAGGGCGTTCCGGCCGCATCCGAGAACGTGTCTTTCCCACTGCCAAAAGAGCTGAGGGCGTCAGATGACAGATGACAGAAGAAGACCAAATCTGTCCTCTGTCCTCTGTCATCCGTCATCTGAGTTCCGATAATGGCCGTCTATACGCAGATCAACGACGACGAGCTGATCGACTTCCTCGCGCGCTACGACTTGGGTAAGCTCCTGTCTTGCAAGGGCATCGCCGAGGGCGTCGAGAACTCGAATTTCTATCTGCACACGAGCGCGGGCAACTACATTCTCACGCTCTATGAAAAGCGGGTGCATGAGGAGGACTTGCCTTTCTTTCTGGGCCTCATGAGACATTTGTCGCAGGGAGGCGTCGCCTGCCCTCTCCCGGTTTGCGATCGTGAGGGACAAGCGCTCGGCCGCCTTGCGGGGCGTCCGGCGGCGATCGTGACCTTTCTCGACGGTTATTCCCTCCATTTGCCCGAGCCCAAGCATTGCGCCGCGGTCGGCGAAGCGCTGGCCCAGCTCCACCGCGTCGGCGCCGAGTTCAAGATGCGGCGCGCGAACACGCTGTCGCTCGCAGGCTGGCGCGCGCTGTTTGCGCCTTACGCCGCCCGCGCCGACGACATCGAAGCGGGGCTTTCCGCCTTCATCGGGCAGGAACTCGACTTTCTTGCGCTCGCCTGGCCGCGGGATCTGCCCAGTGGCGTCGTGCACGCCGATCTTTTTCCCGACAATGTGCTCTTCCTCGACGACAGGCTTTCGGGTCTGATCGATTTCTATTTCGCTTGCGTCGACATGCTGGCGTACGACCTCATGGTCTGCCTCAACGCCTGGTGCTTCGAGGCGAATTTTTCATTCAATGCCGCCAAGGGACGCGCGTTGTTGGACGGCTACCGCAAGATTCGCTCGTTGACGCAGGCCGAGGTCGAAGCGCTGCCCGTGCTCGCGCGCGGCGCGGCGATTCGCTTTTTGCTCACGCGTTTCGTCGATGCGCTCAACGTCCCCGCGGGGGCGCTGGTGCGGCCCAAGGACCCGCGCGAATACCTCGTGAAGCTGAAGTTCCATAAGGGCGTGGCGAATGCGGCGACCTATGGCGCATAGAGGCGGTAGGCAGTCGGCAGTCGGCAGTCGGCAGTCGAACCTTAAGCTTGGTCTCGGACTACCGACTGCCCACTGCCCATTTCCGGCCGCCCCATGACCAAGCGCGTCCAAATCTGGACCGATGGCGCCTGTTCCGGCAATCCGGGTCCCGGCGGGTGGGGCGCCATATTGCGCTTCGGCGCGCATGAGAAAGAGCTGAGGGGCGGTGAGGCGGAAACGACCAACAACCGCATGGAGCTCATGGGCGCGATCTCGGCGCTCGAGGCTTTGACGAGGCCTTGCGCCGTCGATCTCCACACCGACTCGCAATATGTCAAGAACGGCGTGACCTCCTGGCTTGAGGGCTGGAAGGCGCGTGGCTGGAAGACGGCGGACAAGAAGCCGGTCAAAAATGTGGAGCTGTGGCGAAGGCTGGAGGCGGCGGCGGAGCGCCACGACGTCGCCTGGCGCTGGGTCAAGGGCCATGCCGGCGACGAGATGAACGAGCGCGCCGATGCGCTGGCGCGGGCGGGCATGGCGCCATTCCAGAAGCGCGCCCGCGCAGCGACGTGATCGGTCTTTGCTCGGGGCGCGCCACGCCTCAGCGCGCGACCCACACCTCAACGCGCCGGTTCTTCGTCGCGCCGTCCGTCTCCTCGTTGCAGGCCACCGGCGCGAAGCTCGAGTAGGATTTGACCGAGTCGGCCGGCACGTGCAGACCAACCCTCCGCAGCGCCTCTGCCACCGCCTCGGCGCGCTCGCGTGCGAGGCGCTCGTTGTTGCGGCTTCCGCCGGTGGAATCGGCAAAGCCGATGACATAGAACTTCTTGCCGAACAGGAAGCGCGCAAGCCGGTCCACGTCCTGCATCGCCTTGTTGTCGAGCTGGGCGCTGTTCGATTCGAAGCGCAGAACCGCGGAAGATCTTCGCGCCGCGGCGATGGTGCGCATGAAGTCGGCGGCGGCGACTGACCTCCGGTTCGCAGCGGCTCTCAGCGCCGCCTCCGCCCACCGCTTCTGCTCCTCCGCGTCCTGAAGCGCGACCGACTGCTCGACGAATTCCGCCTCCTCGATCGTCGGCTGCGCGTCATCGGAGAGCGCGAAGCGCAGCAGATCGCTCGCGACCTTTTCCGAGGGCTCGCCCAATGTGTAAAGATAGAGCCGCCGCGTCAGCGGATATTCCTCGGTCTTGATCGAAAATTTGGTCGGCCGGCTGACCAGGGCGCAAGAGGAGGCGATCGAGACGACCGCATTCTTGTTGACATAGGGCAGCCCGACGAAGCCGATCGCGTCCGGATCGTTCGTGATGCGCTCGGAGAGCGTCTCACTCGATTCAAAGGCTGCGATCCCGGGCAGGATCGAAAGATGCGCCGGCGCCAGAACCAGATTCTTGAACGTGTCGAAGGTGCCGGATTTCTCGTCGCGACGCAGCACCTTGATCGGTCGGTCGGCGCCGCCGATCTCCTTCCAATTGTTGATCTCGCCCGAGAACACGCGCGCAATCTGGTTGAGGCTCAACGACTGCACGGGGTTCTTGGGGTTGACGATGATCGCGAGGCCGTCGAGCGCCAAAACATGCTCATTCGCCGCCGCGAGCGGATTGACGTGGAATTGGTCCGAGAGCAGCTTGGTTTCGTCGGCGTTGAGGCGGCGCGAGGCCATTCCGATCACAGCTTGTCCAGACGCCATGTCCTTCGCCGCCGTGCCCGAGCCATGCGCCTGCAGGTCGATCGCGACCGACCGCCCGAGAGTGGGAGGCAACACGATGCGCTGCTCCTCCGGGCCGGTCAGGGTCACGATCGCCGCGCTGCCCGCGCGGCGTCTTGCGAAGGCGTCGACGAGCATCGGCATCAAGCGCTCGCCGATCGTGTTCGAGCCGTGCACGCCGAAGACGGAAGTGGGCGCGGGAGCGGATGCGCAATTTGAAAGATTGACGCCCTGGACCGCGCCAGCCGGATACTCCGTCGGCTTTTCGGCGCCTTCCGAGTACACGAAAAATTTGTTGTCGCGCGTCTCGATGCGTGTCGCCTTGACGATCACGCCGTCGGTAAGGCAGAGGAACGAGCCGGCGGTCTCGGCGACCGCCGGGCTGCAGCAGGAGCTCAGCGCGATTGACGCGCCGAGGAGGCGGGGCGCGAGCCGAAGGACGCGATACATCGAATGCTCCGGTTAGGGGAGGTTCGGCTTGTCTAGTTTGCGAGCTTGCTGATGATGCTCATCGGAATTTCCGTCTCGCACTGCGGATATTTCATCGTCATCTCGCGATCCAGCCCGCTGTATCTTCCATTCGCCTGAAAGGTCGCGGCGCCGCCAACCGAAGCGCTGATGCGCCCGCTTGCGTCAATCGCGCCGCTCCACTCATAGGCTTGGCCCTGGAACTCATGACGCCAGGAGATTGCGCCCTCGGCGATCGTGAGCGTCACCGAGCCTGGCTTCGTGCCGCACCCTCCGCGCGAGCGCGCAAGATAGCGGCCGTCCTGCCCGCTCGCGGCGACGATCGGGACGCTCGGCGCGGCGGCGGGCGATAGGGCGGCCGCAGCCGCAGGACAGCTTGGAAGAAGGCTCGCGCGCGCCGACTTGGCCTGCTCGCCGTGGGCGCGCGGCGGTGGCGCAGCGAGATAGTCGTCATAGCAGCGTAGCGCCGCGCAGCCCGAAGAGACGTTGAGGCAGGCGAGCGCCTTTTGCCATTTGGCGTAATCGGCGAGCTCGCGGGTAAGCGTCAGCTCCGCCTGCTCGATCGTGGAACCGGACGAAGGCGTGTCGTGCGCGAGCGGGCGCCCCTCTTCGCCGATCGAGCTTGCGGGCGCCCCTCCGGCGACCTTCGCCAGTCGGTCTTGGCCCCCAGCCCGCCAAGGAACTGAAAAGGCGACCAAGGCGACCGCAACCCCGATCACACGGCGTCCGACGATGTTCTTGAGGGTCGGCGTCGCGCTTGGAGCGCTAAAGAGTTCATCTCGACCAGCCAACACGGTCGTCCTGGCTACGCTTGACATGAGGTCCGTTCGGCGGGAGCCGCGATGCGGCTTGTTGAGACCGCACACAAGAATGGGATTCGAATTATGACAGTACCATAACAGAAAGGAGGCAAAAATCGTGAATATTCACAGGCTGTTAGTAACGCCGCGCCGCATCCTTGACTAAGGTGAGGGCAGTGCAGAATCCGCGCGGATTCCCTACAACATGCAAAATGACTCACGCTTATGCGATCTTCAGCGCGCGTCGTCCTGGACCACTGGCAGCGGAATCGGCGCGACAATCTCCGACGGCGGCGGAGTCAGGTCGGGAGTCGGCAGGGGCGTGGGCGGCGGCGCGGGAAAGGTCTCCTCCCATCCCCCGCCGAGCGCCTTGTAGAGTTTCACGAAATTCTCCGCGACGAGCGTCGCGCTCTGCGCCTCGGCAAGCTCCGCCGCCAGCAGCGTGCGCTCCGCGTCGAGCACGATGATGAAGTCGGCGACGCCGTTCTCGTAGCGCGCCCGCGCGAGTCTCAGCGCCTCGCGCTGATGCGCCGCCTGCGCATGCAGCCGCGCATGACGCGCTTGCTCCGCGCGGTAGGCGACGAGCGCGTCCACGACCTCGGTCCAAGCTGAAAGCACGGTCTTATGATAAGTGATCGCCGCCTCCTGCGCCTGGCTGTCGCGCAGCCGCAGCTGCGACTTCAGGCGACCGCCGTCGAAGATCGGCAGAGACACCGTCGGCCCGAACTGATATTGCAGCGACCTGCCCTCGAACAGCTTCCGTGCGTCGAGCGCGTTGAGCGCGACGTTGCCGTTGATCGTGAATCGCGGATAGAACTCGCCGATCGCCTCGCCGATGCTGGCGACGGCCGCATGCAGATCCGCCTCGGCGCGGCGGATGTCGGGGCGCCGCCGCGCGAGATCGGAGGCGACGCCTAAAGGCGCATGCGGCGGCGTGAACAGCATCGGGCCCGTACGCGCCAGCTCGCGGCGTAGCGCCTGCGGCGTCGCGTCGAGCAGAAGCCCGATGGCGTCGATCATCGCCGATTCCTGATTGACGAGCGTCGGCAGCTGCGCGCGCACGCTTTCGGCCTGCGCCAACGCATTTTCAACATCGAGATAGGTGGCGACGCCCCGGTCGGCGCGCATCTTGGTGAGCCTTGCGATGTCTTCAGAACTCGCGAGATTGGCCTTGGCGATGGCGATCTGCGCCTCGAAGCCGCGGAGATCGGCATAGTCGCGCGCGATCTCGGCGATCGTGGAGACGAGCGTGTCGCGGCGCTGAAATTCTTGCGATTCGACTTGCGCCTGCGCGGCCTCGACGGAGCGCCGCACCCGCCCCCAGAGATCGAGCTCCCAGGAGGCGTCGAGGCCCGTCTGCCAGATGCTGATCGGCGGAATAGTCGGCGGCACGCCGTTGTTGAAGGCGGCGCCCAGGCTGACGATTCCGTTCTGGCTCAAGAGCTCGCGCTGGTACTGCCCCGAGGCGTTGATGCTCGGGAACTGCGCCGAGGCCGCGGCGTCACGCTGCGCGCGGCTCTCATGCAGCCGCGCCGTCGCGATCCGCACGTCAAGGTTCGCCGCGCAGGCGCGCTCGACCAGCGAGGCGAGGATCGGATCGTGGAACTGCCGCCACCATTTCGCGTCGAGGCTCGGCGGCGGGGG
>Ga0187784_10003196_pt1 | contig 13218 bp, 10 predicted proteins | sample 1015_SJ02_MP15_2_FD_132964 | JGI IMG/M metagenome (GOLD analysis project Ga0187784, IMG submission 132964) | Tropical peat soil microbial communities from peatlands in Department of Meta, Colombia - 1015_SJ02_MP15_20_MG | ecosystem: Environmental > Terrestrial > Soil > Wetlands > Peat | place... | reverse complement strand
CGAATAAGGCACTAGTTGCGGAATTCACTCGCGTTGTGTTGCAGGGCGGTCAAGTCGATCGCATCGCCGACTTCGTTTCTGACAGGCTGGCCCAGCACAGCCCCGAGACCGGCGATGGCATTGTTGCGCTCCGGCACAAGCTTGCGACTGCTGGCAAGGAGATTGTCTACCGCACCTTATTCCGGATTGTCGGGTCCGGAAATTTCGTCGTTACATACAGTCATGTCGAGATAGGCAAAGACGAATTCGCTGTTTTTGATATTTACAGACTAGAACGCGGATTGATTGTCGAACACTGGGACAACGTAGAACCTATCCCGACTCCCGAGGAGGCGGGTAACAGCGGCAAGTTTTGAGATGGCCGTACCACAGTGAACACGTTATGAGGCCAGTACAGCTTTGCGATGCAGCAAACAGTGACCGGCGACGGCTGTTGTGGGTCAATAACCGACTTCGATTGAGGTCTGCGGTACTTCGGCTTATCCGCCGACAACGGACTTAAAGCAGACATTGCGCTCCTTCTACAATCGGCGGGAACCCTCGACCTTCAAATCCTCGGAGATCACGGTGAAATTCGGCCCAGTACGAGTCGCAGGCCCGGCAGGGTAATCAGTGATCACCATCGTCGATCCGGAATGGAGCGTATTCTCCATTTGGGTAATAGCAGCACCGTCCGGATATCCGATCCGCGCCAAGACAGCACTCGACCAGATGTCAACTGCAACTCCAGCATCTGGATGCCCGTTAATATCGAACGCAGTCCATTTCAGAAAATGATGATCAGGAGAAGACCCAAGTAGCGAGAAGAGGTGAGTGCCGAGTGGTTTTGCCGGGTCAACAATGTTGATCGAGGTTTCAGATGTAATCACGCCGTCGATCATGAGATAGGCCCTGCGGTCCGCTCCCGATACGAGAATGGACGACGCAGCATATTCTGGTTCGGCTCTACCCTTCTTCTCAGCAACCTTGTTGCTTCGCTTGGCGACTCCGGCGGCATCGGCGGCCAGCTGTGGCAGCACAAAACCTGGCTGTACGATACTGCTGTGCGGAGATTCGTGATCCGCGATAATCACAGGCGTACCATGCTGCGTTACTGTGAATAAAAGCTCCGAAAAACGAACCGGTAGTCGTATGCAGCCGTGAGAAGCCGGGTAGCCCGGAAGATCCCCGGCATGCATCGCCACACCCGTCCAGGTCAATCGCTGCATATTGGGCATGGGAGCATTATTATAAATGCTTGAATAATGCTCCTTTCGTTTTTGCAAAATCGTGAAAACTCCAGTCGGAGTTTTATGTCCGCGCGCTCCACTTGAGCACGTTGATACTGCGATGGCCAAGCCGTTTCTGAATACGTGGACAAGCTGGTCCGGCAATGACACGACGACGACGACAGGACCGCGCGGCGACAACTCCGGCCGCCATATAAATTGACCTGGCTTAAGTGCCTTAATTTCCGCCAAGTCCACCGCGAAGGCGCGTTTAGCGTAGCCAACAAGCGGCACAGAGATAGCCCCGAGTAACAATTGCCGGCGCAGCAAAAGTATTCCCCGATTTTGATCTTGACCGATGATAACGCCGCTAAAATTTCCAGCCCTGGACTAATAGTTCATTCCAGGTTGCAACTCCACCTGATCCGTGTTGGGGTAGCCAAATTTTCAGAATTAGTGTGGGAACGGCTTTGCGATGCTGAGGAGACCGGGTCATGTGTAGCAATTGCGAGGACGAAGAGGTCGGTCGGAGGGACCTTCTGAAGCGCGGGGCGGCGGGCATCGTTACGCTAGGGCTCGGCGGCGTGTCGTGGTATGCGCGCGCTGCCGAAGGTGCGGCGACCACGGTCTCGCCCGACCAAGCGCTCGCAGCACTGAAATCGGGCAACGAGCGCTATGTTAGCCATCCGAAACTCTGCTCGATTGACCTCGCGGAGCAGCGGCGTGCTGTCGCCACGCACCAGGCTCCCTGGGCGACGATCATTAGCTGTGCCGACAGCCGCGTGCCCCCAGAGCTGATCTTCGGCGGCCACGGTGTCGGCGAACTCTTCATTGCGCGGAACGCCGGCAATCTCGTAGACATTGCGGTCCTCGGCACTGTCGAATACGGCGCCGCCGTTCTCGGTTCGCCACTCATTGTCGTTCTCGCCCACACAAGCTGCGGCGCAGTAAAGGCGGCCTGCGACGTCGTAACCAAGAATGCGACCTATCCCGGCGCGATCGGCCGGATGATCGAGCCGATTGTGCCGGCGGCACTCGCAGTGAGGAACGACCCCGGCGATTTCGTCAACAACGCGGCTAAGGAAAGCGCCAAGCGGACTGCCGGGCGGCTGACCGCGGCGAGCACGCTTATCGCCGCTCGCGTCGGCGAGGGAAAGTTGAAGATTACCGCGGCGATCTACGACCTGAAGACCGGCGTCGTCAGCTATCTTGATTGAGGGGAGTTACGCGACGCCCAGCCGACTGCTTCAGGGTATGTCCTAAAAACTACACATACACGAAACGCAGGTCCGCATCGCCTAACTACCGACTGGATTTTGCCATATCAGCGTCGGCCGACTCATACCCGCCGTAGCTCGCTTTAGCGAGCGAAGGCGGGTCGCCTAACCCGCGCTGCGCATTCGACGCGAAAATTATTTGAACGCCGGCATCACGTCCTTGGCGAACCAGCGCAGCTGGTCCTTGAATTCCTTGGGCGCCAGTCCCTCCGCCCAATGGATCATGAAGTGCTCCAGCCCCGGATATTTCGCCTCGACCGACTTGATGCCGTCGATCACTTCTTTGGGCGGGCCGCAGAACCAGGCCTTCTGCTTGACGCCTTCGGCGAGCTTGGGGACACTGGTCGGCGCGCCCGGCGAGCCCCAGGTGCGGCCCTGTTCGTCGGCATAGCGCACGAAGCCGAACGGCGCGAACCATTTGAAGCGCTCGTCGTGGGCCGGCTCGAGTTTTTTGATCGCCTCGTCGCGGCTGGCGGCGAGATACACGCCGGCGCCCCAGATCATGTCGGCGCCGAGCGCGATCGGCCGGCCGTGCTTGTGGCAGGCGGCGTGAAAGGCGCGAATGACGTCGTCGAGGATTTTTTCGCCGTTGAGCGTCACCATGGCTTTCAGTCCGTAGCGCGCCATCAGCTCGATGGTCTTGCCGCTGGCGATCGGCATCCAGATTTCCACCGGCAGGTGCTTGGGCCGCGGCACCATGGTGATGTCGGTAAGCTTATAACCGCGGTAATCGACCGGCGGCGGCGCTTCGTAATATTTGCCCTTGAAGTGGAACGCCTGCTCGTTGAAGCAGGTCAGCAGCAGGCGCAGCTGTTCCTCGAACAGTTCGCGGTTTTTCTCCGCGTCAAGCAGCGGCGCGCCGAATGTCTCGACCTCGCGGCTGTGATAGCCGCGGCCCACTCCCATGACGATGCGGCCGTCGGTGACGATGTCGGCCATGGCATAGTCCTCGGCGAGCCGGATCGGATGCCACATCGGCAGGACGTTGAACGCGCAGCCGAACTTCAGCCGCTTGGTCTGGGTGGCGAGCCACAGGCCGAGCTGAATGAGGTTGGGAAACACCTCGTAGCCTTCGCGCTGGAAATGATGCTCGGCGGTCCACAGCGTCTCGAAGCCGAGCTCGTCCATGAGCTTGGCGAGGTCGCGCGCGGTGAAGAACGATTCGCGCAGCCGCTCGTCGGAATAGCGCCGCCGGTCGGCCGGCGTGCCGCTCAAGCCGACATTGTCGAGTTCGATCTGGCCGACATAGAGCACATGGAATTTCCTGATCATTGCGTTTCCCCGCCGTTATTGCGCGCGCAGCCGCGCGGTCGCGGCGAGATCGATTTCGCCGCGCGCATCGACGACGACGCCGTAGTCGCGGCGCGCCTCCGCCGCGGTAATGAGGCCGTCGCACACGTCCTCGCGCACGGCCTGCGGATCGCGGCTGCGCGGGTCGCCGAAGCCGCCGCCGCCGGGCAACTGCAATTGGATGGCGTCGCGCGGCGGCACGGTCTGGCGGCCCTTGGGCCGGATCGGCCGGCCGGAGCGCAGCGCCACCGCGCCCGGCGCGCCCGGCTTGCCGCCGTCGCGGCCGCGCGCCGGGTTTTTCACCCGTTCGAAATTGCACAAGAGCGCCACCGGATTGGCGCCGGCGCCGCCGAGCTCGATCACCTGGCCGAGCCCGCCGCGGAATTTTCCAGGGCCCCCCGAACTGTCGCGGAATTCGCGGCGATGGAAGATCACCGGCGCGATGCTCTCGGTCGCCTCCACCGGAATGGTGCGTACGCCGGAGGGAAACGCCGTGGCGCTGAGCCCGTCCTTGGTCGGCCGCGCGCCGGCGCCGCCGCAGTGGAAGATCACGGTCGAGAATTCCGGCAGCGCGTTGGCGTCGGTGCCGTCGCCGACTTCGTCGACCAGCGAGCCGCCGCCGAAGATTTGCGGATTCCATAGCGACGACGCGCCCTCCGCGGGCACGCCGCCCGCTATCGCCTGATGCAGGCAGCCGGCGACGACGTCCGGAAGCATTTGCCCGACGGTGTGGCGCGCCGCCACCGGCCACGGCCGCCGGGCGTTGAGCACGCAGCCGTCCGGCGCGCTGACCGTGATCGGGGCGAGCGAGCCGGCATTGTTCGGCACCTCCGGCGCCACCAGGCATTTCACGCCGAACGCGGTATAGGCCAGGCAATAATTGAACACGACGTTGATGCCGAAGCCCGACGCCGGCGAAGTGCCGGCGAAATCGACATGGATGCCGTCCTCCGCAATGGTCAGCGCCGCGTTGAGGAGGAGCGGCTTGTCGTAGCCGTCCATGGTCAGGCTGTTGCGGTAGGTGCCGCGCGGCAGCGCGCGGATGCGGTTAAGCGTCGCCTCGCGCGAGGCGTCGACGATGGTGTCGCCGAGCCGGTCGAGATTGGCGATCTCGAACTCCTCCATCATCGCGATCAGGCGGCGGCCGCCTTCGTCGTTGCAGGCGGCGCAGGCGTAGATGTCGCCTTCGACCTGCAACGGCTCGCGCACATTGGCGCGAACGAGCCGCAACAAATCCTCGTTCATTGCGCCCGCGCGGGCGAGCGGCATGATCGGGATCGACAGCCCTTCCTCGAACACCTGGCGGCCGTCCGGTCCCATGCCAAGCCCGCCGATATCGACGACGTGGATGGTGTTGGCGAACAGCCCGACCGCTTCGCCGCGGTAAAAGCTCGGCGTCACCACCGTGATATCGTGCAGATGGCCGGAAGTCAGCCACGGATCGTTGGTGATGTAGTGGTCGCCCGGCTTCATGCCTTTGAGCGGATAGACGTCGAGAAAATATTTGACCGCGTTGGCCATCGCATTGACGTGGCCCGGCGTGCCGGTGACGGCTTGGGCGAGCATGCGGCCGTGGCGGTCGAACACGCCGGCCGACAGATCGCCGGCCTCGCGCACCGAGGTCGAGAATGCGGTGCGCAGCATGGTCTGCGCCTGCTCCTCGACCACCGCGATCAGGCGGTTCCACATGATCTGGGTATGGATTTGCGCAAGCGCGATATTGGGGCGGTCGACCATGTTCAATCCTCGCGGCGGACAAGCTCAATATAGCCGAACTTGTCGATCTGCGCGTTAAACGCGGGGCTGACCACGGTCGAGGTGTCGTTTTCGGCGATCACCGCCGGGCCCGTAATGCGCGCCCCGGGCGAAAGATCGTCGCGCCAGTAGATCGGCGTGTCGCGGAACTCGCCGGTTGCGGGATCGAACACCGGGCGCCGCGTGCGCGGCTTCGCTGCGGCGGGCGCGATCGCGGCGGCCACCGCGAGTTCGCCGGATGCCGGCGCGCTGACCGCAACCACCCAGCTCAAAATCTCGATATCGACGCCCGGGATCGGCCGGCTGTAGAGCCGACGATAGGCGGCTTCGAACAGCTCCCGGATCAGATCGGCTCCGGCCAAGCGCGCCGGCAATTCGACGGCGATCTCATGGCCCTGGCCGCGATAGCGCATGAATGCCGAACGTTGTTCGGTCAGCTTGGCGCCGGGCGCGCCGCGCCGCACGATCGCCTCGGCCTCGGCGCGCATGTCGGCAAGGAACGCCTCGGCCGCCGTCGGCTCGAAGCTGGAGAGCCGCATCAGCCGGCCGCGCACTACTTCGTAAGCCACCGGCGCGCGAAGGAGCCCGACCGCCGAGCCGACGCCGGCATTTTGCGGAACGAGCACGCGGCCGATGCCGAGCTTTTCGGCGACGCGCGCGGCATGCAGCGGCGCCGCGCCGCCGAACGCAATCAGCGTGCGCGGCCTTAAATCTTTGCCGCTTTCGATGCCGTGCACGCGCGCCGCATTCGCCATGTTCTCATCGACGACCTCGCTGATGCCGAGCGCGGCGTGGGCGACGGAAAGATCGAGTTGCGTGCCGATCCGTTCGCCGATGGCGCGGCTGGCGGCGTCGGCATCGAGCGTCAGCTTGCCGCCGGAGAACGTCGCCGGATCGATGCGGCCGAGCACGACGTCGGCGTCGGTGACGGTGGGTTCGCTGCCGCCGCGGCGGTACGAGACCGGTCCGGGCTCCGAGCCGGCGCTGTGCGGGCCGACCGCGATGCGGCCGAGTGCGTCGACCGCGGCGATCGAGCCGCCGCCGGCGCCGATCTCGACCATCTCGATCACCGGGATGCGCAGCGGCAGGCCCGAGCCTTTGACGAAGCGGTAGATGCGCGCCACTTCGAAGGCGCGTGCGGTCTGCGGCCGCGCCTGGTCGATGAAGCAGATTTTCGCCGTGGTGCCGCCCATGTCGAACGACACGACCTGATCGAGCCCGTTCTGGCGCGCGATGCAGGCGGCAAAGATGGCGCCGCCGGCCGGTCCGGATTCGACCAGCCGTACCGGAAAGCGAATGGCGGTCGCGGTCGTGGTGATGCCGCCGCCCGAGGTCATCAACAAGAGCGGACAGCGAAAGCCGGCGGCGCCCAGCTCGCGCTCGAGCCTGGTGAGGTAGCTGCCGATCAGCGGCTGCAGATAGGCGTTGGCGCTTGCCGTCGAGAAGCGTTCGTATTCGCGCATCTCCGGCGAGACGTCGCAGGACAGCGTCACCGCAACGTCGGGCAGCCGCCGCGCCAGCGCCGCGCCGACCGCCCGCTCGTGATCCGGATTGGTGAAGCTGTGCAGGAAGCCGACCGCCACGGCCTCGACGTTCTGGGCGACGAGGGTGTCGAGCGCGCGTTCGACGCTTGCCTTATCGAGCGGCACCAGCACCGCGCCTTGCGCGTCGATGCGCTCGCGGATCGGCAGGCGCAGGCGGCGCGGCACCAGCGGCGGCGGCAGATCGATATTGACGTCGTATTGCTCGAAGCGGTTTTCGTGGCGGATCTCGACGACGTCGCGGAAACCTTCGGTGGTGAGCAGCGCCGTCTTGGCGCCCTTGCGCTCGATCAGCGCATTGGTGGCAAGCGTGGTGCCGTGGATGATCAAGCCGACGTCGGCGGGCGCAACGCCGGCTTCGGCCGTGATCGACCGCACGATCGCCAGCACGCCCTCTTCGGGGGCGCGCGCGGTGGTCAGACCCTTGGCGGTGAAGCGGCGATCGCCGACTTCGAGCGCGACGTCGGTGAAGGTGCCGCCGATGTCGACGCCGAGCCGGATTGCCGAGGATGAGGTCACTCGAGAACTGCCAGACGAGAACGGTTTGCCGCCGCCGCGATCGCGGGGAACGATGAAGCGAGCGTCTTTATAACGGCTTGGCGGCAATCTTTGACCAAGATCAAAGCATAACCGGCAAATCCTGTGAATGTTACATTCGGGCGGGCTCTGAGCCCGCTGATTTTGCAGTGAATTTCGGAGCGAATCCGTGCATCACCCGCACGAGGTGCGCATTCACGGACGGGGCGGTCAAGGCGCGGTGCTGGCGTGCGGGATTCTGGCGCACGCGTTGATTGACGACGGCAAATACGCGGTCGCGATCCCCTCATTCGGCTTCGAGCGTCGCGGCGCCCCGGTGGCGGCGTTCCTGCGCTTCGACGACGAGCCGATTCGCGCCATGACCAACGTCTATCACCCCGATTGCGTCATCTGCATCGATCCCACGGTGTCGCGCGCGGTCGATATTTTCGCCGGCATGAAGCCGGGCGGCAGCGTGGTGCTCGCCACCACGGCAAAACTGCAAGAGCTGCAATTTCCCGACGCCGTATCCCGGGTCGGCCTGTGCGATGCGGTCGCCATCGCGCTGTCGATCTACGGCAAGCCGGTGACCAACGCGATCATGCTCGGCGCGTTTGCGCGCACCACCGGACTGCTGACGCTCGGCGCGCTCAAGGAGGCGCTGCAGCAAACCGATTTTCGCGACGCCGGGCTCACGCAAAATCTCAATGCGGTCGAGCGCGGCTACAACGAGACCGCAGTCCACGCATTAAACAGGGCTATTCATGCAGCGGCAGTCGCGTGACGCTTTCGACGCGTCGACCATTCCGGACGATCTGGCGCCGATCGCCACCGCGCTGAGCCGCATGCTGCCGGGCGACTGGCGCAGCATGCGGCCGGTGATCGACCGGCTCAAATGCGTCAAATGCGGACTGTGCTGGCTGTTTTGTCCGGTGCAATGCGTGATCGAGCGGCCGCGCTGGTTCGACTTCGATCTGGCGATCTGCAAGGGCTGCGGGGTGTGCGCCCAAGAATGCCCGCATCGCGCCATCACCATGATCGCGGAGGCCGGGCAATGACAGTCGTCGCCAAAGCGCCCGGCCAGGCTGCCAATCGGCCGTCGTTCGTCGTCTGCGAGGGTAACGAAGCCGCGGCCATCGGCGTTGCGCTGTCGCGCCCGGACGTCGTCGCCGTTTATCCGATCACCCCGCAATCGTCGCTGGTCGAGCACCTCTCGCAGATGATCGCCGACGGCCGCCTGAAAGCCAGCCTGATGAATGTCGAAGGCGAGCATGCGGTGTTGTGCGGATTGCAGGGCGTCGCCTTGGCCGGCGGCCGCACCTTTACCGCGACATGCGGGCCGGGCATTGCGTTTATGTTCGAGCCTTACGTTCGCACGCCTGGCTTGCGGCTGCCGATGGTGGCCGCGCTGGTGACGCGCGATCTGCTTAGCCCGCAATGCGTCTGGGGCGGACAGCAGGACGCCATGGTGGTGCGCGAGGCCGGCTGGATCCAAATGTACTGCGAAACCGTCCAGGAGATTCTCGACACCACGGTCATGGCCTACAAGATCGCCGAGCACCGCGACGTGATGCTGCCGGAACGTCTGCCACGACGGCAATTACCTTTCGTTCGGCGTCACCCGGGTCGAATTGCCGGAGCAAGAGGCCGTCGACGAGTTTCTCGGCCCGCCTGCCACCAACTGGCACATCGCGCTGGACCCGCTGCGGCCGATGGGGGTCGATCCCCTGACCGGCGGCGCCGGCGGCGTGGGGCCGCGCAGTTTCGTGCGTTACCGCAAAGGCCAATGCCGCGGCATGCAGAATGCGCTCCGCGTCATCCGCGAGGTTCACGCCGCCTGGGGCGAGCTGTCCGGGCGGTACCACGCGCCGCTGGTCGAGGAATATCGACTGGACGACGCCGATTATGCGCTGGTCACCATCGGCAGCATGACCGGCGCCGCCAAGGACGCGGTCGATCTCGCCCGCGACAGCGGCGAGGCGGTCGGACTCATCAAAATAAAAACCTTGCGGCCGTTCCCGCTGCAAGCCATGGCGTGCGCGCTCGCCAAAGTGAACCGGATCGGCGTCGTCGATCGCTCGGTCAGCTTCGGCTGGAATTGCGGGCCGGTCTATCAGGAAACTTTGGGCGCGCTCTATCACTGCGGCAAATCGATTCCGGCGCTCAGCTTCATCGGCGGGCTGGCCGGCGCCGATATCACGGTGGAGCATTTCGCGCGCGCCATCGCGTTGACGTGCGAGGCGCAGTTCAGCCGCGCGCCGCGCGAACCGGTCTGGCTGAACGAGAACGATTGACATGCGCGGCAAATACATCATCGTCGGTTCGAGCCACGCCGCGCTGGAAGCGGCGGCGGCGATCCGCTTGATCGACGCCGAGGGCGCGCTCGCCGTGTTGACGCGCGACGAGCGCCTGCCCTATTCGCCGACCGTTTTGCCCTACGTGGTGTCGGGCCGCTCACGGCCCGACGACGTCGTTCTGCGCGACGCGGCTTATTTCCGCGACAACGCCATCGCCTTCGTGCCGAACGCGACGGTGGCTTCGCTTAATCCGGCGCAGTCGGCGTTGCGCTTGGCGTCGGGCGAGACCTGGCACTATGACCGGCTCTTGATCGCCAGCGGCGCCGCGCCGGCATTGCCGCCGGTCGCCGGCCTGGCCGACGTGCCGTTTCACGTGCTGCGCACGATGGCCGACGCGGTCAAGCTGCGCCGCGCCATCGCCGCGGCGAAGTCGGCCATCGTGCTCGGCGCCGGCCTGATCGGCATGCACGCCGCCGAGAACATGGCCAAGGCCAAGGTCGCGGTTACGATCATCGAACTGCAAGCGCACGCGCTGCCGGCCTATTTCGAACCGGAAGCCGCCGCCATCATCGAGGGCGTATTCGCGCGCAACGGCGTGCGCATGCTGATGGGCCAGACCTTGCAAAGCGTCGCCCGGCGCGGCGACGGCTGCGTCGCCACGCTTGCCGACGGCACCACGATCGCGGCCGACCTGTTGCTGGTTTGCGCCGGCGTGAAGCCCAATATCGGTTTTCTCGACGGCTCCGGCATCGCGGTCGACCGCGGCATCCTGGTCGATGATTTGATGCGCACCAGCGTTGCCAATATCTGGGCGGCCGGCGACGTGGCGCAGGCGCGCGGCTTCTGGGGCGGCAAGGTCGTTAACGGCATATTGCCGAACGCGGTCGAGCAAGGCCGCATCGCCGGGCTCGGCATGGCCGCGGACGCCAGCGTCAAGCCGTTTGCCGGCGCGGTGCCGCTCAACACTTACAGCTTCTTCGGCCAGCAGGCGATTTCGGTCGGCCGCACCGGCGACGGACTGGACATCGAACAAAGCCGCGGCGACGGCGGTTATCGGCGCATCGCGCTCGAAGACGGGCGCCTGGTCGGCATTGCCACGATCAACGATTTTGTCGATGCCGGCATCATGTGGCAACTCATCCGCCGCCGCACCGATCTGTCGGCGGTCAGATCGCAATTCATCGCCGATCCGAAGCGGACCGGCCGGCAATTGATGTCGCAGCTCTGGCGATAGGGGCGCACCGTGGGTAAGTGCTTCAGCACTTTGCAATTCCATGCCGAGCGTTGCGACGGCTGCGGTGACTGCATGACCGCCTGCGCGCAGGCCAAGGCGCAAAGCGACGATCTCGCCTATTCGCGCATTCGCATTCTGCCGAACGGCTCGGGCGTCGAACTTGCGCTATGCCGGCAATGCGCCGATCCGATCTGCGTGATGAATTGCCCCGCCGGCGCGCTGACCAAGAACGCCGCCAGCGGCGTCATCGACTGGGCCGACGACAAATGCGTGGGCTGTCTGCTCTGCACGGCCGGCTGCGCTTATGCCGGCATCGTTTACGAGAGCGCGGTCGGTCACGTCAGCAAATGCGACATGTGCGCCGGCGATCCGGCTTGCGTGAAGGCCTGCCCGCGCGAGGCGCTGGAGCTGCGCAGCGCGCGCATTTTCAATGCCTATGCGGACAAGGAGGACTTGTTCTGCCGCGGGCTTGCCGCCTGCCACGGCTGCAACTCGGAGCTGTTGATCCGCCACACCATGCGCATGGTGGGACCGGATGCCGTGGTGGCCGCGCCGCCCGGCTGCATCCCCGGCATGGGCACGGTCGGCTATAACGGTCAGACCGGCGCCAAGGTGCCGATCTTCCATTCGCTCCTCACCAACACCGCGACCATGCTGGCCGGCGTGAAGACGCAATACAATCGCGTCGGGCGCGACGTCACCGCGATCGCGCTGGCGGGCGACGGCGGCGCCGCCGACGCCGGTTTTCAGTCGTTGTCGGGCGCCGCCGAGCGCAACGACCCGATCCTTTTCATCTGTGTCGACAACGAAGGCTACATGAACACGGGCATGCAGTCGTCCGGTGTAACGCCCTACGGCTCATGGACCTCAACGACGCCGGTCGGCGGCGAAATGGCCGGCAAGCGCACCGAAGCAAAGAACCTGCCGCTGATCATGACGATGCATAATTGCTCTTATGTCGCCACCGCCTCGACGGCGTATTTGGAAGACTATTACGACAAGCTGGAAAAAGCGATCCAAGTGGCCAAGACCGGGATGGCCTATTTGCATGTTTACGCGCCTTGCCCCACCGGCTGGCGCTTTCCCTCGGCGATGACCACGCACGTCTGCCGCATGCAGGTGCGCACCAATTTCATCGCCTTGTGGGAGTACGATCCGTCGAACGGATTGCGTTTCACCCATCCGGTCGAGCGACCGGAGCCGGTCGCGAACTATCTCAACTTGATCGGCAAGTACCGCCATCTGAGCGACGAGCAAGTCAGCCATATCCAGCGCACGGTCGACGACAAGATCGCCTATCTGCGTCAGCTGGCGGCGATGGCGGCAACGCGGCAGGGTGCAGCGGCGCACTGAAGTCACTTCCGCTTGGCTCCCGACAACGGGCTCACAGCAGACATCGCGCCACCCGCGTCCAGTGCCACTTGACGACGTGCGGCTTGACAGTGGAAACGGCGCGATCGTCTTCCTTGGGCGAAAGAACATGACACCGGGTCTTGGCTTCGCACTGGCCGCCATGGTTTGCTTCGGCATCGGCGATCTCGTCTACAAGCGCGGTGCCGCCGCAGGCATCGAAGCAGGCGAGTTTGTCATGCTGCAAGCCTGGGCGTTCTGCCCCGGCGTCACGCTTTATGCCTGGCTCACCGGCACGCTTGATCTTCGCCTCGCGGCCCTCTGGGGTGCGTTGGCCGGCGCATTCCTGTTCCTCGCCATGTTCAATTTCGCGGCCAGCCTGCGTGGCGGCGCGGTCTCGACCAACGCGCCGATTTTTCGCCTCAACTTCACCCTTACGGCAGCATTGGCGATCTTGCTATTGGGCGAAGCGCTGACGCTGGTAAAGGCCGCCGCGCTTGTTTGTGCGCTCGCCGCGGTGTGGCTTCTCCTCGCCGACCCCGGCACCAAGCGCGACCAGATCGATATCGGTTCGCTGGTTCGCGTTGTGATCGCGACCGTAGCGATGGCATTGACCAATTTCTTCCACAAAATCGGTCTGCAACACGGAGCGCTGCCCGAAACAATGGTTTCCACGCAGGCTTGGATGTTCACGTCGCTGGCGATGATTTTGCGCTTCTGGCGCAACGATGGGTTTCACATCACCCCCGG
>Ga0187784_10003195_pt1 | contig 13225 bp, 12 predicted proteins | sample 1015_SJ02_MP15_2_FD_132964 | JGI IMG/M metagenome (GOLD analysis project Ga0187784, IMG submission 132964) | Tropical peat soil microbial communities from peatlands in Department of Meta, Colombia - 1015_SJ02_MP15_20_MG | ecosystem: Environmental > Terrestrial > Soil > Wetlands > Peat | place... | reverse complement strand
TACAACTCGATCGATCCCAATATGGGCTTTCAGGCCGGCCTGAAAGGCATCATCGCGCAGATGATCGGCGGCATGGGCAATGTGCCGGGCGCGATCGCCGGCAGCCTGCTGCTCGGCCTCACCGAGAGCTACGGCATCGCGGCGTTCGGCACGAGCTACCGCAACCTGTTCGCCTTCGTGGCGATGATCCTGGTCCTGGTGTGGAAGCCGAACGGCATCTTCGCCCGCGGCCGCGCGCTGCCGGCAGAGCCGCTCACCGGCACCTTCATCGCGCCGAGCGCGCCGGTGCGTATTCCCGCATGGCTCATCGCGGCCCTCGCGCTCGCCGCGCTCGCGCTGCCGCTGCTCGTGCACAACGGCTACGTGCTGCAGACGCTCGGCATCGGCTGGCTCTACGCGATACTGGCGATCAGCCTCACGCTCGTTGCCGGCACCGCCGGCATGATCTCGCTCGGACAGGCCGGCCTGCTCGCGATCGGCGCCTATGCGTCGGGACTGCTCGCGATCCGGCTGCATTTGCCGGTCAGCGTCACGGTCGCGGCGGCCGGCCTCATCACGGCGCTGATCGGCACGCTGATCATCTTCCCGGCGTTCCGGCTGCGCGGTCACTACGTGACCATCGCGACGCTCGGCGTCGGCGAGATCGTGACGCTGACGATCCTGAACTGGGACTCGCTGACCAACGGGCCGGTCGGGTTGACCGGCATCCCGCCGCTTGCGGCCTTCGGCATGCCGCTGGTCAGCGGCACGGCGGTCTACGAGGTCAGCCTGATCGCGCTCATCGTCCTGGCGCTGCTCCAGTGGCGGCTGCTCGCATCGCATCTCGGCCGCACCTTGCGGGCGATCCGCGACGACGACGTCGCGGCGCGCAGCTACGGCATCGCGCTCGATCGCTACAAGGGCCTCGCCTTCGGCATCGCCGGTTTCGCCGCCGGCATCGCCGGCGCGCTGATGGCGCACGTGTTCAGCTACGTGAACCACGAGACCTTCACGTCGCAGGTCTCGCTGCTCGCGCTCACTATGGTGATCCTCGGCGGGCTCGGCAATGTCGCGGGCGCGATCCTCGGCGCGGTTACGCTGGTCAGCCTGCCCGAGCTGTTCCGCGCGCTCGCCGAGTACCGCATGCTGATCTACGGCGTCGCGCTGCTCTTGCTCATTCGCTTCCGCCCGCAAGGGCTCTTGGGCACGGTGTGATGGCGGCGCTCATTGAGATCGAAGGCCTCACGCGCCGCTTCGGCGGCGTCAGGGCGGTCGACGGCCTGTCGCTCGCGGTCGAGGAAGGCGCGCTCGTCAGCGTGATCGGGCCGAACGGTGCCGGCAAGACCACGCTGTTCAATCTCGTCACCGGGCTCGACCGGCCGGACGGCGGCACCGTGCGCCTCGCCGGCCGCGACATCACCGGCCTGCCGGCCGAGCGGCTCGCGCCGCTCGGCTTTGCCCGCACGTTCCAGCACGGCCGCGTGTTCGGCAACCTCTCGGTCCTCGACAATGTGCTGATCGGCGCGCACACGCGGCTTGCCGCCGTGCGCCCCGCTTTGCCGGTGATCGGCCCCCTCGCCGAGCTTGCGCTTGCGCTGGTGCGCCCAGGCAGCGTGCAGCGCGAGGAGGCGAAGCTGCGCGCCGACGCGCGCGCGATCCTCGCGCTGTTCGGCGAGCGGCTGCTCCCGCGCCTCGACAACCCGGCCTTCTCGCTCTCCTACGCCAACCGCCGCCGCGTCGAGATCGCGCGCGCGCTCGCGCTGCAACCGCGCGTGCTTTTTCTCGATGAGCCGACCGCCGGCATGAACCCGAGCGAAACCAACGAGATGCTCGAGATCATCCGCACGCTCAAAGGCCGGTTCACGATCCTCTTGATCGAGCACAAGCTCGACCTCGTGATGCAGCTCTCCGACCGCGTGGTCGTGATGGATGACGGCAGGAAGATCGCCGAAGGGCTGCCGCAGGCGGTCGCGGCCGATCCCGCCGTCATTACCGCCTATCTCGGCGCGCGCGAGGTCGGCGCCGAGCGCGACGCCAGCCCGCGGCGCGAGGTAACTTCATGACCGACGCGATCCTGCGGCTCGACAAGGTCAACTCGTTCTATGGCCCGATCCAGGTGCATTTCGACCTCTCGATCGAGGTCGGCCGCGGCCAGATCGTGTGCCTGCTCGGCGGCAATGCCAGCGGCAAGTCGACCACCATGAAGGTGATCCTCGGCCTGTTGAAGCCGCGCTCGGGCGACGTGCTGCTCGACGGCCGATCCACGCTCGGGCTTTCGACCCCGAACATCATCCGGCGCGGCATCGGCTCGGTGCCGGAAGCGCGGCGGCTGTTCGCCACCATGACGGTGCGCGAGAACGTGCTGATGGGCGCCTATACGCGCAACGACAGGGCCGAGATCGATGCCGACTACACGCGCATGATGACGCTGTTTCCCCGCCTCGCCCAGCGCGCCGGCCAGGCGGCCGGGACGCTCTCGGGCGGCGAGCAGCAGATGGTCGCGATGGCGCGCGCCCTGATGGGGCGGCCGCGCGTGCTCTGCATGGACGAGCCGACGATGGGGCTCTCGCCGCTGTTCGTCGATCGGGTGCTGGAGCTGATCCAGGCCGTCAACAGGACCGGCGTGACCGTCTTCATGGTCGAGCAGAATGCGAGCCTCGCGCTGCGCATCGCGGATTATGGCTACGTGCTGCAGGCGGGACGCATTGCGCTCGCCGGGGCGGCGCGCGATCTGCTACACGATCCCCGTATTCGCGATGCATATCTCGGTGGACAGGCGGCTTGAAGCGTGACTGAAAAAGACTCTGGACCCGGCACTCTCGCAGAGCTCGAAGCGCGGCTGCGGCGCGATTTCGAGCTCCTGGTGATGCCCCCGAACAAGGACTGGCTCGAGCCGCGCGCGCATCCGCGCTACGGCGGAGCGCTCGACGTCGCGGTGATCGGCGCCGGCATGGCGGGGCTCGCGGCGTCCTTCGCGCTGAAATGCCTGGCGGTGCGCTCGCTGAAGATGTTCGACCGCTCGCCGGCCGGCTTCGAAGGGCCCTGGGCGACCTACGCCCGCATGGAGACCTTGCGCTCGCCGCCGGAGCTGAGCGGGCCGTCGTTCGGCTTCTCCAACCTCACCTTCCGCGCCTGGTTCGAAGCGCAGTTCGGCCTTGCGGCCTGGAGACAAGTGCATCGCATCCCGCGCCTGCAGTGGATGGATTATCTGCGCTGGTACCGGCGCGTGATCGACGTGCCGGTCGAGAACGACACCGAGCTCACCGACATCGGCGGCGACGACAAATTCGTCATCCTCACGCTGCGTTCGCCGACCGGCACGCGCAAGCTTGCGGCGCGGCGCGTCGTGCTCGCGAACGGGCGCGACGGGCTCGGCGGACCCTATACGCCCGAGATGTTCCGCGGCCTCGACAAGCGCTTCGTGCGCCATTCGGTCGAGGACATCGATTTCGATGCGCTGCGCGGCAAGGTGGTCGGCGTGATCGGCGCGGGCGCCTCCGCGGTCGACAACGCGGCGGAAGCGCTCGAGCACGGCGCGGCGCGCGTCGCCATGATGATCCGCCGGCCCGACATGCCGCGCATCAACAAGGGCATGGGCATCGGCAGCGCCGGCTTCTGGGTCGGCTTCCATGCGCTGACCCACCAGCAGCGATGGCAGATCGTGAACTACATCGACGAGCAGGCGGTTCCGGCGCCGCACGACTCGACCTTGCGCGCCTCGCGCCACAAGAATTTCTCGCTGTTTGCGAACTGCGCGCCGCTCGAGATCGCCATCAAGGACAATCGCGTGCTGCTCGACACCACGCGCGGCAAGCTCGCCTTCGATTTCCTGATCCTTGCGACCGGGCTCACCGTCGACTGGTCGCAGCGGCCGGAGCTCGCCGCGCTCAAGCCGCGCATCCAGCTCTGGGGCGACCACTTCACCCCGCAAGGCCATGCCGACTATGCGCAGGCCGACCACCCCTATGTCGGCCCAGGGTTCGAATTTCTCGAGCGCGTGCCCGGCACCGCGCCCTGGGTCAGCCGCGTGCACGCCTTCTCGTTCGGCGCCTATCTCAGCCAAGGGCCGATCTCGGGCGACATTCCGGCGATCAGCGTCGGCGCCGAGCGGGTCGCGAACGGCGTTGCCAGCGCCTTGTTCGCCGAGAATTTTGAGCGTACCTGGGCGCGCATGCGCGGGTGGAGCAATCCGGAGCTGCGCGGAGACGAGTACACGCTGAGCGAGGACATTTCGCCGTTCCTCGCCGCGCAGCGCGCGGAAGCCAAGACTTGAGACATGAAGCCATGAGCGATGTGATCGATACGCTTGCGGGCATTGCGCCCGACTCGCCGCTCTGGAAGCTGCGGCGCGAACGGCCCGAGGTCGTCACCCACCTGCAAGGGAGCGACGACGCGATTTTCGCGCCCGCCGACGATGGCGGGCTGACGCGCGCCGAGCGCGCCGCCGCCGCGCTGCGCAGCTCCGAGCTGCTGCGCGACGACGTGCTGGTGCAGCATTATCGCGCGCGGCTTGCCGCGCTCGATCCGAAGGGCGTGCTCGCGAAGACCGTGGAGGGCGGCGCACAGCTCACCGACGCGCGCTGGGATGCGATCGTCGCGCACGTCGATCTGGTCACCCGCGGACCCGGCGCGGCAGCGCGGGAGGACATCGAAAGCCTCACTGCCGCAGGCCTCTCCTCCCACGCGATCGTGTCGCTGTCGCAGCTTATCGCGTTCGTGAGCTTCCAGTCGCGCGTGCTCGCCGGCCTGCGCATGCTCAAGGGTGCGGCATGAAGCCGATGCGCGACTTCATCCATGGCGAGCTCGCCTGGAAGCCCTGGGTGACGCCGCTCGACATCACAGCGGCCACGCAGGAGCAGCTTGCGGCGCTCAAGGTCACGCCGTCGAACCGCGCGGTCGGCGCCTACTCGCTGGTGCTGGCGCACGATCCGGAGGCGCTGAACGCGCGTTCGCCGCTCTACAACGGGATCATGTTCGGTGCCAAGGGCCTGCCGCGCGCGGAGCGCGAGCTCGGCGCGGTGACCGCCTCGCGCATCAACGGTTGCGCCTATTGCGCCTCGGTGCATGCGCTGCGCTTCAACCAGCTCGCCAAGCAGCCCGAGGTGATCGAGCGCATCCAGCGCGACGGCGTCGCGGCCGAGCTCGAGCCGCGGCTGCGCGCGATCGTCGATTACGCCGCCAAGCTCACGCGCGATCCGGCCGCGATCACGCCGGCCGATGCGGCGCCGTTGCGCGCGCAGGGCCTCGGCGACCTCGAAATCCTCGACCTCACCCATGCAGTCGCGATGTTCGCCTGGGCGAACCGGCTGATGCAGACGCTCGGCGAGGCCGCCGACCCGGCGGCGCCGGGAAATCCGTTGTGACGCCGGTCGTCTTCCTGCACGGCATCGGCGGCGGCGCGAAGTCGTTCGCGCCGCAGATCGCGAGCTTCGCGAGCGCCGGCTATCAGCCGGTCGCGCTCGACCTGCTGGGGTACGGCGCGCGCGCGCCGGTTCATGCAATGAGCTTCGATGCACTCGCCGAGGACGTCGAATTGACGGTTGCGCGGTCCGGATTGGACCGACCGGTGCTGGTCGGCCATTCGATAGGCGGCATGGTGGTGCAGACGCTGCTGCGACGGAAACCGGAGGGATACGCGGCGGCGGTGCTGTCCTGCACCGCGCCGGCCTTCGGCAATCCGGCCGGCGACTTCCAGAAGAAGTTCGTGGCCGAGCGTCTTGCCCCGCTCGATGCCGGCAAGACCATGGCCGACCTCGCACCGCGCGCGGCCGACGGCGTCATGGGACCTCATGCCGATCCGGCGGGCCGCGCGCTTTTCATCGAGCAATATGCGGCGGTCGCCGAGGCGACCTATCGGGCGGCGGTGCAGTGCCTGGTGAGCTTCGACGAGCGCGCCAACCTTGCGGCGATCAGGATCCCGGTGCTCTGCCTCGGCGCCGAATATGATCGCCAGGCGCCCCCCGCGGTGGTGGAAAAGATGGCGTCGAAGATTCCCCGCGCGCAATATCTCTGTTTCGAAGGTCTCGGGCATATGCCGAACCTCGAAGCGCCGGCAACCTTCGACGCTGCCATTCTCCACTTCCTGAAGTCCGTACGCACATGACCGACACACCGATCTTTTCCCCCGACGCCTTCCGCCTCGACGGCGAGGAAGCCACGCTGATCGACCGAGCGCGACGCTTCGGCGCCCGCGTGCTCGCGCCGCGCGCCGCCAAGCATGATCGCGAGGCGACGTTTCCGATCGAGAATTTCCGCGACATGCATGGCGAAGGGTTGCTCGGCATCTGCGTGCCCAAACAGTATGGTGGATCGGGCGCCTCGTTCCGCACCTACTGCCTCGCCGCCGCCGAGCTCGGGCGCTACTGCGGCGCGACCGCGCTGTCCTGGAACATGCATGTCTGCTCGACGCTGTGGACCGGCGCGCTCGCCGACGACCTCGCGATGAGCGCGCAAGAGCGCGCCGAGCACAACGCGAAGCGCGTCATGCACTACCGGCGCATCATCCAGGATGGCGCAGTCTACTCGCAGCCTTTCTCGGAAGGCGGTGCCGCGGCGGCGGGCGCTGCCGCGTTCGGCACCGAGGCGAAACCGGTCGAGGGCGGCTTTCTGGTCAACGGCAAGAAGATCTTCGCCTCGCTCTCGGGCGCCGCCGACTATTACGGCATCCTCTGCACCGAGCGCGCCGAAGGCGAGTCGGCAAGCCGGCGCAACACGCTCTATCTCGCGGTGCCGGCGCAGGCCGCGGGCGTGAGCGTCACCGGCGACTGGGACCCGCTCGGCATGCGCGCCACGGTCTCGCGCACGCTGGTCCTGAAGGACGTGTTCGTGCCGGCGGACGAGCTGTTGATGCCGCACGGCGTCTATTTCCGCGCCGCCACCTCATGGCCGCACATGTTCCTGACGCTGTCGCCGACCTATATGGGCCTCGCGCAGGCGGCCTATGATTTCACCGTGGCGTATCTGCGCGGCGAATTGCCCGGCACGCCGCCGGTGAAGCGGCGCATGTATCCGACCAAGCAGATCGCGGTCGCCGAGATGCGCGTGATGCTGGAGCAGACCAAGGCGCTCTGGTTCCAGGCGGTGAGCGAGGCGCGCGCCAATCCGACGAAAGAGCAAGTGCTGCGCGCTTACGCGGCGCAGCACACCGTGATGGAGAATGCGAACGCGCTCGCCGCCAAGGCGATCCGCACCTGCGGCGGTCAGTCGATGCTCAAGTCGCTGGCGCTGGAGCGCATCTATCGCGACAGCCGCTGCGGCTCGCTGATGCTGCCGTGGACCGCGGAACTCTGCATCGACCGGCTCGGCCGCGAGACCTTGTACGAGCCGGGCGAGAAGGACGAGTGAGTTGGATCTCGCCGACCTGATCGACCGCAATGCGGCCTTCGCGCCGGACAAGGCGGCGATCCGTTTCGCCGGCAGCGTGCTGACCTACGCGCAGCTCGCGGCGCGCATCGCAGCCGCGGCGCGCGCGCTGCGCTCCGCGCTCGGCGTGCAACGCGGCGACCGCGTCGCGATCCTCGCGCTCAATCATCCCGACTATCTGGTGCTGCTCTATGCCTGCGCGCGGCTCGGCGCGCTGCTGGTGCCGCTGAACTGGCGGCTCGCGGTGCCGGAGCAGCTGTTCATTCTCTCGGATGCGTCGGTCAAGGCGCTGGTCATCGAGCAGGGGTTTGCCGCGGTCATCGATCCGCTCAAGGCGGCGCTCCCCGATATCCGCATCGTCGGGCTCGATTTCGCGCCCTCGTTCGACGAGCTGCTCGCGGCCGGCAGCGGCGAGGGCCGCAATCCACACGTCGACCTCTCGGCGCCGCTGCTGATCGTCTACACCTCGGGCACGACCGGCCGCCCGAAGGGCGCGGTGCTGCGACAGGAGGCGCTCGTCTGGAACGCCGTGATGAGCCAGCACATGCACGACATGACGGCGGCCGATCATGTGCTGACCGTGCTGCCGCTGTTCCATGTCGGCGGGCTCAACATCCAGACCACGCCCGCGCTGCAGCTCGGCGCGACGGTCACGATGCATCCGCGCTTCGCGGCGGATGTCGTGCTTCAGGCATTCGCGCGCGACAAGCCGTCGCTTTGCGTGCTGGTGCCCGCCACCATGCAGGCAGTAATCGACCAGGCGGCCTGGCACGCGACCGACATCAGCGGCCTGCGCGCGCTCTCCACCGGCTCGACCCAGGTACCGCAAGGCCTGGTCGACGCCTTCACGGCGCGCGGCGTGCCGGTGCTGCAGGTCTATGGCTCGACCGAGACCTGCCCGGTCGCGGTTTATACGCGTGTCGGCGGCGACCGGCGCGCGGGCTCGACCGGGCTGCCCGGCCTCGTGTGCGAGGCGCGCGTCGTCGATGAGGCGGGCCGCGAGGTCGCGCCCGGCGTCGCCGGCGAGGTCGTGGTGCGCGGGCCGAATGTGTTCTTCGAGTATTGGGGCAATGCGGCCGCGACCGCCGACACGCTGCGCGACGGCTGGTATCATTCCGGCGACATCGGCACGCGCGACGCCGACGGGCATTTCTTCATCCACGACCGCAAGAAGAACATGATCATCTCGGGCGGCGAGAACATTTACCCCGCCGAGGTCGAGCGCGTGCTGGTCGCGCACCCGGAGGTCGCCGAGGGTGCCGTGATCGCCCGCCCCGATCCGCGCTGGCAGGAGGTGCCGGTCGCCTATGTGGTGCGCCGCGCCGGCTGCCGCATCGAGGCCGGCGCGCTCGAAGCATACCTCCTGACTCAGCTCGCCCGCTTCAAGGTGCCGCGCGAATACGTCTTCGTCGATGCGCTGCCGCGCAACGCCATGGGCAAGGTGCAGCACTTCCTGCTGCGCGAATCCGATTCCCCGCTGGTCCCCGCGAAAGCGGGGACCCAGGGCAACGAAAAGAAAGATCTGGATTCCCGCTTACGCGGGAATGAGCGGAAAACAACATGAAGATCGCGGTGCTCGGCGGCGGCAACGGCTCGTTCGCGGCGGCGGGCGATTTCGCGCTTGCCGGCCACACGGTGCGGCTGTGGCGGCGCGATGTCGCCGCCGTGCAGGCGCACAATGCCGCCGGCGGCACGATCACCGTGAAGGACTTTCGCGGCCGCCATGAGGCGAAGCTCGCACTCATCACCAATGACATCGCTGCGGCGGTGCATGATGCGGAGCTGATTCTCTGCCCGGCACCGGCGACCGCACAGGACGATATGGCCCGCGTTCTGGCGCCGAACCTCGCGGACGGACAGGTCGTCTATCTGCCGCCCGGCACGTTCGGCTCCTTCGTCTTCGCGAGAGCGAAGCGCGACGCCGGCAACCGCGCCGAGGCGGCCTTCGCCGAGACCGGCACCTTGCCATGGCTCACCCGCAAGCACGGCCCGCACGAGGTTGCGATCACGATCCGCGCCAAACGCCTGCCGACCGGCGTGCTGCCGCTGCGGCTGAAGGATCACGCGCTCGGCGTGATCGGGAGCGCGTTCCCGGGCGTGATCGAGGACTGCGGCGACGCGCTCTCCGGCGCGCTGATGAATGCCGGGCCGATCATCCACCCGCCGCTCATCACGATGAACGCCGCGCCGCTCGAGCATTTCGAGCGCTGGGACATCCACAAGGAAGGAACGCAGGCATGCGTGCGCCGCGTCACCGATGCGCTCGATGCCGAGCGGATCGCGCTGCGCGCAGCGCTCGGTTATGGGGCGCCGCACTTTCCGCTGCGCGATCACTATGCGCGCGAAGGCGAGGAATGGATGTACGGCCGCGGCTCGCACGAGAAGCTCACCGACTCCGGCGACTGGCGCGAGCAGATCGTGCTGACGCAGCACCGCTACATGCTGGAGGACGTGCGGATCGGGCTGTCGTTCCTCATCTCATGCGGCGAGCTCGCGGGCGTTGCAACGCCGCTCGCGCGCGCCTTCCTCTCGATCGGCGGAGCGATCTGCGACGCGGACTTCATGGCGACCGGGCGGACGCTGCAGTCGCTCGGCCTTGGTGGGCTTGATCGCGTGAGCTTGCAAAAGGTGCTGGCCGAGGGGCTGCGATGAAGGAGCGCGTCGCCTGCCTCGGCGCCGGCCGGATGGGACGCGGCATCGCGGTCGTGTTCGCCTACGCGGGGCACGAGGCGGTGCTCGTCGATTTCAAGCCGCGCGGCGAGGCCGCGTTTTGGAAATTCGCCGAGGAAGCGCTCGCCGAGGTGCGCGCTGTGCTTACGACGCTCGCGAGCTTCGGACTGTTCGACCCGACCGCGGTCGAGACGCTGATGACCCGAGTCACGGTCGCGCCGGAGCGCGAAGCGCCGGCAGTGCTGTCGTCTTCCGCCGTGATCTTCGAAGGCGTGCCCGAAGTGCTCGCTCTCAAGCGTGAGGCGCTGGCGCGTGCCGCGAAGCTTGCTGGCCCGGCACCGATCATCGCGTCGACCACCTCGACCATCCTGGTCGACGATCTTTCGGGCGCGGTCGACCATCCCCAACGGTTTCTCAACGCGCACTGGCTCAATCCGGCGTTTCTCGTGCCGCTGGTCGAGGTCTCGCCTGGCCGGCATACCGATGCGGCGGTCACTGTGCGCCTGAAGGCGCTGCTCGAATCGGTCGGCAAGGTGCCGGTCGCGTGTGCGGCGCGGCCCGGCTACATCGTGCCGCGCATCCAGTCGCTCGCCATGAACGAGGCGGCGCGCATGGTCGAGGAAGGGGTCGCCAGCGCCGCGGACATCGACAAGGCGATCAAGTACGGTTTCGGCATCCGCTTCGCGGTGCTCGGCATGCTCGAGTTCATCGACTGGGGCGGCGGCGACATTCTCTACTATGCGAGCCGCTACCTGAAGGGCGCGCTCGGGAGCGAGCGCTACGCCGCGCCCGAGATCGTCGAGCGCAACATGGCCGAGGGGCGCATCGGGCTGCGCAGCGGCGCCGGCTTCCTCGACTATGAAGGCCTCGACCTCGAGGCGTATCGGCGCGCACGGCTGAAGGCTTTCGTCGACCTGCTCGGACACTTCGGGTTGAACCGGCCGCCGGTTCTCTGAATCGTAGGGCGGATTAGGCGCGAAGCGCCGTAATCCGCCGATCCACGCAATCTGTCCGGCGGATTACGCTTCGCTAATCCGCCCTACGATTAGTCTTCAAAACACGTCCTGCACCACCCCCTCCTTCACCACGACGGTGCCGTCGACCGTGATGGTGGTGCGCATCACCGGCAGGTCGAAATGCCCGGCCGTGTAGCGGCCGGCGAACTCGTTCGCGCCGGTGGAGAAGAGGAAGTTGCCCGCGACCGCGCGGATCTCGGTGCCGTTGGTGTCGCGCTGGTCATACATCGCCAGCGCCTCGTAGCGCGCCTTGGGATTGAGGCCGAAGCCGACATGCGACACCGCATAGGCGTTCTTGTCGCCCCAGGCGGCCAGATACGAGCGGAACATTTCGGCGTCCGCGCCCTCGCCCTCGATCCTGGTGACGTAGTCGCTTTCCAGCGTCAGGCGCACCGGCGCCTCGAGATAGCGCTTGAAGGTGAGGTTGACGTCGCCGCGGTCGAGCACCAGCGTGCCGTTGACGCCGCCCGCTTTCGGAAAGCTCACCACGATGCCGCCCGGCCAGTGCGCGAGCGTGCCCGGCTTCTCGGTCCAGCCCCAGATCCCGACCGTCGGCGCGCCCGCCATGTCGACGTCGAGACGGCTGCCCGCCGCTGAAGTCACGCTCATGCGTTTCGCGCCGCGCAGCAATTTGGTGGCGGCGCGCACGCGCGTCTCGAGCGCAGCATCCGGCGCCATGCGCTCGAGCGCTTCGGGATGCTCGTTCGAGATCACCATGATGCGCGCGCCACCTTTCAGGATCGCCGGCGTCTCGGGCGCGTGCATCAGGCCTTCGAGCGTGCAGTCGACCACGAAGCCGGCGGCGGCCAGCGCGCCCACCACCGGCGCCAGCCCACCGATCGCCTCGCTTGCCCCGGTCGAGCGCACCGGCACCGGATGGCGGTTGCGCGGCGTCGGCAGCACAAGATGAAACGGACGCGCGCCGAGCCGCAGCAGCGCAAGCTCGGCGAGCTGCACGTTGAGCCGGCGCGACTGCGTCTCAGACAGGATGGCGGCGATATCGCCGCGCTTCACCGCGCAGCGCTCGAACACCTCGGCGAAGGCGTCGATCCACTTCCCCTCGATGCGGTCGGCAAACATCAGCGTTCCTCGGGAAATCCGCGCAGCAGGTGGCCGCGCAGCATAGTGAATGCGGCGTTGAGCGTCAGGCCCAAAATCGAAATCGAGATCAGCGGCACATACATGTCGACGGTCTGGAAATTGCGGCCGGCGCGCACCAGCAGGTAGCCGAGGCCGTCGGTCGAGGTGATCATCTCGGCCAGGAACACGACGATGCAGGCGATGATCAGCCCGATGCGGCAGCCGGTGAGCACCGAGGGCAGCGCGGCCATCAGCACCACCTTGAACAGCGCAGCGCGCTGCGAGGTGCCGGCGGCGCGCGCCGACCAGACGAGCCTCGGCTCGACCGCCGTCGTGCCATGATAGGTCGCGAGCAGGATCGGAAACAGCGCGTCGGCCGCGACCAGCGTGATCTTCGAGGCGTGATCGAAGCCGAGAATCAGGATCATCGCCGGATAGAGCGCGACCTTCGGCAGCGGCGCCAGCACGCGGATCAACGGCTTGAGCAGCGCCTCGACCGTGCGGCTGCCGGTCGCCGCGAGCCCGAGCGACACGCCGAGCACGGCCGCGATCGCGAAACCCGCGAACAGGCGGAACAGCGTGACGGCGAAGGCCTCCCAATACTGCCCGCTGCCGAACTGCTCGAACAGACGCGCGAATACGGCCGCCGGCGGCGGCAGGAGCACGGCCGGGGCCATCCCCGAAGCCGCGATGCCGTGCCACAGCGCGAGCAGCAGCGCGATCGGCAGCGCGCCGATGGCGACCTCGCTCGCCCGGCGCGCGGTCATGCCGAGCCCACCGCAATCTCGTGCGCCGGCTCGGCCCAGGCGACGACACGGAAGCGCAAGGCCTCGAACAGCGCATCGATCGCGAAGCCGAGCGCGCCGATGATGATAATGGTTGCGTAGACCGTGTCGTATTCGGCCATGGCGAGCGCGTTGAACAGGATGTCGCCGACGCCCTGCTTGCGCGCGATCATCTCGCTCGTCACCATGGTGATCAGTGCGATCACGAGGCCGGTGCGGATGCCGACCATGATCTCGGGCAGCGCGGCCGGAAGCACGATGCGCATGAGGCGCGCCGCGCGTCCGAGCCCCATCGCGGCGGCGGACCAGAGCATCTTCTCCTCGACGGCGCGC
>Ga0187784_10003194_pt1 | contig 13226 bp, 11 predicted proteins | sample 1015_SJ02_MP15_2_FD_132964 | JGI IMG/M metagenome (GOLD analysis project Ga0187784, IMG submission 132964) | Tropical peat soil microbial communities from peatlands in Department of Meta, Colombia - 1015_SJ02_MP15_20_MG | ecosystem: Environmental > Terrestrial > Soil > Wetlands > Peat | place... | reverse complement strand
TGGGCCTCTTCGAGCTTCTTGTGGGCCCGCGCGTAGTCGCCGCGATCGCCCTGAAAGCCGCCGAAACAGATGGTACCAAACGTGCGCTAGCGACTTTCGGCCGGCCTTTCGGACTGTTTTTATACCTCTCTGACCGAACTCGCGCTGCTGGCGGTCATGAACGGCGGGCTTTGCCCTCGCCGCGCTATCGTTCAACCGCGTCAACTGGTCCTTCGTCCGCTTCGCTCACTTCGGAGGTGGAGAAAGGCTCAGCGCCGGAGGCGGCAATCCGCGGCGTCGCCGATACCGCTGAAAGTCCTAAGTGCGACCCGATTCGTCTAGAAGCATCCCTACCACACGGCTTTTCCCGGCGGATCAGGGACCGAAATCACCTTAAGTTCGTTTCCAATCAGCTGTGCCTCAAATGTGCGCGATGGCCTTCAGATGCCCATCACGTGACATTCGCGCAACCCCGGGCGATGGGAATGAAGGTTTCGGATGAATATGTCGTTCCACTATGCAGACTGCACCACAGGGAAGTTCATCACGCTCGAAACGAACTCGCTTGGTGGAGAGACCTGAAGATTGACCCGATTGAGGTAGCCAACCGGCTTTGGCAAGAAAGCCACGCGCGGCTGCAGAAAGCGAATCCGACCAATCTAAAAGACGCCGGAGATGCTCAGGCTGCACAAGTTCAGGACGTTGCAGGGGACCAGCCTGATGGCGAGAAACCAGTGCAAGCCGAAGCCGACGCTTAAGGCCATCGGGCGGTGGTGTAGAGTTTCACGCGCTCTACAGCGGCACGACAATTGTTGGCGGCGCGGACGAAACCCCTCCCGCAGGCCGCCTGATAGGACCTGTCTTCAGCTGGCCGGCTTCCAGCGCAGGTTAATGATCTCGTTGCCAAGCTCGCGATTCACCGTAATCGCGTGCTGCTGCATCGTCAGTGTCGCCGTCTCGCCGTCGCCGCGCGGACATTGCACGTCGTCGAAGCGCACACCCGAGCGGCTGAGCGACTGCCCAAACTGCGATTCGACATCGTCCATCGGCAAAGTCGCCGCGAATGGCGGCGAAACATAAACTTTGTGTTGGGCGTGCAAGGGCGCGAGGCAGTAGGCCAGTCGGCCGCGTGCGCCAGTTGCGGCAGTAACAGCATCAGCCCGAGTGCAAGAAGTGCGCGCATAGAAGGCCGTCCCGCTGAAATGATCATCCGGAGCGCGCGAGGGTGCCCGATTCGCCGGCCCAAGTGAATCCCGGAGTATCGCAAACTGGCCAATGCGGCTAACGGATGCCTGGCGCCCGCCATAGCCGACGTTGCACTCTGAACAAGGCGCGGCCTGCGCTTGATCTCGGCAAAGGTCTGCTCAGCTGGCTGCAAGAATCGGCTTGGCAAAGGTTCCCTTACGTACCTTTTTGGAAAAGCACGTCGCAGTGCTGTAGCTTTGGCAGCTGCGAGGTTGGAACAGCCGTAGGGAAGCATCTCCGTTGATGCGAGAGGCGCGGAAACCGATTGAAGACAGCAGTTCGGCAATCTCCTCGGGATCGCTGCCAGCGCGAAGCAGATAGCCTGGATTCCATTCGGAGATAATGGTGAGATTGGGCGAGCGCTTTATCAGGTCAATGCCACCTTTGATCGCGTTGCCCTCCGAACCTTCGATATCCATGCGCAGCATGTTGATGTGGGACACATGCGCCAGGACATCATCCAGCCGGCTCATCGGAACGGTCGAATTGACGTGCTCTCGGTCCTCGGTCTGGCCAACCCAGCCACCGGAAAAATCACGGCGATCGAAACAGAACGGGACTTGTCCACGTTGATTTCCGATCGCCAAGTTGAACAATTCGGCACGGTGGTGAAAGTCGTTATATGTCAATGTCTTGCGTAGGAGCGGAAAGATCTCAGGATTAGCCTCAAATCCATAGAGTTTGCCGCGTGGTCCAATTTCCTCGCAGATAGCGAGAGAATGATGGCCGTGATTGCAGCCAATCTCGACGACTGTATCGCCTGGACGCAGATGCCGGCGGATTACGCTTTCTGTGCTCGGCTCCCATTGACCCTCACTGATGAGCTTAAGGCACAAATCAAATGTTTGAGTATGCACAAAAATAGGACGACCTTTTGAAGTGAACACGAGAGCATTTCTGTTACCAAGATAGAAGTAGGGATAATATCGGCTTGGGCTGCGAGTACGAATTTCCAGTAACTCTTGGCGCAAGCGGTTTCTGTCATCGTAGAGGCGCCCGATTGGCGGAATGCACAGAGCTGCTTTCCTGAGTATTTTCCGGATCATCTCGCGTCCTTTTCAGCTCTTTGGGCGAACATCGGCCGATTGATCGAGATTCCGGCAGTGTTCTACTGGAAGTCGATTCTACCGTAACGGCACTGCACGGCGTGACTGCCGCGGCGACACGAAAGCAGCATTTCCGACGCCGTGCCCGGGCATCCGCTTTACTGCCCCGATAGTGCTGCTAAACCACCCAAGTGCTGCGACTGGGCGTCTTTTGACTTTTGATTGAAGGCCGGCGTCGTCCGCGCGTCGAGCCGTGCTCAACGTCCCAGCAGAAGCTGGCGCACTTCCCGCTTTGCCGACCTGGCGCGCTGCAGCACGAGCTGCCTCATGTTTTCCCACTTGCTCGGGATGCGGTCGCCATACTGGGTCGGCACGATGAAGGGGGCATCCTTCAGCTTCTTCAGGGCGACGAAGCAGTAATCCTCGATGGTGTTGCCGTGCTTTTCCTGATAGAGCTTGGTCTCGATCGACGCGCTGTTCCTGATGTAGTTTTCGTACACCTTCTTTCGCAGCGTGCGATAATCCCCCATGTCGGCAAGCTTGATCGGCAGCGAGTCGAAATTGAACTCCTCCTTGAGCTGCTCCTGACAGTACCAATTCCTGTTCGCGAAGTTGTCGACAAACTGAAAGTCTGCAATCTGATAGGCGTTGGCTTCGCAGAACTTCCGGTAAAATACTGGATGGATATTGTAGAAGCCGTGATCGATGTCTCCGAAGCTGGGCATAACGCAGAGCAGAACGCCTCCGGGCTTGAGCAGCTTATGGACGGTGGCCAGGCCGCAGCCGGACGGTCCGTCTCGAACAACTCATAGCCCACGACATGACAAAGCGATTTTCCGTCGACTCTTTCCAGCAAAACATTCGGCAACAGCGGCAGAAAAATTGCTCCAATCTCTGGAAATCGCCGTAACAAGAGCAAGACATATCCAAACGGCACCAGGACAAGCCGGGACGGCCGATGAATGGTTTTGACCACTTGACCCGATATGAATCGCCCGGCACGGCGAAATATTGTCTCTGACACGGCTGTAATTAGCGCAATGGTGTGAACCGGCCTTGTGGTTCCTCTCAAGCGAGCAGCGTAAGTATTCCAAACGGTGGTTTTCCTACGCACTCGTCAGCGTGAATGCAAGGTTGGCATCCAGTCTCCGCTCGCAAATGCCGCTTGGTCCTGATATTGTTCGACAAATCGTAAGCTGCCGGACGCCGCCACTCTGGCGGTCAGCCGCCGGAAGCTTTGTCAGCGGCGGCTGGCTGATCGGCTGCTGCACGGGGCGAATGACGTTGTCCTTGATGTTAAGGGCCTGCTTGAGCGCGCGCCATGGTCCGAGAACATTGACCTGTGGCACATGCGAGCGAGCGGTTGAGTGCCTGCGCGTCCCGATTCTCAACTACACCGCACAGCATTAGTATAAGAACTCATTCCATGCAGGACGTGTGCCTATTCGCGCATTTCGACAAGGACGATCGAGTGGACGACTACGTTCTGCGATATCTTAAAATCCTCAAGGAATTGAATTTCTCCATCATCTTTATCTCGACCTCGCGCCTGCACCGCACCGACATCACCCGCCTGCAAGCTGTCTGTGACGACGTCATGCTGCGGGAAAATACCGGACTAGACTTCGCTTCATGGTCGGCAGGCTTCGCCAAGCACGCCTCCGCCATTGGCGGCCGGCTGCTGCTCGCAAACGACAGCGTCTATGGCCCAATCGGCAGCCTGGGAGCCGCGCTCGCCCGGCTGACGAGCAAGCCGGCAGACTTTTACGGCATGGTCGAGAGCATCGATGTCGCACCTCATCTGCAAAGCTGGTTCCTTCTCTTCGAGCCATGGGTCGTCCGCCATCCAACATTCAAAAGTATCCTGGCGCAGCCGTTTTCAGCAATGAGCAAGAGGCAAATCATTGAGAACGGTGAAGTCGTCTTGTCGCGCCTGCTGGTTGGTGCGGGATTTCGGTATGAAGCACTTTACCTTATAAGCCGGGAGGGGCTGATAGCCCGTCACTATCCTATAAACCCGACACACCTCCTGTGGCGCGAGCTCTTGCTCGACGCTGGCGTTCCGTTTCTCAAAACCGAACTGCTGAGAAAAAATCCACTGCACTTGGAGAAGGAGGACGCCATATTGCAGCTCGTGCAGCCGATGGACGAAAGCTTCTGCCGATTGATAAGATTGCATCTTGCGCGCACGGCGGACACCGGCGCGCCGATCACACCGCATAAGAATGCGGTAAACGATTGGATCCTGAAGCAGCGTTACGCCATGCTGCGCGAGGGATATCGCCTGAGCCACGAGAAACGCACGGCGCTGGAGATATGGAATTTCGTGAAGTTTGAACTGTTCATAGTAACGCTCCGCGTCTGCCGCGCGCTTTACTTATTGCTCCGAAATCGCTCGAACCAATTATAGCCCCAGCCACATCAACAATCCCGTCAAGCTTTTAAGCATTAACAAGCTTGAGAATGAACACTCTCATGGATTATTGCGTCCAATAATCGGCCGCCAGGAAGCCGGATTGAGAAGCCGCATGCCATGCTTTTTGGCCAGCCGATTGAGCCCCTTGACGGCGCGCTCGGTCGCCACCGGGGATGATCGCCGTCAGGACGGCTTGATTACATCGGCCATCTGACCCAGCCTTGGCAAGGCAAAGCGGCTCATAACCTCGGGCCTTGATTTATTTCACAAATGAGTTCTAGTTCCCGCCCTACAGTGGCCTTATTCGTCGTCGCAGCGTGGGTGCGTTCATTTCGGAAAAGCCTCGTCTAGAGCTGCACCGCGCTTGCATGTCCAACAATCGAAATATTGCCGTGATCGGCCTCGGCTATGTGGGCCTGCCGGTCGCCACGGCGTTCGGCCGCGCCGGTTTCAAGGTAATCGGCTTTGACATCAACGACCGACGGATCGCCGAGCTGCGCAAAAAGGTCGACCGGACACGCGAGGTCTCCGCGGAGGATATTGGCGCCTCCGGCGTTACCTTCACCAGCACCGTCGGCGATCTGCGGGCGGCGGATTTCTACATCGTGACTGTGCCGACGCCGATCGATTCTGCCCACTCTCCGAATCTGTCGATGGTGCTTGACGCCTCGCGGACCGTCGGGAGCGTGCTTAAACGCGGAGACATTGTCGTCTACGAGTCGACCGTTTACCCCGGCGCGACCGAAGACGCCTGCGTTCCAGTGCTGGAACAAACCTCAGGACTCAAGGCGGGAAGCGACTTCACCGTCGGCTTCTCGCCTGAGCGGATCAACCCCGGCGATCAGCAGCACAAATTCGAGTCGATCACCAAGGTTGTCTCCGGCCAGGACGCGGCGACGCTTGAGATCGTCGCCGCCACCTACGGCGCGGTCGTGAAGGCAGGTGTCTATCGGGCGCCCTCCATCAAGGTCGCTGAGGCCGCCAAGGTCATTGAAAACACACAGCGCGATTTGAACATCGCCCTGATGAACGAGTTGTCGCTGATCTTCGGCCGCATGCAGATCGACACGCGCGACGTGCTCACTGCCGCCGCGACCAAGTGGAATTTCCTGTCCTTCACTCCCGGCCTGGTCGGCGGCCACTGCATCGGTGTTGACCCCTATTACCTTACACATGCCGCCGAGCGGCTGGGCTACCACCCGCAGGTCGTGCTGGCGGGGCGCCGCGTGAACGATTCCATGGGCCAGCTCGTCGGCCGCGAGTGTGTGCGTCGCCTCGTCAGGCTGGGCCGGGGCAAAAATGGCGTCATCGTCCTGGGCATCACATTCAAGGAGAATGTCCCCGACGTCCGCAACAGCAAAGTTGTCGATATCATCTCAGAGATCCAGTCCTATGGAATATCCGTGCAGGTCAGTGATCCGGAGGTCGATGCCGAGGAGGCTGCGCGCGAATATCAGGTGAAGCTCGTGCCGTTCGAGCGGCTAGAGCCGGCTGATGCAGTCATCTTGGCGGTCAGTCACCGCACCTTTGTGGTCGGCGGCTGGCCAATGATGAGTGGGTTGCTCCGCAATGGCGGCGTTGTGCTCGACGTCAAGGGCGTGCTCGACCGGGCGGCGATTCCTGAAAATGTCGATCTGTGGCGGATGTGAACTGGAATGACGCTCATGTTATCAATGATGTATGCCGTAGACGTAGTCGAGGTCAATCATGCCGGCCAATAAAACCGCGCTCATCGCCGGTGTCACCGGACAAGACGGCGCGTATCTTGCCGAATATTTGCTCGCCAAAGGCTACATCGTGCACGGCATCAAACGCCGCTCTTCGTCGTTCAATACTGCCCGCATCGATCCGCTTTATCACGATCCGCACGATCAGGGCGTCTCGTTCTACCTGCATTACGGTGATGTTACCGATGCAACTAACCTCATTCGCATTGTACAAGAGACTCAACCGAGCGAGATCTACAATCTTGCGGCGCAATCGCATGTGCAGGTTTCCTTCGAGACACCCGAATACACAGCGAACGCCGACGCGATTGGCGCGTTGCGCTTGCTCGAAGCAATTCGCATCCTCGGCCTGGAACGTTCCACCCGCTATTACCAGGCATCGACCTCCGAGCTCTATGGCAAAGTTCAGGAGATTCCGCAGTCGGAGCGGACACCCTTCTATCCCCGCTCGCCCTACGCTGCTGCCAAGCTTTACGCGTATTGGATCACCGTGAACTATCGCGAAGCCTATGGAATACACGCCTCCAACGGAATTCTTTTCAATCATGAAAGCCCGGTCCGCGGCGAGACGTTCGTCACCCGGAAAATTACCCGCGCGGTGGCTGCGATTGAGCAGGGCCTGCAGGATCGCGTCTTTCTCGGCAATCTCGACGCCAAGCGCGACTGGGGGCATGCGCGCGATTATGTCGAAGGCATGTGGCTGATCGTACAACAGGACCAGCCAGAAGATTACGTGCTGGCGACGGGCGAGGCTCATTCGGTGCGCGAATTTGTCGAAAAGGCGTTCGCACAAGTCGGCCGCCAGATCGTCTGGCATGGCCACGGCATTGATGAAAAGGGCATTGATCAGCACACCGGGCGCGTTTTGGTCGAAATCGACCCGCGGTACTTTCGGCCAACGGAGGTCGACATTCTGATGGGCGATGCCGCCAAAGCGCATGCCAAGTTAGGTTGGAAGCACAAAACCAGCTTCGACGCGTTGGTTCGGGAGATGGTCGATGCGGACATGACCGCGATACGCCTGGAACACACCCGCCGCAATCGTCACGAATAAGTCTTGTTAAGGACCGACAGGCAATGACAACCAAGCTGTTCGATCTTACCGGACGGCGCATCTATGTGGCGGGACATCGCGGCATGGTTGGCTCAGCGCTCTTGCGTCGGCTTGCCGCAATTGATTGCGAGCTTATCACTGCGACGCGCCGCGAGGTCGACCTAACCGACGGCAAAGCGGCCGGACGCTTTCTAGCCGAGACCAAACCGGAGGTCGTCATTGTCGCGGCAGCCAAGGTGGGGGGCATCCATGCTAACAACGCCTATCCTGCCGAATTCATTTATCAAAACCTCGCGATCGCACTCAACACGATTGAGGCCAGCTACCAAGCGGGAGTCCGAAAGCTTCTTTATCTCGGCTCCTCATGCGTCTATCCGAGATTGGCACACCAGCCGATCGTCGAGGCGGAGCTGCTCGCAGGTGCCCTCGAGCCGACCAACGAATGGTACGCCGTGGCCAAGATCGCCGGCATAAAACTGTGCCAGGCGTACCGCCGCCAATATGGCGCAAATTTTATTTCGGTTATGCCGACAAATCTTTATGGTCCGGGAGACAATTACCATCCAGAGAACAGCCACGTCGTCGCCGCACTTATTCGGCGTTTCCACGAAGCGAAGATCGCCGGTGCTCCGAGTGTTACGGTCTGGGGCACCGGGACCCCGCGGCGCGAGTTTCTTTATGTAGATGACTTGGCCGATGCATGTCTGTTTGTACTCGAGCACTATGCTGATGAGCCACAGCTCAATGTCGGCACCGGCGTCGATATCACGATCGCCGATTTCGCCAGGTTTGTCGGAGAAGTGGTCGGCTACCGCGGAGAAATCGCATTCGATCTCTCCCGGCCTGACGGTACGCCGCGCAAGCTCCTGGACGTATCGAAGCTCACTGCACTAGGCTGGACCGCGACTACTCCACTGCGGACAGGGCTTTCAGCTGCCTATGCTGATTTCATGTCGGACCGCAAAAAGTCGGCTATTCATGCGAACGCGCGTTGAACGCTGTGACGCGTCTATCGTCGTCGAGGGACAATTAGCCGATTGGGCAGTGCCGGCGGTATAATCGATGTTTTACCGAAGGAAGCTGGTCCAGCCGAGCGATTAGCGAATTATAAATGGCCGCATGCAACCTTTAATGCTAACGACGAACTCCGTCGGCCGAGGGACCCTGGAATAGCAGCCATGATACCGGTGATCATGTGCGGCGGCGCTGGAACACGGCTATGGCCGCTTTCCCGCGAAAGCATGCCCAAGCAGTTTGTCCCGCTTGTCGAGGAGCAGTCGACCTTTCGGCAGGTGATCGACCGCATCAACAATGCTGAATTATTCGAGCGGCCGATCATCGTCACCAGTTCCGACTTCCGCTTCATCGTCGCTGAGCAGCTTCGGCAAGCCGGCGTCGAAGCTGACATTGTCCTAGAGCCGATGCGACGGGATTCGGCGATGGCGGTGGCTGTCGCCGCCGAGCTTGCACGCCGGCGCGATCCTCAAGCGTTGCTGCTGGTCCTCGCTGCCGATCATATCGTTCGCGACGTCTCGGCCTTCAACGCGGCGTGTAAGGAGGCGGCCGTCGCGGCGGCGGCAGGCTTCATTGTCACATTCGGCATCAATCCAACTTTTCCCGCGACCAGTTACGGCTATATCAGGCCCGGCAAAAGACTGAATGGCGGCGCCGCACGGTCCATCGAAGCCTTTATCGAGAAGCCTGACGCCAAAACTGCGGGAGCTTATGTCGGCGAGAAATATCTTTGGAACAGTGGCAACTTCGCCTTCCGCGCGGAAATCATGTTAGACGAAATTCGACGCTTCGAGCCGGAGATCGCCGCTGCAGCTGCATCCGCGGTTAAAGGCGTCGAACACGACCTGGATTTTCTGCGTTTGCCAGCGGAACCATTCTCTCGCGCTCCGCGAAAGTCCATCGATTACGCGGTAATGGAACGCACCGATCGCGCAGCTGTGGTGCCGGCGGCTTTCGGCTGGTCCGACATCGGCAGCTGGGGCGCAGTATGGGACATTCTTGAGCACGATAGCGACGGCAACGCGTCAGTCGGCGCCGCGGTGTTTCAGGACAGCCACAACAGCCTGGTGCACGCAGACGGCAAAATTCTAACAACCCTCGTCGGATTAGACGACGTCATCGTGGTTACGACGGCTGACGCCGTGCTTGTCGCGTCGCGCCATAAGTCCGAGCAGGTCAAGGGACTTGTGGAACGCCTGAACGCACAGAACCGGCAGGAGGCTGTCCAGCATCTGCGTATCTATCGGCCGTGGGGCTATTATCAAGGCGTCGATCAGGGATCGCGTTATCAAGTGAAACGCATCGTCGTGAACCCAGGCGCCAAGCTTTCATTACAAAAGCACTTCCATCGCTCGGAGCACTGGGTTGTGGTTCGCGGCACGGCCGAAGTTACCATCGCAGCAGAAAACCGCATCGTTCACGAGAACGAATCGACCTATATTCCTATCGGCAGCGTGCACCGGCTTGCCAATCCAGGCAAAATACCGCTCGAACTTATTGAAGTGCAGGCCGGCAGCTACCTTGGCGAAGACGACATTGTCCGCCTCAATGATGAATACGGCCGAGACTGAACTTCCTTCTCCTCGGACGTGACAAGAGCGATCGTCGGAAGGCGGCCGTGCCTTTCAATATACCCGCGACAGGGCGTTCGATTCGCATTAGGCTTGGGTTATGCAAGACGTTTGCCTTTTTGCGCATTTCGATAAGGACGACAGGATAGACGACTTTGTTTGGCGCTATCTCGCGAAGCTGAAAGAGCTCCATTTTGCGATTATTCTGATCTCCACATCGCAGCTTTCCGCTGCCGACATCGCGCGCCTCGAGGGCATCTGTCATGACGTCATCGTGCGGGACAATATGGGGCTCGACTTTGCATCGTGGTCGGCGGGCTTCGCCAAGCACGGCCCCATGATCGGCGGCCGCCTCCTGCTCGCCAACGACAGCGTCTACGGGCCGATCGGCAGCCTGGATGACGCGCTTAAGCAGCTGACGCGGACAGCCGCGGACTTTTACGGCATGGCCGAAACCGTGGAGATCGCCCCGCACCTGCAAAGCTGGTTCGTGCTGCTGCAGCCGTGGGTCGTTCGCCATGCCGCGTTCAAAGCCATTCTGGCGCAGCCGTTTGCGACAATGACCCGGCCGCAGATCGTGCGCGCCGGCGAAGTCGGACTGTCCCGTCAATTGATGGCAGCGGGTTTCTGTTACGAAGCGCTCTATCGCAGTGGCGGGACGTCCGGGCTACCGCCCCGCCATGACGCCAATCCGATGCTGCTCTATTGGCGCGAAGTCTTGTTCGACGCCGGCGTGCCGTTTCTCAAAATCGAGTTACTGCGAGACAATCCCATTGGGGTCGAGGACGCGGCCGCGATCCTGCGTGAGGTCGAGCGGATCGATCCCGAGATTTGCGGTTTGATCAAGACGCACCTCGCGCGTAACGCCGCCGGCCCGGCGCGTCCGCAGCGCGCGGCGATCGTTCGCTATCGTTACGCGCTGATGCGCCGTTATGATCAGGCCAAGGGTGAACGCCGCCGGCTGTCCGCCGCGCTGGCACGTATCCAGCTTGAAATGCTGACTATTCCGCTCACCGTCTGGCGCCGTATCAGAGCGCTGTTCGCTTAGCTGCGGCGTTCCCTTCAGAGCGGTTGGGACGTCCCAGCATCAATGCATCACAGATGCGGGCTAGTACAGCCTGTAGTTCACGCCAAACATCACCGTCTGCAAGGGGCTGAACGAATGGTCCCACGAATAGGTGTTGCCGTTGCTCGCCACACCCGTCACGAGAAAATGGTTTCCAAGCGTCCAATTGAGATATTCGAGCTTCACCGACCAGTTCCGGGTCAGCAAGTATTCAATACCGGCACCATACACCAGTGAGGCCTGGTTCGTGCTGCCGTTTGCCGTGATCGTCAGCGGCCCGCAAGGTTTGGCGGTGCAACCGTCAGTGATCGTCGCACTCTCAGGCGTCCATCCGGCGCCGACTTTGCCGTAGAACAAGGCTCGATCATAGGCGATACCGGCGCGCCCAGCGATAATCGCATACCAGTTGCCGAGGACCGCCGAGGATACGACATCCATCCCCGGGCTGAGCGGGTCCGCACCTGAGCCGGTCTGGTGAAGATATCCAAAGTCGCCTTCGATGCCGGCGACGAACATGCCGAACTGCCGATCGTAACCGACGGTACCGCCGCCGATGAACGTCGTCCCCATCGGGTAGCGCCAAGCGTGCCCAGCGGCGGGGACCGCGCCCTCGGCGCCAGCGTACTGGTTGATATCAACAGGATCTTCCGAGCCCCAGCCGACCCCGCCAGCGCCGCCAATATAAAATCCGGTCCAGGATGGCGCCGGTGGCGCGACGGCAATTGGAGCCTTGTAATAGGGCGCAACCGGCGCGAGGTCCGCGGCAAGGGCCGACGAGGCGGAGCCCAGGGCCGCCATAACCATCAGAAATACATAGCGCTTTTTCATATTGATGCCCCCAAAATGAGAACCAATCTCAATTGAGCCTAAGCGCGCACTCACTCCTCAGATTCAACCAAGCGATTTCATCGACAAAAATTATAAATGCTGCCATAGGCCGGACTAGTGCAATTAAACCACACCTACGGTCTATTTTACCGGCCTGCCGCTAAGGCCGATCCGGGGCGCCGTTTTTTGCAGTAGGCATTTGAGAGGGGCGGAGGTCGCGGTTGTCATCAGTGGCGATCTTGCAGAGTTCGTATAACGGCGCTCGATTTCTCGGAGATCAATTAAGGTCATTCGAGTATCAGTCACATCGTGATTGGCTACTCATCAACGCTGACGACGGATCGACCGACGATACGCTCAATATCTTTACTGAATTTCAGAAAAAAAGCGGATTTGAGAGAGTATTTTTACAGCAAGGACCTCGGCGAGGGTTCGTTACAAACTTTCTTTCTCTTATCGGAGACGAGAATATTAGGGCGGATTACTATGCATTTTCAGACCAGGACGACATTTGGGAATCGGACAAGCTTGAACACGCCCTCTCCTGGCTAAGCAAGGTCCCAGCTTCCGTTCCCGGTCTGTACTGTTCGCGAACCCGGCTGATCGACGAATCCGGGCGGGCCATCGGTTACTCGCCCCTGTTCCGGAAGCCCCCCAGCTTCGCCAATGCCCTCGTCCAGAATATCGCCGGCGGCAATACGATGGTGTTTAACGAAGCGGCGCGGCAGCTCCTCAAGGCCGGCGGCATCGTCGACGTCCCTTCCCACGACTGGTGGCTCTACATGCTCGTATCCGGTGTGGAGGGGGCGCTGTTTTATGACCGCTATTGTTCGGTGCGCTATCGCTGCCACCCAAACAACGTAGTCGGCTCGAACCTCGGTATCCGGCCCCGCGTCTTACGGGCCAAAATGCTGCTGGAAGGCGAGTTTCGCCGCTGGACCGACAAGTATCTGGCGGCGATTGAGGCTTGCCGGCCTCCTCTGACACCGCGATCTCAAGCAATCCTGGACGCTTTCCGCAAAGCGCGTCACGAAGGCTTGCTGGCGCGTGTGAGCGATATGCACCGGTCCGGCGTCTACCGTCAGACGAGGCTCGGTAACATTGGACTGTTCGTCGGCACCGTTCTCAACAAGATATGACTAGAGGCGGCCATGGCTGGGGACCCGGGCGACTCGCTGGAGGAGACGTTCACTCGTATCTGGCGTGACGGGCTTTGGATTCCATTGGGCGGCCATGCGCCGCGCAGTGGCTGCGGCTCGTCGCGATGGCTGCGGGGAAGA
>Ga0187784_10003192_pt1 | contig 13234 bp, 12 predicted proteins | sample 1015_SJ02_MP15_2_FD_132964 | JGI IMG/M metagenome (GOLD analysis project Ga0187784, IMG submission 132964) | Tropical peat soil microbial communities from peatlands in Department of Meta, Colombia - 1015_SJ02_MP15_20_MG | ecosystem: Environmental > Terrestrial > Soil > Wetlands > Peat | place... | reverse complement strand
TAGATCAGCTTTATGCTGAGATAACCGAGTAACGCGGCGATGACGAATGAGGCAAGAGAGTCTCCAACCGGGTACCCGGCAGAGGTCAACCCTAAGCCGACAAAGACCAAGCTAGTCGAAAAGAGATCCGAGGACGCGTGGTACAGGTCGGCCTTAACCGAGAGGCTTCCAGACCGTAAGGCTGCTGAGAGAATGATGATCCGTAGTATTTCAATGCCCATAGTGTACGTTGCCGCCGCGTAGCCTAGCAGATTCGGCTTCGCGTGTACTCCGAAGTTCATGCGTAGGATTGCTAAGCCAGTAATCCCGAGCGCGAGCAGTAGAAGCATGATTCCCCCGACCAGTGCGCCTAAGGATTCGATCTTGCCATGCCCGTAGGTATGGTCCTCGTCAGCCGGCTTAGAAGCGAGGATCGTGGCCACAAGAAGAATCAAGGTTGAAAGTGCATCGAACCCAGCATGGCCAGCGTCGCTGAGCAGCGCCAAACTGCCGGTAAGGAAACCAGCAGCGCCCTCCAGAAATATCACCGAGCCGATCGCTACGAGCGATAGCTGGAGTGCCCTGATCTTGCTAATTCTTCGCATCTGCCTAAACGAGCTACGCCGCATGATAGGGGCTTATGGGCTTATCGGCTTGGTATAGAATCATCGGCTTCAGTGCGCAGCTTGCATTTGTTGCAAGCGTCAGAGTAAGGCTAAGCCACCTGATTCTCTTACTCCTTCGAGTTTCTTTGTGAGAGGGTTTACTTCGAAGCCCAACACTTCAAGGGCTTGCACGCCAAGAACCGGAACGCCATTGTCGACAATCGCGATCTCCACGGGCTCACGCCTACCTTCCACCTCGACCTCTGCGAGGCCGATAGAAGCCTCCTTCTTGCTCATATCGGCCAACGTTAATTGTATTTTGTACGGGGTGGAGAACACGCCTATCTCATCCGCAAGGGGTGGGGGAAGAATCGTGTAGGTTGCTCCAGTGTCAACTAGAAGACGATCTAACTTTCGTCTCCCCTTCTGACCTTGAAAGATCGCACTGACATAGACGTGGCCCATGGGAAACTCTTCTCTTATGAGGGGACGTAGCCTCTAAGATAAACACCATGCGGGAAGTTGGTCATTGCCTGGGTCTCGAACGGGCATGATGTAAAATGGATAGTCCAGTCCGACGGCTGACCCGCCCATCTCAGCCACCGTAATTATTCGTGATAAGTGTGACTCAGTTGTAGCGTCAATGCGCTCGAAGTCCATGGTGGATTAGTCTGGGGCGTAGATATCCGTTCATGCTAATGGATTCTTAGGCTGATGGCCAAACCATCGCCGAGGGGTAGAACTAAACTTACGAGACGCGAGTCACTGAATATTCTCTTCGTGTACTCCACGATACCTTTCGCGCCTTCCCTTCGAACGCCTCGGAGAAATGTGGCACCGCTCCAGAGCATGTTGTCGGCCAAGATAACTGCGCCAACCCTAGTCAGCTTCAAGCCGTACGTCAGATAATCTGGGTACTCATTCTTGTCGGCGTCGATGAATACCAAATCATACGGTCCGCTTAGCCTTCGCAGGGTTGGTAACGCTGGGCCGAGCCTTACCTTGACCCTGTTGGTAAGATGGGCTTTTTCGATGACGGCTTCAAATTCCTTGGCTACCACTGGGTCTCTTTCGATTGTTTCCAGCGATCCTTTTCGACCCATGCCTTTCATTATCCATAACGCGCTGTACCCTGCCCCTGAGCCGATCTCTAACACCCGATTGGGCGAGGATAGTCTGGCAATTAATTCTAGGAACCGCCCGCGCGTAGGATCGATGGGGACAACGCCATGATCGCTAAGTAGACGTGAGCGCCCGTGAGCCCAAGACTGGAGCTTGTCGCCTTCGCCAACCAAGCGTTCGACATACGAGGTAATGTCTTCGTAACGCATCAAGTTCCCCTAACAACAGTCATATTAGTACCCACAGTTTTGACACTTCGAGCGAGTTTTACTTCCAGCGATGGACTCGACCGGTTTACCACAGCTCGAACAGCTAACCTGGCTCATTGAAATTCCTCAATAACAAGCTTAAGCCCTAAGCAAAATAAGAGTTTAAGAGGTCACGAAACCATAAGCATAGCCTAGCAGACGATCTCGTGGACGAATTGACAAAGGTATGCTCGAATTGTGAAACCGAGAATAGGGACGCCGCGAACTATTGTCTGAAGTGCGGAACTACGCTAGCTCCGCCAACCGCCCCCTCCGAAACTCCCCAAAGGTTCTGCGCGTACCATCCGCTGGTCCTAGCCCAAGTGTACTGCTCGGACTGTGGGGTCGCTATATGTTTAAGCTGTGCTCGATACGGCTTTCAAGCAGTCTACTGCCCAACTTGCCACATCAGGCGGCATGCTTCGATTTTCCGCCCTCCACCATTCGGTCCAGTAACCTGGCAACCAGCCCCCGCCTTCCAGCCCAGCCGCAGTCGATTCGCGTAGGACGTGAGCCCTCGCCGCGGATCTGGCCTTTCTTCATAAGTCAAACTGGTCTCAAGATCTGACGACTCTACGCCTCAGCACGATTACGGTTCCTAATCCGAGCAGGAGGCCTGCGATGATCGCTTCCAGCGGGAAACCGGGAACCGCTGGCGCAGAATAGGGGGCAACCCCAAACGTTGACGACGCCGAGTCACCGGTGGACCCGGTTGCGCTTACCGTATAGTAACCAACAGCGACGTTTGCCACAACGAAGGATCCCGTTAGTGTCCCACTTGAAATTGAGCAGCTAGAGGAGGTTACTGCTGGGCTAGCTATCGTACAGGAGTTGTCACTCGTCGAGAACCCTGACCCTGTCACTTGGACAGTGAATCCTGGAGGGCCGGAGCCGGGTGACAACGAGATCGAGAGGGGCGATGTTATCGTGAAGAGTGCGGATGCTGAATCGGCCGCTTGGCTGCCAGTAACGGTGATCGTATAGGTGCCGGAGGCGACGTTGGCGACTACAAAGGACGCAGTGATGGTGCCGTCGCTAACGGAACAGGTACCGGAAGTTACTGCTCCCCCAGATAGTGAACATGCAGAGTCGCTGGGAGAGAATCCTGAACCCGAGACCTGCACCGAGGCTCCTGGACGCGCCGTTGATGGGTTCAGCGTTATTGAGGGGGCAGCAGGATTGATCTTGAAACTGCCAGATGCAGAGTCGCCGCCAGGGCTACCCGTTGCCGTAATCGTATAGAAACCAGAGGCGAAGTTAGCGACGGTGAATCCGCCACTCAGTGATCCGCCCACGATGGAGCAAGTTGGCGAGATTACTGGTGTTCCTGAGAGCGAGCAGGAAGTGTCGGAGCTTGCGAACCCCGTTCCTGATACCTGGACCGTCGTTCCCGGGCTTGCGGAAGTAGGACTGAACGTGATTGATGGGGTCGAATTCACGGTGAAGGACGCCGTAGCCGAATCGCCATTCTGGTCCCCCGTGGCTGTTACGGTGTAAGTACCCAAAGCAACGTTCGCGACGGTAAATGTCCCCGTGAGCGCGCCGCCGGAGACTGAACAACTCTGAGAGGCCACTACCGTCCCTGAAATTGTGCATGAATAATCGTTCCCCGAATAACCTGAACCAGAAACTTGGACAGTTAACCCAATCGGCCCGGCATTTGGACTTAGGGAGAGTGAAACGGTTAGGCTTGTCGAGACTTGTTCTATGGCACCAAAGCTGGCATATGCCGACTGTGCTCCCCCGTAAGTTGCAAGCAGCATCGAGCCAACAATCAAGACTAACGAGGCGGCTATTAGACGTTGTAACTTATCCATCGAACACTCACACTCCCATTAACGAGCCATCAGTATGGTTACTTAACGTCCACTATGTGATTACGCGTGTCGCTACGAGTGTATAAGTGAAGCTCCCTGTCCAGCGGATTTGTTGGCGGCGTTGATATGAAGTAGCGTAAATGAGGGCCGCCTGGGTGTGTCAGAATGCGTTAAGCGTTACAGGACGCAATGTCGTTCAGGAGGGACGCCGGGCCGCGTGTTGCTTCCTAGTCAACTGGACCGCAATTATTCCGGCCAAGATCGTGGGTAAGTAGACGAGGCATATTTCGAAGTCAAGTGCCAGAAACGGGTTGTTCATGAGACGCAAAGTGAGCATCCAGATCGAGACTAGGACGAGGATTATGAAGGCATAGATCCAGGGTTTGCGTTCTTCTGGCGGGTTGGAAGACGCGGTGATTCCCCGGCTTAGTAGCCAGCCTCTTCACGTTCGCCTTCAAGTAGGGTTGTTAACGGAATGTTCAAGCTCGTCCCGTCCGGCAGGGACCGACGTATGCTTATTGGCAATGCCTCTTCCTGAAGTTCAAGCTCAGCGAGTTCAATTGGGGACTTTAATGATTCAGGAACATCCAGCAGCACCGGCGCGCCCATTGATATCTGCAGTGCACGTGCACCCACGACTCTGGCACGTTCGAATCGCGTAAGCTTCTTTGGGCCGATTAGTTGCGCCGATGCTTTCTTAGGACTCGCCTTCTCCTTCTTCTTTGGCACTTTCTTCTGGCCCCTTCGGTGGTCCCGCTCCCTTCGACTTGGACGCCGCTATGACATCGTCGATCTTCAGGATCATGCTGGCGGCTTCGCCGGCGGATTTCAGGGCCTGCACCTTTACGGCAAGGGGCTCATAAACTTCGAGTTTCGCTAAGTCCGCCACCTTTCCGTTGATTGGATCCACTCCGACCCACTTGGATTTCGTCTGGTGCTTGGCCCGCACCTGCATAAGAGAGTCGATCGGATCCATTCCCGCGTTCTCTGCCAAGGATATGGGAATGATCTCCAACGCATCCGCATACGCCTGTACCGCCAGCTGTTCCTTCCCAGAAAGTTTCTGCGCGTACGTTCTCATCATTTTGGCAACTTCAGCTTCCGGCGCTCCTCCGCCCGCAACTACGTAGGGTTCAACCATTACATCTCGCACAACGCATAGGGCATCGTGAATTGCCCGTTCAGCCTCGTCCACTATTCTTTCGGTTCCGCCGCGTACGAGAATGCTGACGGCTTTGGGGTTCTTGCAACCCTCGATGAAAGTCATCTTGTCGTCCGACACCTTACGTTCCTCAACGAGCGACGCTTGTCCCAAATCGGAGGCTTTCACCCCCTCAAGCTGAGTTAGAATTCGTCCCCCGGTGGCCTTCACGAGCTTCTCCATGTCCGATTGCTTCACCCGCCGGACGGCCATGATGTTTCTCTTCGCCATGAAGTGTTGCGCGACATCATCAATTCCCTTCTCGCATACGGCCACGTTAGCTCCCGCGGCTGCAATCTTATCCACCATGTCACGCAGAATCTTCTCTTCTTCGTCCAGGAAGCTCTTCATTTGGTCCGGGCGCTGTATGCTCAGTTTGGCGTCGAACTCTGGTTTCTCAACCTCAAGCGGGCAGTTGATGAGTGCAATCTTAGCGTTCTCTATTCGTTTGGGCATTCCGGGGTGAACAACTTCCTTGTCAAGAAGTATCCCTTGGATCAGCGTCGTATCCGTTAGAGAGCCGCCGGGCTTCTTCTCAACCTTCACGTCCTCCACATCCGCCTTGTATTCCGTGCGGACTTTTTCGCTGACCTCCATGACCGCGTTTACGGCCAAGTCTGCGACGAAATCTTTGTGTTCAGCCACTAATTTGCTTGCAAGCGCCACCTTCGCAACCTTCCTCAGCATCACCTTGTCAGCCGGGTTGACTTTGACTGCAAGCCTGCGAAGGAATTCAAGCGCCTTTCCGTTCGCCATTTGGTAGCCGTCTACTACCACGGTCGGGTGAACGTCTTTGTCAATGAGGTTCTGGGCTTTAGATAGGAGTTCTCCGGCGAGCACGACCGCACTAGTGGTTCCATCTCCCACCTCATCGTCCTGGGTCTTAGCGACTTCGACAAGCATCTTTGCAGCCGGGTGCTGAACATCCATCTCGTCAAGTATCGTAGCCCCGTCGTTACTGATCGTTACGTCTCCGAAGCCGTCGACAAGCATCTTATCCATGCCTTTCGGCCCTAGCGACGACCGCACGGATTCGGCGACAACCAGTGCAGCAGTAATGTTTGCATGTTGCGCCTCGCGGCCCTCGGACCTCGAGGTCCCTTCCTTCAGAATCAGCGCAGGTTGATTACCAATCTTTGCCGACAAATCTCAAAGCCTCCGCTATCAACAGACGCATCCAGAACGCAGACCGACTTCATATAAATTTTACTACACGTAACAAAGCCCTCGATCAAATTGCCAGCGGCAGTGTCTTCTCGTGATACCAGGCTGTTTAGCAACGCTTCTTTCCAGTTACGTCCCTCCTTCTCAACTGTCGACCTCAGAAGGTCATTGGGATACTGACTGGCCTTGGGCGAATCTTTGCCAAGATTTTGCATGCTACGGGTAATTCATGGGTGAGAAGGGTGAAATCGCCTTCATCTCTCCATTAGCAGTTGGTTTCTCGCTAGAAACACTTTTAGCAGGACAACCTTAGTCAACGACTTCGATTCAGTGCGGATTTGCTTTGCGGGACATTATTCGAATCAATCAACCGATGATTGGTAAGGAGGAGATTGATGCTGCGACGGAGGTTTTGAAGAGTGGCATTTTGACTGAGAAGAGTGGAATGGGTCCGAGAATCCTAGAGTTTGAGAAGGAATTTGCGAAGTATGTGGGCGCGAAGCATGCTGTTGCTGTAAGTTCGGGCACGGCCGCGTTGCATTGCGCGCTGCTTGTGGCCGGGGTTAAGGCCGGTGATGAAGTCATTGTGCCTTCGTTCACGTTTCATGCATCGGCTGAGGTAGTTTTGTTAGCGGGCGGCGAACCCGTCTTCGCGGACATTGACCCGGACACTTACACGGTAACCGCTGAGACGATTGAGGCGGCAATGACGCGGAACACGAAAGCGATTCTGCCCGTCCACTTGTATGGGTTGCCGGCCGATTTGGATCCGCTCAAGAAGCTTGCGAGGGAACGAGGGGTTGCGTTGATCGAGGATGCGGCGCAGGCTCACGGGGCGGAGTATGGAGATTCTCGAATAGGATCAATAGGTGATCTAACCTGTTTCAGTTTCTATGCGGGGAAGAATATGACGACAGGGGAGGGGGGTATGATTACGACTAATGATGATGACTACTCCGAGAGGATGCGGATGCTTAGGTCGCATGGCGAGCAGAGGCCTTATTGGCCTGTGGCCGTGGGAAACAATTATCGAATGAGCGAGCTGTACGCGGCGATTGGGCTTGCGCAATTAAGGAAACTGCCCTCATTTCTTGAACGAAGACGAAAAAATGCGGAGTACATGGGAGAGAAGGTGGGAATGCTTGGTAAAGTGGTTCCCCCGAAGGAGCCCGAGGGGCGCAAGCATGCTTGGCATCTCTACACGTTGAGGCTTCATGGCGCGAATGCGGGGAAACGGAATAAGGTGATTGAGAAGATGCGGTCTAGGAACATAGAGGCCGCGGTCTACTATGAATCACCGTTACATATGCTTCCGCTCTACCGCGAGCGGTCAAGCTCACGGCGGCCGCTGCCTGAAACCGAGAAGGCATGTAGGCAGGTGTTCTCAATCCCAATTCACCCGAAGTTGGGTGAGACCGAGTTAGACTACGTCTTCGACACGATGAAACGCGTCTTAACATGACTTCGCTCGCATGGTAGTTTGGAGAATCTCTTCCAGAGTCGGCTTGGTCACTTCGCGGATCTCGTACCTGACCCGGACGGCTGGCTTTGAGATCTGCATCACTCTTCGCAGGTCTATCGGCGTTCCTATGATGAGGGTGTCGAAGTCAATCCGATCAATAGTCTTCTTGAGATCTTGAATCTGCTTCTCCCCGTACCCCATGGCTGGCAACACTTTCCCTACGTGCGGATATTTTTCGTAGGTGGTCTTGATGGATCCTACGGCGTATGGTTTCGGATCAATCAGTTCCTTGGCACCGAATCTTTTGGCGGCCACGGCTCCGGCGCCTTCCTTCATCCCGCCGTGTGTAACGGTTGGTCCGTCTTCGACCGCAAGTACCCGCTTCCCCTTAATCAATCCTTGATCTTCCACAAGAATCTCTGATTCTGCTTCGACAACCTTCGCTTCTGCTCTAACGGTTCTCACGTTCCTTCGGACGGTTTCTAGTTCGTCGGGTGTGGCGGAGTCGATTTTGTTTATGACAACTACGTCCGCCATGCGGAGGTTAGTCTCTCCCGGATAGTATAGAAGTTCGTGTCCCGCCCTTAGCGGGTCCGCGACGACTATTTGGAGGTCGGGTTTGTAGAACGACATGTCGTTGTTTCCGCCGTCCCAAAGAATGACATCCGCCTCCTTCTCGGCCTCGGATAGGATCTTACCATAATCCACACCCGCATAGACTACGTTCCCAATGTCAATATGCGGTTCGTACTCTTCCCGCTCCTCTATAGTGCACTCGTACCGTTTCAGGTCGTCGTATGATGCGAACCTCTCGCATACCTGCTCCGACAAATCCCCGTAGGGCATTGGATGCCTAATCACCACCACCCTGCCCATCAGCTTCTTCAACGACCGCGAGACCAACCGGGAAACTGGGCTCTTCCCCGCGCCGGTCCGGACCGCGCACACCGCGACGACCGGCAATTTCGACTTCAGCATCGTTGTTTTTGGTCCCATGAGGCGGAAGTCGGCGCCGCAGGCTAAAACTAAGGAAGCTTTGTGCATGACCTCTACATGCGAAATGTCGCTGTACGCTAGGATGACGAGGTCGACGTTCTTTTCTTTGATTATCTTCGGAAGCTCAGACTCGGGCAGAATGGGAATACCCGCCGGATACAAGCTGCCTGAAAGCGACGCAGGGTAGGTGCGTCCTTCGATGCCGGGAATTTGAGTCGCCGTAAAGGCGACCACCTCGTACTCTGGACGGTTTCTGAAATAGACATTGAAATTGTGAAAATCTCTACCTGCCGCACCCAGAATAACCGTACGAACTCGGTCAGGCATTCCGACAACCTTCGAGGTGGGCTTGAATTGTGGGATAGTTATCTGTTTTGCCAAATCTTCACTTCACAAAGGCTCGTTAGAACCACCGGCAATAGGGTTCCACTTGGAAAGTTTTAACAAGCTTACGCCCCACCTTGTTAGGACGGTAAAATTCCTTGTCAGACCAATCTTCATCAGGTGAACAGGCCGCAACGAAACCGGAGACAGATGTTACCCGCTATAAGGTGAAGTTGATTGCGGAAGGAAGCGGAGAGGCCGAGGGTGAACTCGTAAGGTTCCACAGCCCTATGACTGTGGACAATTTAGCGAAGGCACTTCCTTTCGAAGGTCGTGCCGCGAAGTGGAAGGAGGAAGTGTATTTTGAAACCCCAGTTCACATGGGCACCGAGAAGGCGAAGAGTAAGATCGAGGTTGGTTCGATGGCTTACTGGCCCATGGGGTCCGCGTTATGCATTTTCTACGGCCCCACGGACCCGTACAGTCCAGTGAACATAGTGGGGAAGGTTACGTCGAATCTGGAAATGTTCCGATCATTGCGGAGCGGAACTAAGATACGCGTTGAGAGGGCTTAGGCTGCGGCGAGTTTGTAGATCTTAATCCTCGCGTTTCCGCCTGCGGGCTTGACTAGTCTTCGGCGCTCCAGCTCTTCTAGGATGTCGCGGGCGACGCTGAGTCGAACGTTGAATTGTGATGCGATGGCATATGGCGTGAGGGCTCCGAGCTTAGATAGTTCACCATTGAATTTCGGGTCGTCGAAGTTGGGGAGAGCGATGCCCCCAACAGATTTTTTCTCAGCTACGGTCTTGCCTTTAGCTTTCTTTGCAGGTTCGGGTTTCTTTGCGGCAGCGGCGTCCTGTTGTTCCTGCTGCTTTTCCATTTGAGCTAAGCTCTTCTTTTTTGCCCCACCCAAGAGAAATCACTCCTCCGGCCTATATTTTAGCCGAATAAAAGCCTTGGTCTTGAAGTTGACATATTTTAAGGAAAGTAATCGGCTCCATCCACGGCCATAGTGCCGCGTTTCGATAACCGCCGCCCGAAGTTTCCATACCAATCCGCCGTGGAAAATGGGGAAGTTCACGGAGGAGCGGGCTGAATCTGAACGGATTTAGCGGCCTCCTTGGGATTATCCGCAGCGTATATGGTCCGCCCAACTATGAGGTAGGTAGCCCCAGCGTTAAGAGCCTCCTTGGCGTCTCCTCCCTGCGTCCCAACCCCAGGGCAATAGATGGGTAACTCTGCTCCGATCAACTCCCGGACGCGGGAGATAACCCGAGGTTTCGTAGCGCCCACAATTACCCCATGGGCTTTCCATTCCAACGCCAACTCAGTCAGAATCTCGAAGACCGGCTTCTCCTCGCTTCCGTGCTTTCCGATAAGGGAGTAGAATGCGTCGGCTCCGGGGTTGCTCGCGTATGTGAGTAGAAGGACCCCTTTCCCGCGGGCGTTCGCGGCCTTGAAAACTCCGTCCAAGCCATTCTCCCATCCAGCTACCGGGCTGGCAATTATGGCGTCGAAACCTGAGTCGAAGTACGTTCGGGCCATGAATTCATTCGTATGCCCTACATCGTTCAGTTTCGCATCCATTATCGTGGGAAGGGAGAGATCGTTGGCCAACTTGAGGACCGAGTCGGCCACCGTAGTAAGCCCTAGGGATAGGATGAGCTGCCGATTGATCTTGACCGCGCAGATGAGGTTGGCTACGTCTCGAACTATCGCTTGACTTTTCTCCACAAGACGTGCCGGGTCGGGGTCCTCCAAATCTAACGCGAGGACCGTTCGAGTTTTGTTTCTTGAAGCCGCGGCCGTTATCATCTCATCAAAAGACACGATGACGCCTCGCACAACTACGCTGATTGCGGTAATAAGTTAGGCCTGCGTCGTCATTAGAAAACGAATTTGTGCTTCCGCGTGCAGGACAGTTTTAGGCCAATCAATGTGCGGGTGTAGAGGAGACACACTTGCAAGCTCCCACCAGAGAGGGCGACCGGATTTGGCCATTCCAATAGGCCACGACAGCGGCGGCGAATGTGAATTTGTGCACAGGTGCACAAATCCGGCAAACCAAGGGCGCTCAGCGGGGATCAGAGGCTGAGGTGAACGCGGTTTAGCTAGTGTAAGTCGGCTACTTTGGAAAGATGGGCATGTCGGCTACGTTGACGATCTTGGCGTAGAAGTATTTCGCGTCGCTGGTGTTGTTCACGTACTCCACCTTCTCCCCGGTTGGTTTGACGGCGATGTATTTCACGAACCCTTCCTGGGGAGGTTCTTTGAGGGAGACGTAGAAGAATACGGGCAAGGCGTCGGACTCGTAGTAATGTTCGAAGGGTATGCATGTGCCGACGATGTGGTTCTTGCCTCGTTTGAAATGCCACAATGGGAACAGTGTGCCCTCCCTGAGTGATAGGGGTAGGAGGATTCGGGCGATGGATTTCATGTCCTCCACCTCCGCCAGCATCGGTTCCGGCAGGGGCGGGAATTTCCCGTTCAGGGCTTGGCTGAACGCTTCGGGAATATTCTTTAGTTCAACGAAGGACGCGTATCTGTATCGTGTGTCGCCGGCATCTTCCGTGAACATCCACTCCTCACCCTTCACGGAGTCACTTCTGTAGGCCAAGAATGGCTTCGGCGCCACCTCGGAGACTGCATAGGCGAGAATAGGGAGGTCGCCTTCCCAGTACATGTACGCCGTGAACAATCCGACAATATGTTTGCCATTTTGCTTGAAGTACCAAAGGATTTGTGACCCCTCCGTCAGGCCTAGCGCGAGGCGAGAGAATGAGAGCATGTCATTGACCTGAACGGGTACTGGGGGCTTCACTGATTCCATTGAAAACACCGGCTTGCGTAGACTGAAAGGCTAGGAATAATTAATGTTCCGACTACGGGCAGTTTTCGTGGTGCCTTTTCTTGGTTGGCCAGCTCCGGCTCCTCTGAAAAGGGTGGAGAGGCGAGCACCGTTTGGTGCTCGGACGGTTACTTCCGTCTTCTCTTCAGTAGATACACCGAAGCGGCTAACGCGCTGAATGCTGCAACCGCTACTCCGTTGAACTCGGGGACGGGAATGTTGCTCTGTTCCAGGTATACGTTCTGGCCGGAGCCGGATTCGCCTGGTGAGATGGAGACGGTCCATGATTGCGCTGCGTAGCCTGGAGCCGCTATAGCGAACGTGTAGCTACCTGGTGGCAAGTACATTTGGTAGATGCCGTCGAACGTGTAGAATGGCCAGGTAGCACCGCTCGCGCCCGTGACGCTGATCGTGCCCCAGCTGAGGGTGCGGAACTCGTTGCTCCACGTGAAGGCTAGGACGTTGCCTTGAATGAACCCGTTCAGGTCCACTTCGAATATGGCTGAGGCCTCACCACTGTTGTGTGTACCCGCTATCTGCCAGACGCCCTCCTGTGAGTAGGGGCCAAGGTGGTTTGCGGCCATGCTGTGGCCGGGGATGGCGAGGGCCATGTCTTCGGTTAGGCTGATGCCTGATGTGGCTGTGGTGCCGGGGATGATGTGGTAGGATTCACCCATCAACAACCCATTCACCGGCGGATAATACTGGCTACCGCAGAAGGTGGCGAGCGCTAATTCGCACGCAAGATCTGGTCCCGTAACCTTGGTGTTGTTAGCGTACCACGGGACGAAGTCTACCTCCGCCGTCCACCCACCCGTATAGTCCGGCGCACCCGCTATGCCAGTGTACGGGAACGGATACTGCCCATACGTCGCGGGGTAACAGTCGAGTTCGAAATCGCACGCACCATACGGAGGCGGACCGAAGTGGCTGCCAATTGGACCCAGGGTCTTCAGCGGTAAGATTCCCGTAGCGACTGGATCGCCGAAATAGACGCCCGTAGTCTCAATGCCGCCCAAGGGTGGCTGTTGTGGCAGGCCAGCCATCAGAACATTAAGCAATGTCACGCCGCCCGGGAGAAAGTTGTACTCAGGAAGCCCCGAACTATCATAGGTTCCGAAAAAGCTCGTCATGCTGCTGAAGGGATAGGATGGGAAGTCACATGCGGGGACGGCGGGAGCGGGAACGCAAGTAGACGGGGTGAAACCGTCTCCCCCAGCCGGCAGCTGTCCGTTTGCGGCTATGGCGTGTCCGCTCTGGTCCACATACGTGCCTTCGCTGCTCATCCACTCCGCCACCAACTGCCCTTGATCGTTGAAGAGGCGGACGCGGGCGGACATGTTTCCGCTGGTTGGGGTTATGATGCTCTCCTTCTTGAAGAGGATCTGCAACGACACATTCACCCCTTCAATCAGGTTGATCTTCATGTCGGCCACCTGCCCGTTCTGGGCGTAGGCGGTGAAGTCCT
>Ga0187784_10003191_pt1 | contig 13234 bp, 22 predicted proteins | sample 1015_SJ02_MP15_2_FD_132964 | JGI IMG/M metagenome (GOLD analysis project Ga0187784, IMG submission 132964) | Tropical peat soil microbial communities from peatlands in Department of Meta, Colombia - 1015_SJ02_MP15_20_MG | ecosystem: Environmental > Terrestrial > Soil > Wetlands > Peat | place... | reverse complement strand
TGGGTCGAGCTTGGGGTCGTTCTTCCAGGCGTTGAGTTCGGGAAGGACCGCGAACTCGGCGAACACGCCGTTGCGATGGACGCCGAGCACCTCGACGTTCTCGCAGATGTGCATGTTCCCGGTTCGGCACTGGTAGCAGGTCCCGTCCACGATGTGCGTCTCGGCGGAGACCCGGTCCCCGACCCGGAGGCTCCGGACCCTCTTGCCCACCTCGATGACCTCGCCGCAGACCTCGTGGCCCGGGATCATCGGCTCGTGACGGACGTGCGTCTTCGCCCAGTCGTTCCACACCCAGATGTGGACGTCGGTCCCGCAGATCGACGAGGCGAGCACCCGGACGAGGACCTCGTCGTCCGCGGGCGTTGGTTCGGGCACCGTCTGGATCTCCGCGCCGGGACCTCGCGTCGTTTTCACGAATGCCTTCATGGGAGCCCGCTCCAGCCGTGGGAGGGCGCGCGCCGCTTAACAGTTGGGTATTTCCGGGGCCACGCGAACGGCTCCCGAACCCGGTCGTCGCTCTACGCGCGCGTCCGAGAACGCGAATGCTCGTGCGTCGATTTTCGAGGAGAATTTCGTATCTCTGACGGGCCGGGACGCTCGCGCGCGCGAGCGCTTATATAGGGCACCCTTCTCCCCCGTCCCCACCGGAGGCAGGGCCTCCTATCGACCCATGGCTCGACGACACCGCCCCAGGCGAGGATCCCTCGCGTTCTCCCCGCGATCCCGGGCCGTACGGCCCGTTCCCCGGGTGCGGTCGTGGGCGCCCGGGGCGAAGCCCGCGGCGATCGAAGGTTTCGCGGGTTTCAAGGTCGGGATGACCCACGCCTTCATCGTCGACTATCGAAAGCGCTCCACGACCGCCGGCCAGGAGGTCGCGGTTCCCGTCACGGTCGTCGAGGTCCCTCCCCTCCGCGTGGTCGGGGCCCGGGTCTACGCGCGAAATCCCTACGGGTCCCACGTCGTCTCAGAGGTCTGGGCCGGGGGCCTCTCTGAGGAGCTCCTTCGCCGGATCCCGAAGCATCCCGCGAGTCCGGCCGAAGCCCTCGAAGCGTTCGGTAAGACAGCGGGCGACGAGGTGCGCTTGATCGCCCACACTCAGCCCCAGCTCATCACGGGGGTCGGCTCGAAGTCCCCGACTCTCTTCGAGGTCCGCGTCGCGGGGGAGAAGTTCGACGAGCGGCGCGCGTTCGCGCTCCAGCAGCTCGGGCAGGAGGTCCCGGCCGAGCGCCTCACAAAGGAGGGGGACTTCCTCGATGTCATCGGGGTCACGAAGGGGTTCGGTTTCCAGGGTCATATCCAGCGCTGGGGCGTGAAGCTCCAGCCCCGGAAGAACTCGAAGCATCGACGTATGATCGGCACGCTCGGACCCCACAATCCGAGCTTCGTGAGCTACCGGATCCCCCAGGCGGGCCAGCAAGGGTACCACCGCCGGACCCAGTTCAACATGCGGGTCCTCAAGGTCGTCCGGGACCCGCGGGTCGACCCGATCACTCCCGCGGGCGGGTTCCCGCACTACGGCGAGGTCCAGAGCTCCTGCATCGTCCTGCACGGCTCCCTTCCCGGTCCGGCGAAGCGCCTCCTTAGGTTCCGCGCCCCGATGCGGAGCCACATCTCCGCGGTCGAGAAGGTCGACCTGCGCTACTTCAGCACGCGCTCGAAGCAGGGAGCATGACGCCCGCCGAGGTCTCGGGCGCCCCGCCCGACGTCTCCGAGCGTGCGGCGCCGCACCATCGCGTCCATCTGGTCGGGCTCGACGGGAAGCCCGGCTCGGTCCTCGCGCTTCCGCTCGCGTTCTCCGCGCCCATCCGACCGGACCTGATCCACCGCGCGGTCGTCGCGGCCCAGTCGCACCGACGCCAACCGTATGGCACGAGCCCGACCGCCGGTCTCCGCCACTCGGTCGAGTGGTCCGGGAAGGGGAAGGGCGTCGCGCGTACGCCGAGGCTCATGGACTCGATGCGGGGAGCTCAGGCTCCGAACACGGTCGGGGGTCGCCCTGCGCATCCGCCGCGAGTCGAGCGAATCTGGGAGAAGAAGATCAATCGCAAGGAGCGACAACTCGCGTTCGCCTCCGCGCTCGCGGCGACGCGGGAGCCGAAGCTCGCGGCCGGACGCGGTCACAGCCTTCCCGCGGCGCTCCACCTCCCCGTCGTCCTCGAGGACCCGGTGGAGGAGATCGAACACACCCGTGACGCTCGCCTTCTTCTCGAACGTCTGAAGCTCTGGGCGGACGTCGAACGGGCCCGCGACGGCACGCACCTCACGTCGTCCGGTCGAGCTCGCCGGCGCGGTCGAGTCCGGCGGACCCCGCGGAGCCTCCTGGTCGTCACGAGCGGACCGGGAAAGGCGCTCGGTTTTCGAAACCTCGCCGGCGTGGAAGTCGTGCCGGCGCGTCGCCTCGCGACCGAAGACCTCGCTCCCGGCGGGGCGGCCGGACGACTCACGCTTTTTTCCCGCGCCGCGGTCGAGTCGCTGCGCGAGCGCCTCGGAGAGGTGGCCCCATGACGAACCTGCGCCACCGGATCATCCTGCACGCCTACGTGACCGAAAAGTCGATGGACGAGATGGAGCGGCAAAACAAGCTCGAGTTCGTCGTCGACCGGCGCGCGAGCCGCGCCGAGATTCGAAGCGCGGTCGAATCGACCTACCAGTGCAAGGTGGCGAAGGTCACCGTCAAGATCGTTCGGGTCGGCAAGATCGCGACCGTCCGATTCACCAAGGAGTTCTCCGCCGAGGATATTGGCGGCCGGGCGGGAGTGTTCTAATGGGAAAGCGCATCATCTCTCGACGCCGCGGCAGCGGGACCGGAACGTACCGGTCTCCGAGCCACCGTCACCACGGCGCGGTGTACCACCCCGCCCCGACGGTCGTCGGGGAGGGGACGGTCGTCGCGATCGTGCCCGCCCCGGGGCGGACCGCCCCCGTCGCCGAGGTCACGGGCCCCCAGGGTGGGACCGTTCGGATCCTCGCCTCGGCGGGTCTCGCGACCGGCGACACGGTCGCGTTCCAGGAGGGGAAGGTCGACCGAGGCTCCATTCTCCCGCTCGGGAACATCCCGGACGGAACCCTCGTCTCGAACCTCGAAGTGAAGCCGTTCGACGGCGGTCGCCTCGTCCGCTCCGCCGGGTCGAGCGCGCTCGTCACGGCGCACTCGGGTTCGGAGGTCACGGTCCAGCTCCCGTCGGGGGCCTTCAAGCAGTTCCTCGCGACGTGCCGTGCCCAGGTCGGGGCGGTCGGCGGCGGCGGGCGCAAGGAGCGACCGATCATCAAGGCGGGAAAGAAGGTCTGGTCGACCCGTTCGCTCGCCCGCGCGGCGTTCAAGGTGCGCGGCGTCGCGATGAACCCTGTCAACCACCCGTTCGGGGGAGGCGCCCACCAACACGTCGGGCGGCCGAGCACGGTCTCGAGCGGAACGTGGCCGGGCGCGAAGGTCGGTCGGTTCTCCCGCTCGGCGCGCAAGAAACGCCAGCTGCGTGAGGGGAGGGGTCGCTAGGCATGCCGAAGGGTCGTCGCGCGAAGAAGGTCGAAGCCCGCCGAAAGCGGGAGTTCACGCTCCGAGGGAAGACGCTCCCCGAGCTCCGGGCGATGAACCTCGAGGAGCTCACGAAGATCCTCACCGCCCGTGCGCGTCGGTCGATCCGTCGGGGCTTCAACGCCGAAACGACCCGATTCTTCGAGGCGATGCGAGCGACCCCTCCGGAGAAGCTCGTGCGTACGCACTGCCGCGACGCCCTCGTGCTTCCCGAGCACGTCGGCCGCCACGTGGCGGTCCACAACGGGAAGGAGTTCAAGGAGATCGAGGTCCGGCCCGAGATGATCGGGCACTACTTCGGCGAATTCTCGCTCACCCGCCGGTTCGAGAAGCACTCGGGGCCGGGCGTCGGAGCTACGCGCTCGTCGAAGTTCATGCCGTTGAAGTGAGGGAGGTCGAACGATGCGCGGGTACACGTACCGGACGGAGTCGGGGGTGAGCGTGGCGCGCGCCCGCGGCGTCGAGCTTCCGATCTCCCCGAAGAAGACCTACGAGGTCCTGAACGCGATCCGCGGGCTGCCGGTCGAGCGCGCCACGACCGTCCTCGAGGACGCGATCGCGCTCCGGCACGCCATCCCGTTCCGCCGGTACAACCAGGAGACCGCCCACCACACCGGCACCGGGCCCGGCCGCTACGCGAAGAAGGTCGCGCAGAACGTGCTCAAGGTGCTTGAGAACGCGCGCGAGAACGCGGAGTACGAAGGGATGGACGTCGACCGGCTCTTCGTCAAGGTCGCGGCCAGCAGCCGCGGCCGGATCCGCAAGGCGAGCATGCCCCGCGCCCACGGCCGGGCCACGGCGTGGAACGAGCAGACCACGCACATCGAGATCGTGCTCGCGGAGAAGAAGGAGGCCGAATGACCGCCGAGCGCAAGGTGATCCAGGAGCAGATGCGTCGGGTCCTGCTCAAGGACTACCTCGTCCAGGAAAGCGCACGGGCCGGTTTCGGGGGGCTCGACATCACGCGGACGCCGATGGGGACCCGCGTCACGCTCATCTGCGAACGCCCCGGGATCCTCATCGGCCACCGCGGCGAGCTCATCAAGCGGCTCACCGAGGACATCCACTCGCGCTTCCAGCTCGACAATCCGCAGATCGAGGTGCAGGAGGAGCGCGCGCCGAGCCTGAACGCCCAGCTCATGAGCGAGAAGCTCGCCTCGACCCTCGAGCGCGGCTGGCACTTCCGCCGGGCCGGTCACTCGACCGTCCGTCGGATCATGGAAGCCGGGGCGCGGGGCTGCCAGGTCATCCTTTCGGGGAAGCTCACCGGGGAACGCCACCGGACCGAGCGGTTCAAGGCCGGGACGATCAAGTACTGCGGCGAAGCGGTCCATCTGTGGATCGACAAGGGATTCTACCAGGCGCGGCTCAAGCCCGGCGCGATCGGCGTCAACGTCTGGATCATGCGCCCGACCGCGAAGCTCCCCGACGAGATCGTCGTGAAGGGCGTCGCCGACCGGCCGAAGCCCGCGCCGGTCGAACTCCCGCCGCTCGAGGAGGCGACCGCGGTCCTGCCCGGCCCCGAAGTGGAGGCGCCGAACGAGTCATGACGCTCCAGCGGATGAAGGACCTTCGCGAGCTGTCCGACGAGGACCTTCAGAAGCGGATCGCCGACGACGAGAATCTCCTCCTGAGGGAACGCGGCGTCGCCGCCATGGGCGGAGCGCCCCCGAGCCCGGGACGCATGCGGGCGCTCCGGACGAACGTGGCCCGGGCCCTCACGGTCCTCAACGAACGAGCCCACACCGCCCGGGAGGGTCGCCGTCCTTCGGAGGCGCGTAGGTGAGCCGATGTCGAAGAGTTCCTACGCCCCGACCAGCCTCTCCCGCGTCGAGCGCGAAGTTCTCGCCGGAGAGATTCTGGGCGCATCGGTCGAGATCCCCGCGGCGGCGGGCCACCGGGTTCCCATCTCGGGGACCCTCGTCGACGAATCCCTCTCCACCGTCACGGTTCGACTGGCCGGCTCCGCGCGTACGGTGCGCCTCCCGAAGGCGGGGCTCGAAGGGACGATCGCGCTCGCGTCGCGAGAGTTACCGTTAAGAGGGGACGCCCTACGCGTGCGGCCCGAGGACCGCACGAAGCGCCTCCTTGCGGGCGGCTCTCTGAGGTCAGCATGACACCGACGCGCACGACGCACGCTCCCCGGGCCCGGGACATCGGCCTCGACGTGCGCGCCCCCAAGGCGCGGTGCGACGACCGTCACTGTCCGTTCCACGGACGGCTCCCGGTGCGCGGTCAGGTCCTCGAGGGGACCGTCGTGTCGACCGGAATGCAGCGGACCGCGGTCGTGGAGCGGACGCTGCTCCACTACGTCGCGAAGTTCGAGCGGTACGAGAAGCGCCGCCGGCGCTACCTCGCGCATGCGCCGCCCTGTCTCAACGTGCCGGTCGGCCACCGGGTCCGCATCGCCGAGACCCGACCGCTCTCGAAGCTGGTCTCGTTCTGCATCGTCGAGGACCTCGGAGAGGCGGCGCGGCGCGTGAAGGGCGAGGAGCCCGTTGCGACCGAGACCGCCCCGGCGGCCCCGGAGGAGGCCCCATGAAGGGCCTCGCCGGCCGACGGGGTCGCCAACTCCCGAAGGGGGCGCGGCTCGAATGCGTCGACAACACCGGCGCGAAGGTCGTCGAGATCATCGCGGTGCGCAACTGGCACGGCACCCATCGCCGCTACCCGAGGGCGGGGATCGCCGACCTCATCATCGTCTCGGTGAAGAAGGGCACTCCCGAGATGCGTCGCCAGGTCCTGCACGCCGTCATCGTGCGCGCCCGCTCTCCGTTCCGCCGCGCGGACGGGACGCGCGTTCAGTTCGAGGACAACGCCGCAGTCATCACGACCGAGACCGGGGAGATCAAGGGCTCGCAGATCAAGGGACCCGTCGCGAAGGAGGCCGCCGAGCGGTGGCCGCGGATCGCGGCCGCGTCCTCGATCATCCTCTAGGAGGCTCCGTCGCATGTCCCGTTCCCCGCACTCTCCCCGACGCCAGCGAAAGGCGCTCTACACCGCGCACACCTTCGAGCGGCGTGCTCGGATGACCGTGCCGCTCTCGCGGGAGCTCAAGGCGCGGTTCCACCGTCGCGCGGTACCGGTGCGCAAGGGCGACACCGTCCGCGTGCTCTCGGGGAGCTTCGTCGGCCGCGAGGAGCGCGTCGCGAAGGTGAACCGTCGCGACTACTCGGTCACCCTCGACAACGTCACGCTCAAGATGGCCGACGAGAAGCTGAAGCCGCTCGCGCTGAGGACGAACCACCTCGTCATCACGCGGCTCAACCTTTCGGACGCCTGGCGCCGACGGGACCTGCGCGTTCGGGACGAGGACGTGACGCCCGAGGAGCGCGGCGAGACTCCCGAGGAGGGTGAGGAGCCGACCGAGGCGCCGACCGCCGAAGCCGCGGCCCCCGAGCCCGCCCCGGCCGCTCCCGCCACGGACGACGGCGACGAAGAGACTCCCGAGAGCTCGCCCCCTCCGCCGGAAACTCCGACCCGAAGCCGGTCGAAGCCCTCCCCGAAGGAGGAGGAATGACGTTCCGGCTCAAGCGGCGCGCGGCGCCGCGCAGCTGGACGATTCCCCGCAAGGGGACGAAGTGGCTGAAGCGCCCCGCCCCCGGCCCGCATCCCCAGGACCAATCGATCCCGCTGCTGCTCGTGCTGCGGGACCTCCGGCACGTCGTCGCGAGCGCTCGGGAAGCGCGGATCCTCCTGCGCTCGGGCGCCGTCAAGGTCGACGGGAAGGTCGCCCGCGACCTCTCCCGGGGTCTCGGCCTGATGGACACGCTCTCGCTCGCCGCGCCGCTCGACGCCCACTACCGGATCGTCCAGAACCGCCGGGGAAAGTTGACCCTGGTCACGATCCCATCCACCGAGGCGGCGCTCAAGATCGGACGGGTCCGCTTCAAGCACGCGGTCACCGGCGGCCGGGTCGAGGTGACGCTCCACGATGGACGGAACCTGCTCGTCGCCGCGTCCACTCCGTACCGTGTCGGAGATTCGGTCAAGATCTCGCTCCCCGGACAGAAGGTCGTGGAGCATCTTCCCCTCGCCCCGGGCGCGCTCGCCTACGTCGCGGGCGGCTCGCACGTGGGAGAGCTCGCCCGCGTGGAGCGGGTCGAGGTTCGGAACTCCTCCCAGGCGAACCTCGTCCACTTCAAGGAAGGGTTCTCGACCGTCAAGGAGTATGTCTACGTCGTCGGCCAGAACGTCCCCGAGGTCACTCTCACGGAAGGAGTCGACCGATGAGCGCGGCGCCCTCCTCCGTTTCCGGGGAAACGCCGTCGACCCCCGGCCCGGGGAACCCGCACCGTGTCGTACGCGTCATCAAGGTCGTCGTGAACGCCGGCGTCGGGGAATCCGGAGAGCCGCGATCGAAGGCCGAGAAGGTCCTCCAGATGGTCACGCGCCAGAAGCCCGTCGCGACCCGTTCCCACTCCACCAACCGCGATTTCGGTATCCGGCAGGGCCAGGAGATCGGCGCGAAGGTCACCCTGCGCGGCGACGCCGCGCTCGAGTTCCTGCAGCGGGCGTTCGAGGCCCGCGACCGGCAGTTCGACATCGATTCGATCGACCGGAACGGGAACTTCTCGTTCGGGATCGCGGACTATACCGACTTCTCCGGAATGAAGTACGACCCGGCGATCGGCATCCACGGGATGGACGTCGCGGTCGAGATGGGCCGGGCGGGCCACCGGATCCGTACCCGACGTCTCCAGGCCCGACCTCTGCCGAAGGCCCTCCGTTCGACTCGCGAGGAGACCCGAGCGTTCCTCGTCTCCCAGCTGGGGGTGACGATCCTTGAGTGAGCCCAAGAAGAACTTCGGGCGCAAGGAGGGATGCCTGCGCTGCGACCGGAAGCGGGGGATCGTCCGCCGCTACGGCCTCCACCTCTGCCGTCAGTGCTTCCGCGAGGTCGCGATGGACCTCGGCTTTAGGAAGTATCAGTAGGAGGAACGAACGATGCAGATGGACCTACTGAACGACGCGCTCGTCGCGCTCCGCCACGCGGACCGCGACGGCAGGCCCCGCGTCGAGATCGCTCCGACCTCGAAACTGATCGCGGAGGTGCTGCGCATCTTCCGCGAGCATCACTACATCGAGGAGTTCACGTTCGTGCCCACCGGCCGCGGCGGCAAGTACGACGTGTCGCTCGGTCGTCGGATCAACTACTGCGGCGTCATCAAGCCCCGCATCGCGGTCGCGTTCGACGGGCTCGAGCGGTTCGAGTCGCGGTTCCTGCCCGCCCAGGACTTCGGCATCCTCGTGCTGTCCACGAACCGGGGGGTCCTCTCCCACCAGCAAGCCCGGGAGCTCAAGATCGGAGGTCGGTTGCTCGCCTATGTCTACTGAACCGGACCGCAGCCTCGATACCGTCGAGGTCCCGAAAGGGGTCTCGTTCACCGTGCACGGTCGGCGTCTCGTCGCCAAGGGACCGCTCGGCTCGGTCGAGCGACCGTTCCCGTCGGACGCTCTCCACCTCACGATCGCCAAGGGCGTGGCGACCCTCGCCCTCCGCATCCCCGCGCACCGCAAGCGCTCGCAGGCGCTCCTCAAGACGTGGGCCGCGCACCTTCGGAATCTCTCGGGCTCGCTCACGGTCGGTGTCGAGGCCCGGCTGAAGGTCGTCGCCGCGCACTTTCCGATGAAGGTCCAGGTGAAGGAGAACCACATCCTCATCGAGAACTTCCTCGGGGAGAAGCACCCGCGCTCCTCCGACCTCGTGCCCGGGACGACCGCCCGGGTCGACGGGGAGTTCGTCATCGTCACCGGGTTCGATATCGAGCAGGTCGGCCAGAGCGCGGCGAACATCGAACGCGCGAGCCACATCCGCGACTACGACCCGCGGGTGTTCCAGGACGGGATCTACCTCGTCGAGCGGGCCCACCTGAAGGAGGCGAGCTGATGCCGGAGGAGGAGTCCGCGGCGGCGAAGCCCGACACGAACGAGGAGCCTCCCCGAAAGACACCGGCGCGCCGGCGCTCGAAACCCGCGCCGAAGGCAGAGGCCCCGCCTCCCGCGCCCGAGGAGAAGCCCGAACCGCCCCGGATCCCTCGACGGGCCGAGCTTCCTGCCGAACAGCGAAAGCTCCTCGGCGCGCGCGGGGAGATCGACCGACGCCGCCCGCTCTTCGGTCGGCAGGCGCGCTACCGGTACTACCGGATCGGACGGGACGGCACGTGGCGTCGCCCTCGCGGTCTCCAATCGAAGCAGCGTCGTCACTACGGCTACCGCCCGAAGGTCGTGCGCGTCGGGTACCGGTCGCCGGCCAAAGTGCGGGGTCTCGTGCCGAGCGGGTTCCGGCCAATCCTCGTTCGCACTCCCGACGACCTCACCGGCATGAACGCCCACCTGGAGGCCGCGGTCATCGCCCGGACGGTCGGCACCCGCCGCCGCCTCGTCCTCGAGGAAGTGGCGCGCAAGCTCGGGATCCGGGTGCTCAACCCGATCGTGAAGTCGGAGCAGGAGGGGTAGACGCGATGCCGGACCTCGCAAACCAGCGGCGGCTCGCCGCCTCCCTACTGAAATGCGGCGAGGGTCGCGTCTGGATCGACCCCGCGAGCCAGGAAGAGCTCGCGGACGCGGTCACGCGCTCCGATGTGCGGAGCGCGATCAAGGCGGGAGTCATTCGGCGCGCCCCGATCCGGGGCGTCTCCCGGGTCCGTGCGAAGCGCCACGCGATCGAAGTCGACAAGGGCCGCCACTCGGGCCCCGGTTCTCGCCGCGGCACCCCGTCCTCGCGCGTCCCGCGCAAGGAGCGCTGGATGCGGCGGATCCGAGCCCAGCGAAAGCTCCTCCAGGAGCTCCGCACGAGCCGGAAGATCCCGCCGTCGGTCTACCGGGAGTTCTACCGTCGCGCGAAGGGCGGGATGTTCCGCAGTCGCGCGCACCTTATCGTCAACCTGCGTCTCGCGGGCCACCTCAAGGAGGGGTCGTCGTGAGCACCGGTCCGCGCTATCGCGTCCACTTCCGCCGGCGCCGGGAAGGAAAGACCGACTACCGCGTCCGCCTTCGGCTCCTCAAATCCGGGACCGCCCGCGCGGTCGTCCGGTTCTCGGACCGGCGTGTGCGCGTGTCGATCGTCCAATTCGACCCCGTCGGGGACCGCGTGGTCGCGACCGCCGAGAGCCAGGAGCTCGGCTCGCTCGGCTTTCCGCCGGCGAGCCTCTCCTCGACGCCGGCGGCGTACCTGACCGCCTACCTCGCCGGGCTCCGTTCAAAATCGGCCGGCGCGGAAGAGGTGGTCCTCGACACCGGCCTTCGGCACCCGACCTCGGGCGGCCGTCTCTCGGCCGCGCTCAAGGGGCTGCTCGATGCGGGCGTCGAGGTTCCGCACGGAGAGGGCGGATTCCCGAGCGTCGACCGGTTGAACGGCTCGCACCTCCCGAAGCCGCTCCCGCAACCGCTCGAAGCGTACAAACTGAAGCTCCCCGAACTGGTCGCCCGGCCGGAGGCGAAGCCGTGAGCGGGGCGTCGGTCGGACCGTCGATGCGCGGAGCGCCCGCGGGCCCCGGGGCTCCCGCCGCTCCCCCCCCGTGGGTTCCGAAGACGGAGCTCGGCCGACGGGTCGCCTCGGAGGAGATCACGACGATGAGCGGCGCGCTCGAGAGCGGCCTCCCGCTCAGGGAGCCCCAGATCGTCGATAAGCTGCTCCCGGGTCTCCACGACGAGGTGCTGGACGTCAACATGGTCCAGCGGATGACCGACTCGGGCCGGCGGTTCAAGTTCGCGGTCACGGTCGTCGTCGGCAACGGCGACGGGTTCGTCGGTCTCGGTCGGGCGAAGGGCCGTGAGGTCGGCCCGACGATCCGACGGGCGATCGACCGGGCGAAGCTCGAGATCGTCGAGGTGTTCCGCGGGTGCGGCAGCTGGGAGTGCGGCTGCGGTCGGGCCCACACGCTTCCGTTCCAGGTGCAGGGCCGCGCCGGCTCGGTCGTCGTCACGTTCAAGCCCGCGCCCCGGGGGGTCGGACTCGCGGTGGGGGACGTGGCGAAGCCGATCCTCCGGTTCGCAGGGATCACGGACGCGTGGGGGTTCACGGACGGTCACACGAAGACGACCGTCAACTACGCCCAATCCGCCTTCCAAGCCCTGGTCGCCCTCTCCGAGCTCAAGGTACCGGGCGAGGACTCCTCGCGACTCAAGATCGTTCGGGGCCCGGTCGGGACGTCGATCCTTCCTCCGAAGGACGAGTCCGCCCCGCGTCCGATGCGCGGCGGGCGGGGCCGCGGACGCGGGCCGCCCCGCGGCGGTCCCGGGCGCGGCGGGCCGGGGCGAGGCGGACCGGGGGGCGGGCCGCGGAACGCACCGCCGCGACCTCCGCCGAGGAGCAACTAGCCATGGCGTGGATGATCGTTCGGGTCCGCGGGACCGTGCACGCTCGACACGACGTGGTCGAGACGCTGCAGTACCTTCACCTGACGCGGCCGAACCACGCCACGGTCGTGCCCGAAGTGCCGTCCGTCCGCGGGATGCTCACGACGGTCCAAGGGTACGTGACGTGGGGCGAGGCCGAGCCCGAGACCGTCTCGCTCCTGTTGAAGGAGCGCGGCGAGACCGCGGCCGGCCTTCGGCTGACGGCGGAATCGGTGGACGACCTCACGCCCGGAAAGGACCTCGCGGCCCTCTCCCGGTCGGTCGTCGAGCGGGGGCTCACGCAGCTCCCCGGACTCAAGCCGCTCTTTCGGCTGCGGGCGCCCAAGGGCGGCTGGCGTTCGACCAAGAGGTCGTTCACGCTCGGCGGCGCGCTCGGCTACCGAGGGCGCGCGATCAACGAGCTCGTCCGCAAGATGCTGTAGGAGGAAGACGATGCCAAGTCGGACGAAGAAGTTCCGCGGGCTGAGGACCCACGGCCGGGGCATCAAGGCCGGCCGCGGCGCGGGCAAACAGGGCGGTCGGGGGAACGCGGGCCTTCACAAGTACAAGTTCAAGTCGATGCTGATCTACGCGCCCGACCACTTCGGTCGTCACGGGTTCAAGCGGCCCGCGCAGATCGTGGAGCGGCCGACCAGCCTCAACGTCGGAGAGCTCGAGAGGTTCGTCCCCTCGCTCGAGGCGGCCGAAGCGCTCTCTCGCGAGGGCGATGCGATCGTCGCCGACCTCGCAAAAGCGGGCGTCGACCGGCTGCTCGGAGGCGGCGCGGTCGCGCGGACCTGGAAGGTCTACGTCGCGCACGCCTCGAAGCACGCCCGAGAGAAGGTGACGGTACTCGACGCGCCCCCGGGCGGGGGGGCTCCCGCCGCCGTCCCGTAGACTATATAAATCGCGCACCGGCTCCGAGTTCACCTCATGGCGGAAGAGGATATCCCCCGCGACCGGCGGTGGGCGGTCCCGCTGATCCTGCTCGGGGCGGGCATCCTCGCGCTCTACTGGTTCTGGGGCCGGCCGACGCTCATCGCGTTCGGGTTGCTCGCGGCCGCCGTCGTCGCGATCATGGCCCTCTTCTACCTCGGGCTCTCCTACAGCGGGTCGCGCTCGAAGCTCTACGGACTGAAACCGCTCACGACGCGGATGCCGGCGGTCGCCCAGCCGAAGGGCCACGTCCACTTCCGGACGAAGCTGTTCTGGACGCTCGGGATCCTGCTGATGTACTTCCTGCTCACGAACATCTACCTCTTCGGCGTCGACCAGGCGACCGTCATCGACCTGTTCGCGAGCTACCGCGCGATCCTCGCGGGGGCGCAGGGGACGCTGATGCACCTCGGGATCGGCCCGATC
>Ga0187784_10003189_pt1 | contig 13236 bp, 14 predicted proteins | sample 1015_SJ02_MP15_2_FD_132964 | JGI IMG/M metagenome (GOLD analysis project Ga0187784, IMG submission 132964) | Tropical peat soil microbial communities from peatlands in Department of Meta, Colombia - 1015_SJ02_MP15_20_MG | ecosystem: Environmental > Terrestrial > Soil > Wetlands > Peat | place... | reverse complement strand
GAACGGTGGCTCGGGCGCACGGGATAATCCTGCACGGCACCGCGTAAGACCGACGCACCGATTAAATCAGTATCGGTCCGGTCGAAACCGCGAGTCACACGGTCTCGATTTCGATGAGGACGCGCAACCCTCGGAGCTGGTTCGTGACCTCATCGGAGAGGTCGAGGATCTGATCTCGGGTCGGGGGACCCTGCCAATCGTACACGAAGTCGTAGTTGCCCTGCGTCGGGACGAACCCGCACGATCGCAGTCGGTCGGCCACCGACGAGGGTTTGGCCCCCTCGCTGTCGAACGTCACCCGGAGATACGTTTCCATTGTTCCGACACCACCGCTGGGGGCCAAAGGCCTTGCGCTGGTCGAGTCGAGAAGCGTGAGTGGCGCACCGTTCGTCGGCGCTCGGGAGCCCTACTCCGTGCTGGCGTTCCGTAGGCCCGGTCGCAGGAGTCGCACCATCGCGCTTCGGAGGGTCGCGGCGGATCCCGCTCGGACCCACCGGGGCCCCAATCCGATCTCGGGGGAAGACTCGGCAATCTCCCAATCCCCTCTTCGGTGCCGGGCGACCCCGATGCCGAGGTCCGACGCTTCCACGGCCTCTCGCGCGAGCGCTCGTGCGCGGGCGATCGCTCGGGGACCGCCGGTCCTGTCTGGCTCGACCGGGCGGATGCGTAGGACGGCGGAGGGGAACACGCGGCGGATCGCCGCGCAGGCGGGGAGAGCGTCCCTCCGATCCGAGACCGCGAGCCCGATCTTCAGGGGGGCGACCCGACGGCCCTCGCGGTCGATCTCGAGCGAACGGATCCGACGCGAGCTGACCGGTCGGAGGTCGTCGGCGAGGACCACCGGGACCACCTCGAGAGGGATCGAACGGCGACCGAGCCGCCGTCGCTCGGCATTCACCGCGCGTCCCCCCGAGCGGGTGTCCGCGGACACTACGAGGACGTCGACCCCCTCCTCGATCGACCGTCCGAACCGGTTCTCGAGCGGAACCACCCGGACCGTGCGCCTCGGGTAGTGCGCCTTCGCCCAACGAACGACCGCGCGTCGCCGCGTGGCGTACGGTTGCAGTCGGTCCGCGGCTGGCTTCGGGTGCTCGGCCAGGAACCGGTCGGTCGTGACCCCGATCGAGACTCGCAGTCCGGCATGGAAGGCGCGGTGGAGGAGCGCGGCGTGACCGACGTGGAAGTGGTCGAACGTCCCGCCGAGGACCGCGTGGCGGTAGCGGGGCACCGAATCGGCCCCCTAGACGAAGAGGCGGCTGACGAAGACGATCAACAGAAGCGCGATCGCACCGTAGAGGAGGTAGGTGTACGTCCTCCGGCTCTGGAGCTGCTGCGCCCGCTTCTCTCGGCAGGCTTTGCTGCACGTTTCGGAGTCGATCGCACAGACCCGGCCGCAGACCTTGCAGTGCCGGTGGTCGTCCTCCACCACGAGTACACCCGGAACGCCGGTCCCAGAATAGATTTGTGCCGGTTGGGCGGCTCAGCTGCGTCGAGGTCGACGCCGGGCGTCGCGGCTCGCCTCATCCGCCGACCCGTCGGGGGGCGCGATCGGATTCGGAGGATCCTCGCCGAGCGGGGCATACGCGACCGGGGTCCCGAGATCGCTCGCGAGGAAGTCGTCCTGGGAGCGGTAGGAGTTCAAGCGCGACGGCCGCTGCGCGGGTCGCGGCCCCGTCAGGAGGTCGCCGGAGAGCTCTTCGGTTTCCTGGGAGAGCTGCTTCAACAGGTTGAGCCAGATCCGCCCCTGGTGGGCGATCGTCCCCTCGAGGCGGTCGCGCAGTTCGTTCGTCTGTTCGACGAGGTCGCCCTCGATCCGGCGCATCTCGCGGACCATCTCGCGGCGGATCTCCTTGAATCGAACCTCGGTCTCCTCAGAGATCGGTGCCCCCTTCTCGAGGTCGCCGACCTTGAGCCAGGTCTTCCGCAGGAGGGGGATCATCCGGTCGCTGAGGACCTGGATCCGTCGGTCGAGATCCTCGAGGTCAGAGCGCAACCCGTTCTCGACCCGCTGGAGGTCAGCTTCCCGCTGGGCGAGTCGGGACTCGACGGTCTCGACACGGAGGAGGCCATCGTCCTGCGCCGCGCGCAGGCGGTTCTCCGCCTCCGCGATCTCCTTCGTCAGCGCGAGCTGCTGATCGGCACGAGCCGAGGCCACCGCCGGCGCGATTCGCTCCTTGATCGCCGCGTCGAACCGGCTCGGATCGACGGTCTTCGCGAGGGTCTGCTCGACCTCGGTCCGGAGCCGAGCCAGGAGCTCGACGTACTTGTCCCGCTCCTTCTCCTGGTTTTCGTTGAGCTTCTGCTCCACGAAGGCCTGGAGCCGGACCTGGAGGCCCGCGAGTGCTTCGGTCTGGGCGACCGAGAGCTCCGCGACGCGCGCCTCCCGCTCGACCCCCAGGCGCTTTTCGACGCCGTTGACCCGCTCGTCGAGCGCCGCGGACGACCTCGACTGCAGGTCCGTGACCGCGGCCTTCAGCCGGGTCTCGACGTCCTTCGTCCGGCCGTCCACGAGGATCCCGAGCCTCTGCTCCAGATCCCGAACGTCCTTCGTCCGGCGCTGCTCGATCTCGGCCGCGTGGGCCTTCAGGAGGTCCCTCACGCGGGCCTCGATCTCCTCCCGGAGAGCGGTCCCTTGCTCCTTCGTCTCCGCCAGCTCGACCTCGAGTTGGGCAGCGAGCGCGGTCCGGAGCTCGTCCTCCCCGTGAGCGAATCCCGCCTTCGCCTCGTCGATCGACTGGCGGAGCTCTTCGCGGAGTCGCGCCGACCAGGCCTCCGTGGCGGATTGGACGGCCTGTCGGCTCTTCTCCGTCACCTCGGCGAGGGTCGGGTCGAGCTGGGCGTGGAGGTTCTTCTCGACCTGAGCGGAGACCGTCCCGGGGTCCAGGACCGGCCGGGACTCGACGGCGGCGATCCGCGCCCCGACGTCCGCCTGGACGCCCAGCATCCCGCGAGCGGACTGCTCGGTAGCTTCCCGGATCTTCGTGTCGACCGTCGCGAGGAGGCGGGCATCCCGCTGGGCCGCCTCGGTGGGGTCGGCGACCGGTTTCGGGAGCTCGGCGAGTCGCTGATCGAGGATCCGTCGGATTCGCGCGTCGAGGTCCGCGTCCCCCACCGGCACCGGGGCAACTGCGGCGGCGACCGACGCAGATCCCTCCGGCGGAGGCGACCCCGTTCGCAGGGAATTGTCATCGCTCACCGAGAGCGGGACCCCTGGAGTGCTGGAGGCCGGCAGGGCGATGTCCACCGGGCGCTGGAGCCACGGTGGATGCTGCGTCGTTCCGGGCGACGGGGCCGGCCCGGAGATCGGCTCCGGAGGAAGGGGGGCCTCGATGGCTCGGGGGATGGGGATCGACGGCTGAGCCTGAAGGTACTCGTTCGCCCGCTTGACCGCCTCTCCCGACATCGGGACGGAGCGGCCCTTCGGCTTCACGAGCAAGAGAGCGGCGGTTTCCATCGCGGTCCCGATCCGCCACATCTCCTTGCGCCGATCGCGCCCGCCCTGGCCCTCGGCGTCCTGGATCTCCGCCTGCATCCGGGTGCCTTCCACCGCGTCGACGCGACGGGAGACCTCGGAGATCTTGGGGTCCTGATGATCCCGAACGTACTGGAGGACGAGCGGGAGGCTCTCGCGGGACCGAGTGGGGGTCGGTTTCGTGAGATCCCGCAACATGACGGGGGCGGACCCCCAACTGTCGAGTCGCTTCGAGTGCCGCTCGCCCTGCGCTTCGCCTTTCGGCACGCGCATAACGGCGAGCGCGAGCGGAATCTGCTCGGTGAACTCGTGCGGGTTCACCTTCGCCTCGGGCAGGAAATACGGGAAGACGAGGAACGCACTGAGCGCGATCAGCGAGGTCGGGAGGAGCCGCACCATGTCGAGGACCACCTGGCTCGCCGACTCCCACTGCTCGGCGGCGACGACGACGACGGGTTCGGTGGTCCCGCGGTGGAACAGGAACCCCTCTCCGATGGCCTGGTAGACCGACGCGTCCGGTTCGGCGGTGACCCGTGGGGGGCCCGATTTCCCTCCCATGCTCGCATGGGCCCGAAGGACCGCGGGACCGAACTCCCCGCTCTCGACCAGGTCCGCGGTCGAGAAGACGAGCGTTTTCATTCCGAGCCGAGGTCGATCCTCGGTGGAGAGGAACATCCGTCCGATGCAAGTGTACCGGCCATTGGCCGCCGGGTAAAGGAACAGATTCGGGTAGTACGAGAGCGGCTGCGACGGATCCGGATCCCAATAGTCGTGGGTGTCGGCGACGTTAACCGTCAGGTTGCCGATCATCCGGATCGCCTCCAGAGTCTCACGGCGCCCCGGGAATTCCTCGGGGATCGTCGTGTACCCCGGGCTTTCGGCCTCGTTGTCGACCTGGCGGCACCAGACGACGGAGATCGGGGCGAGGCCCGCGAGTGGCGCGCTCGCGGGTACCGCCGTCGACATCGCTTACTCCCCCTTGGTCGCGCGTCGTTCGAGAACCCGCTCGCACGCGCGTGCGAGCGGAAGGGTGGTGTTGACCATGACCGGGACTCCCAGCGTCTGCGTCCCCACGTTCGGCGCTTCCTCTCCGGTCTCTCCGATGAACAGGGGGTGCCCTTCCCCGGTCGAAACGGCGCTCGACACGAGGAAGACGTCCTCCTTCATCGAGATTCCCCGGCCTTCCTGCGCGACCAGGATCGTCCCCATCCCCGCTCCGTCCCGGCGCAGGAGAAAATCGACGGGGTCGAACGCGCTCCGGTAGGCGCGCTCGCGGATCGATTGCTCGATCTCGGAGTAGAACTCCTTCAGTTTGTCGGCCTTCGATACCGCGATCACGAGCGGGAGGTTCCGGGACTTCGCGTATCGGAAGACGCCGCGGGCGAGGTTCACCTGCTGGGCCTGATCCCGCAGGGATGGAAGCCCGGGGGAAAGGAGGAGGATCAGCGCGTCCGCGCCCGTGACGAACCGGCCGAGGAGGGTCAGTCCGCGCCGCCAGAGATCCCGTCGGTCGGGGCGCCAGGAATCGAAGTGTGGAATCACCCGGCACGTCTTCTCGAGGACCTCCTCGTCCGGGGTCGACAGCCAGAGCCGATCGTATGTGAAGTAGTCGGCGATGATCCCACCGGCCTCGTCGATCGTTTGCAGTTCCATGGGGCGGGAGCCGATCTCCCCGTTCGCCGCCCCATAGCGGAACCGCATCTTCATCTCGACGAACTGATTGAATTTCGTCGGGAGAGGGTACTTCGTCAGGATCCCCTGGTCCTCGCGCCCAGCGCTCAGCTCGACCCAGAGCTTGCGGCGGTCCTCCATCGGGCGGTTGACGTAGTACCGGGTCGTTGTCTCGAGGCTTCCCTCGGGATCGGTCGGATCGGTGGTTTCGTACGTCGTCTCCTCGAGCGCGACGTCGTTCTCGAGGTCCCCGTAGAGCGGAAGGGTTCCGTTGTCCGCGCGCGACGGGATGTACAGGATCGGGAGATTCAATCCGAAATGTCCGGAAAGGAACCGAAAGTAAGTGGTCTTTCCCGACGCAGGGATGCCCACGACGGCCACGCGCGCGGAATCGCCGGACGGCTTCGCCTCACGCTTCGTCCCGGCTGCCCGACGTGTGCGGGTCGTGACCTTGACCTCGGGCATTTGGATCGACTCCTACCGCATCTCCGCTAGGCAGATCTCGATGAAATCCAGCGCGCCCTCGACCACGGGGCCACCGGAGGCGAGCTCGAGGCGCGCATCCTGCAGGAGCCCGAAGATCTCCTCGACCGCGGCCTCGTGCTTGAGGGCCGCATCCTGAAGGTCGCCCTCCCCCGCGAGCCGCGTGAGCTGGTACGTCCCGCGAAGTTCCATGAGCTTGTCGAACAGGTCCATCAGGCGTTCCCGCGTCGTGGCATCACTTTGGCCCAACCCATGCTCGGTATTATCGATGAACTTAACGAGTGTCTCGGTCTCCTTGTCGTTCTGCATCCGGGCCTGAAGCATGGCAAGGCGCCTCACGATCGGCCCCTGGGACGGCTCGGGTAGCTTTTCTGCCTCCGCCCAGGCCTGAAGGAGAGCTCGCGCGGCCTCCACGACCGCGCGGCGCGCGAATTGTACGCGCGCTTCCCAGTAGAGACGGGTGACGGGTGGGAGCACGGCCTGCGACCTCGAGAGGAGTTCCAACGCGTGGTCGTACTCCCCCCGGACGTAGGCCTCGACGACCTCGCCGAGGGGGCCATAACGCTCTCGCAGGTAGGCCGGGGCACTCGCCGGCGTCCCTGACACCACGTCGACCTCGATTTCGGGAGCCTCCCGGTAGGCCGCCTCCGCCGCGGGACGCGGGGCGATGACCGCCGCACCCCGAATCCGCGAGACCGTCGCGTGTTGCTGCGGCTCTTTCAGCGCTCGGGCCGCGCTCGCGGCACGGCGCGCGAGCTCCTCCGGGTGGAGCTCCTCGATCGGCTGATCCCCCTCGTACCCGACGTCCACGAACGCGTGGACCATCTGGGCGAAGAGCGCGGAACCAGTCGTGACCTCTTGGAAGCTGAACGGGGCCGGGACTCCGAGCAGCTGGGCGCGATCGGTGAGCTGCGCGAGGAATTGGTTCATGTGCCCGGCGTCGACGCCCTTGTCCCGCTCGTCGCCGTTTCCAATCCCGATCAGGCGGAAGGTCAGACGAGAGTTCGCGGGCAGTATGTACGGGATGAGGTCGATCTTACCGTTGGGCAGCGGAGCGTGGGAGGAGTTGCGGACGTCGAAGCGCTGGGATGCGTTGTCCCACCCGTCCGTGACGAGGACGAGGTTTCCCCGAACTCCTTCCACCCCCATCCGGAGAAGGTCGGCGCCCACGGCGATCGCGTCCCAGATCGCGGACCGGCCGCTCGGCGTGAGGAGGCTGATGAGGTTCTCGATGTACGGGAGGTTCTCCTTGTGGATCTCTCCCAGCGGGACCGGGACCCGGACCGTCTCGGTGAATGTGACGAGGCCGAACGGGTTGCCGGAGGTCGAGGCATCCTGAAGGATTCGGAACACCGCAGTTCGGGCGACTTCGATCTTCTGACGCTCCGGGGAGCCCGGTTGCGGCTCCGGCAGCGGAGCGAGCATGCTCTTCGAGAGATCGAGGATCAGGACGTTCCGCTCCCGTTCGGGACCTGTCGTGGGTGAAGTAGAATCTTGAAGCATGCAGCGCGCCCCGCGGTCCGTCTAGACGTTTCCCGGGAACACGACCCGGGAGCCTCCCCGAGCGGCTCCGCCCTGTCGCACATGAATATTCACCTCGGATAGGGTATTTGTGGCTTCCGCCGGATTCCTTGGCGCGCCGGCAGTCTGATGGGGCGTCGCGGCTCGTACCCGGACCCGTCCGGCGCGATCGCCGGGTCCTTCCCGAGCCCCCTGTCGCGAGGAAGAGGCTGCACTGGGGAACGCGGTCGCTCCCGACGCGAGGTCAAGCCGTCCTCGCCGAGCGCGAAGCCAAGGTTATAACCGCGGCCCGGGTCCGCGCGCCCGCATGGGCAGCATCCGCCAAACGTACATCAAGCGGGTCGCGATCGAACTGATCCGCCACTACCCGAACGACTTTGGGGCGGATTTCGCCCACAACAAGCAGAAGGTGCTCGAGCTGACCGACCTCGGCGTGGTCGTGGACGGGAAGATTCAGGTCGTCCACAAGAAGCTCGCCAACCGGATCGCCGGCTACGCGACCCGGTACATGAAGCGAAAGCGAGGGACCTAGACTCTCCCTCGACAGGTCGCGCGACGTCCGGGAATCACTCGAACACCCCGAAGCCATCCTGCAGGTGCACGATCTCGACGGGCGTGGTGGGCCGGCCCACGACGAACCCGCGTGAGTTCGCAACGAGGCACGCCCCGACGATCGGGACCCCGAAGTTGGCGGTCGAGCGGTGGACCGGGACGCCGAGACGCCGCTCGACAACCCCGACCTCGCGATCCGTTGCCTTCGGGTGGACGACGACCCCACGGTTGGTTGCGACCCCGGCCATCCCGACCGTCCCGAGCCCCGCGACCGTCCCTCGCTCCGCGGGGACGCCGAGCGCCCGGGAGATCTGCGCGACCGCCTCGGAGGAGAACTCCGGGTGCACGATCGCCCCGGCGTCATTCGCAAGGATGTTGTTCCCCATCGCATTCTGGCGGTGTCGGACGACCGTCACCGGCCCGACGGACTCGAGCGTCCGGCGTTCGTCGGCGTCGACCTCCTCCCCAACCACGACGCCCTTCGAGTTGGCGGCGACCATCGCACCGACGACCTCGCAGTCGAAGACGTTCGTCCGGACCACTCGGATCCGCAGGAGCCGCTCCACGTCCCGTTCGAGGGCCTGCGGCAGGGTCCACGGAGCGAGGCCGACCGTCTCGCCGACCCGCAGATAGACTCCAAGGTAGGGGCTACCGCCGAAAAGCCCCCGACCGACCGGCACGCCTGGCGTCTCCCGGGGGCCCGCTACTCGCTCTCGAGGATATCGACCTCGATCAGGCCGTCCTCGAAGCGGATCGCCTTGACCCGGACCTGCCGGGGGATGTGTTGGATTCCCCGTTCCCAGATGAGCTCGTTGAGCCGCGGGTCGATCCAGATGTCTTCCGGCTTCCCTTTCATGTGTCGCCCAACGAACCGGCGCACGGTCTCAAGGGCATGGCCGGCCCGCCGGCGGCGGGACGGCTGGTGCTGGCTCGGCCGCAGCGGGATCACGTACTCCCGTTCGAGTTCTTCAGCGCGGCGTGACGGGGTCTTCGCGGGCATCGATCTTCCCGTCCCTCACTTGTGGAGGTGACCTCGCTTCCACGTATGGCGCTTCGGATGGCGGGTGACCCGACGACTGGTGCGTTGCATGACCCAGGCCGGGACCCGGCGATTCCCCTTCACGACCCGGAGCAGGCGAGTCTTCCGCGCGAGGCTCTTCCTTCGATTCGCCATGGGATCCTCGGTTCAACGGCGGGTGATCGTGATCTCCCGACGATCGGGCGCGATCCTTTCAAGGAGCGAGCGGAGCGTCGCGTCGTCGATCTGCCGCTGAATCCGTCCGCTCGCGGCGAGCGCGATCAGCTGCTGCTCCACGGAGGCTGCGACATCCGGCTTTGCGAGACGGATCCGGCCGAGCCGTTCGCGCGCCTCCGGAGTGAGGATCCGGCGGAGGATCTCGGAGCGTTCCGCGTCCCGCCGTGCCATCTCCGACTCTTGGGCGGCGTACGCTTGCGCCTGCGCTGCCTCCGACTGTTGCATCTCCTGGAGCTGCCGAACGCGTCGACGACGGAGCTCCGTGAGTTCGGGATCCTCTCCGTACGCCATTCGACCGTTCCTCGCTCTTGGCTTAACCCGTAGACACTCTAGAGATACTTGGCGAGTTCGGGCCGGTTCTCCGCGAGTCGCTTGAGAGCGTCCCGGGAGACCGTCATGAGGAGCTTCTCTCCGGCGGGGCTCAGTCGTCGTCCTTGCGTTTTGTACGGTTGGACCAGTCCGGCCTTCTCCAACTGGTGGATGATCTCGCGAAGGACCGCACGGGAACCGGTCCGGGCATGATACGGCGCGCTCCCGCGGTCCCGTTTGCCACCGTAGTCCGCGCTGAGCCGAGAGACCCCGACGTGACCGCGGAGGTAGATCTTCCGCAGCACCGAAGCGCTCCGCAGGTACCACCAGTCCGTCTGCACCGGGGCGCGTTGCTTGTGGACCCCCGTTTTGACGAACGTTGCCCACGGAGGGGGTGCAACCGCTTGCCGACTCCTCAGTTCTGTAGCAAGCTGGGGGAGCAGAATCCCCGGTGGAACGTCGTTTGGGTGGCTCATGGAGCGGCGCGGCCACCCGGTGAGCCTATTTAAAACCGGACCCTGGCGTTCGGCGAGCCGGGCGAGGAAGGACTGGCCGGGTCCCGGATCCTCGGAATCCCGGAGTGCGGCTCGAGGCCCGACGTCGGGAATCCAGGTACACCGTGCGTCGGGGTCGGCAGGGGCGGCCGAGCCCTTGCGTCTCTCCTCCAGGTGGCGACCCGGGGCCATCGCCTTAACTACCGGCCGTTCGTATCGATTTGGCAACCCGCGTCCGGGCCGGTCCACGATGACGGTTGCCGCTCTCATACTCGCTGCCGGCGAATCCAGCCGGTTCGAGGGCTATCCCAAAGCCCTCTTGACCGCCGGGCGTCGGTCCGCCGTCCGCCGACTCGCCGAGATCGCGATCGCTCAGCAATTCGACCCGATCGCGGTCGTTGTCGGGGCCCACAAGGGTCCGATTACCCACGAGCTTCGCGATCTCCCTGTGGAGATCGTGGATGCGGAGCAGTGGTACGAGGGCCGGACCGCGTCGATTCAGGCCGGGATCTCTGCCCTTCCTGACGACCGGGACATTCTCCTCTGGCCGATCGACCACCCGTTCGTCTCTCCCCGGACGGTTGAGACGCTCACGGCGCTCCTTTCCACCGATATGATCGCCGTCTGGTACATCCCGACGTACGAGGGTAATGGCGGTCACCCGGTCCTCTGGCGGTCGGTGATCCGCCCGGACGTCCTCGACCTTCGGCCCGACGCACCGGTTCGCTCGCTCCTTCCGGAATTTGGCCCCCAGGTCCGACGCGTACCCGTCGAGGATCCGGGAGTCGTCGCGAACGTCGACACCCCCGACGCCTACCGTGACGCGTACGAGACCTGGCTCGCCCGAGGGGAGGAGTGATGGACCGCCGTCTGACACGCGAAGCATTACGACTGATGGAATCCCACCAGCCGTTCGTGCGAGCGGCGGTGGTGAAGGCGGTCGGCTCGGTTCCCGGAAAGGTCGGCGCGACAATGATCGTGCGGTCGGACGGCTCGTATCTCGGGACGGTCGGAGGCGCCGCTCTCGAGGAGCAGGTCAAGTCACTCGCGATGGAGGCGTTCGAGACCCATCGGGGCGACCTCCACCATTTCGACCTCCAGGCATGGGCCCCGGGGGGCCTCCCCAGCCTCTGCGGCGGCTCGGTGGAGATCGCCGTCGAGTACGTTCCCGCCCGTCCGAACCTCCTTCTCTGGGGAGGCGGTCATGTTGCCCAGGCGCTCGCCGCGATCCTCCCGACCCTGGAGTTCGACTACAGCGTCGCGGACGATCGCCCGGAGTGGATCGGTGCGGATCGGTTCCCCCACGCCGACCGCCGGGAGGCGGTCTCCCCGGCTCGCATCTGGGAGATCTTCGATCCTCCGACGTTCACGCACCTCTACCTCCTCGGGTACGACGCAGCGAAGGACCTCGAGGTCCTTGCGAGCGCGATCGAGCGATTCCCCAACGCGATCGGACTGATCGCGAGCGCATCGAAACGCGAGCACATGTTCCAAGAGCTTCGCTCGCGAGGGGTATCGCGGGAATCGCTCACCCGGGTCCGATCTCCCGTGGGGCTCGAGATCGGGGCCGAGACACCGGCCGAGATCGCTGTGAGCATCGTGGCCGAGATCGTAGCCGGGATGCACCCGGCCAAGGTACGTAGTCGTGCGCGTGGGGAATCCTCCACCCCCCGGGAGACCGATGCCGTCCCGCGATCTCCTTAACCTCCGGCTGAACGGCCATCCCGTCTCGGTGGCGTGCGAGCCCGCACGGATCCTTCTGGACCTACTGAGAGAGGATCTCGGCCTCACCGGCACGAAGCGGGGTTGCGACCTCGGGACATGCGGGTGCTGCACCGTCCTCCTCGATGGGCGTCCGACCCTGAGCTGTCTCACGCTCGCGCGTCTCACGGACGGCCGCGCGATCGAGACGATCGAGGGCCTGACCCCTCCCCGGGGACTTTCGCCGGTGCAACGCGCGTTCGTCGAGCGTGGAGCGACCCAGTGCGGGTTTTGCACCCCGGGCTTCGTGGTGACCGCGACGGCCCTCCTTTCCCGAGAGCCGCATCCGAGTCGCTCCGAGATCGAGCGCGCGATCGCGGGGAACCTCTGCCGGTGCACGGGGTACACCAAGATCATTGAGGCGATCGAGGCCGCTTCGCGGGAGACCCCCTGATGGCTTCCACGGCCGGCCCGTACCGCCTCCTCGGCGGATCGATCCCGTACGTGGAGGGACCCCTCAAGGTCACTGGCCGGGCCGAGTACACGGACGACATCCGCCGGCCGGGGATGCTCGTCGGCCGTCTCCTTCGCAGCCCGTGGCCCCATGCACGCCTCACGTCCCTCGACGTGAGCGCGGCCCGAGCGTGTCCGGGGGTGTTTGCCGTGCTGACGGGTGAACGGTACCCGATCCCGTTCGGGGTCCTCCCGATCACGCACGACGAGACCGCGATCGCGGTCGGGAAGGCGCGATACATCGGCGACATCATCGCCGCCGTCGCCGCGCAGGACGAGCGGACCGCCGAGAAGGCCCTTGCGCTCATCCGGGCGGAGGTCGAGCCGCTCCCGGAGTACTCCGATCCGCGGGTCGGGACGTCGAAGGTCGCCGAGCCAATCCACTCTCGCGGCCTTCAGGGGTCGAACATTCAGAAGGAGGTCGTCCAGCACTTCGGCGACGTCGACGCGGCGTTCGCGCGCGCTAGGTTCACCGCCCGGGTCCGTGCGACGTTCGCGGGAGTGACCCACGCGTTCACGGAGCCGATGGCGACCGTTGCCGAGGCGACGCCGGATGGTCGGCTCACCGTCTGGAGCGCCACCCAGGTCCCCCACTACCTCCATCGGGCGCTTTCGGAGGTCCTGGGGCTTCCCCTCCACCGGATCCGGGTCATCAAGCCCGAGGTCGGCGGGGGGTTCGGCGGGAAATCCGATCCTCTTCCGCACGAGATCGTCTGCGCCGCGCTCGCGATCGAGACCGGCCGGCCGGTCAAGATCCTGTTCGACCGCGAGGACGTCTTCTACACGAACCACGGCCGCCATCCGACCCAGAACGACGTGCGCATCGCCGCGGACGCGGAGGGGAACCTCCTCGGGTACGACATCGAGGCGCTGATCGATGGCGGCGCGTGGAGCTCGTTCGGAACCGTTACCACGTACTACAACGGCGTCCTCGCGATCGGGCCATATCGCGTGCCCAACTTCCGCTACAAGGGCCGTCGGGTCTACACGACGAAGCCCCCCTCTGGGGCGATGCGCGCCCACGGGGGCACGAACATCCGCTACTCGATTGAGGTCGCGATCGACGAGCTCGCCGAGGCGATCGGCGTCGATCCGTTCGACCTTCGCGCGAAGAACGCCCTCCCCCCGAACTCGAAGACGGTCAACGAGTTCCGGATCACCTCGACGTCGTTCCTCAAGTGCCTCTCCGCCGCCCGGTCGGCGAGCGGCTGGGCGGAGAAGTTCCGACGGCTGCCGTTCGGTCGAGGCGTCGGACTCGGCTGCGG
>Ga0187784_10003187_pt1 | contig 13242 bp, 11 predicted proteins | sample 1015_SJ02_MP15_2_FD_132964 | JGI IMG/M metagenome (GOLD analysis project Ga0187784, IMG submission 132964) | Tropical peat soil microbial communities from peatlands in Department of Meta, Colombia - 1015_SJ02_MP15_20_MG | ecosystem: Environmental > Terrestrial > Soil > Wetlands > Peat | place... | reverse complement strand
CTTCCACCAGGGGTCGCTCAAATCTCGAAGTGCAGCAGGTATCGCGCGGTCACTCACAGCCTCTCGCATCGCGTCAACGGCACGGTCCGCAGTTTCTCTTTCCAGAAGCGGTCCCCCCGCCGCCTCCGCACCCATCTCCCTGGCAAAGGATTCCAATGTTTCTGGTTGGCAAATGTAGTTCTCAATTTCGCGCCGTTGCCATTTCATTTCGATCAGCGAATTATGCCCCTGCGGGGCAGGTGCATCCGAATCGACCAGGAGGAATCCAACTAGATCGGGTTTTGCTTCAACCAGTGCGAAGAAATGCTGGCGACCCTTTGTTGGCTGATTTCCAATAGGGAGGAGGAACGGCCTACGCAACGCTTCCTTGGCCGGATGGTTCAGTTTATCGGCGAACGCTTGCATAATGCTCAGATCTGTTTGATCCTCGAGATAGATCACCCACCCTGCCTGTTCGGCGAGGTAGTACTGGTCATATCGCACCGAACTTAAAGCGCTTCTCACCGCCGATGTCTTGTTTCCAGGTATGAGGTGTGGCTTTCCCAAGAATGCTACAACGCTGTCGTCTTCCAAGCCGGCAGCTTGGTTCAACACCTCTTCGGAGTGGCTAGCAATGATGACTTGGCTGCGGCTTTGGCGGGCTGTTTCGCGGAGCTTGAGGTAGATTTCCCTCTGCCGCAGGATTTCAAGGTGCGCGTCAGGTTCATCGAGCAAAAGGACTGCGCCTGGATTTAAAGCCAGATAAGAAAGCAAAAGAAGAGTTTGCTGGAGCCCCCTGCCAGCGCATGAGAGATCGAGCCGCACATCCTTCTCATCTCGGTAGGTCATCTCAATCTCACCGCGCTCGGTGACAAGAACCGGCTTATCCAGCTTCACACCGAAAAGTTCCTTCATTTGCCCAACGAGATTGCCCCACGCCAATGACGCTTCTTTCCCGTTAGCTGGGCTGATGAGGCGATAGCACAAATTCCTCAGCACCTCAGCCGTTCGTCCTTCGCCCAGCCGCACATTGATGGCTCCTTCATCTGGTAGGCGCGTCTCGCTCGGCGCCAAACCAGACATTGGCTGTAGGAAGGCAATTCGAGTCGTGAAAGCTTCTTCCGGAATCGGCATCCGCTCAATTGTGCCGCTTGACTCGACCCGCATGGGCCTACAAGCGAAAGTCTCATCGTTTGTAAAGTCGAATTCAAGACCGCAGGCCCAGTCTTTGGCGTCCGTGTTTCCGTAAACGACAATATCGATCCGGACATTCTTGGTATTTGTCTTTCCGTCGATCTTCCTTACGTCTCGAACGTGTAATGCCCGCCACAACTGCTTGGCATCCGGTGTAGGCACTGCCAGCAAATCGCGCCTGTTGATATTGACGCCCGGGCGTTTTTCTGGCGCACCTCCGACTCTCCTTTCTCGCCAGCGACGCAAGCCGAGTTCCCAAAGAGCCAAGGCTTGCAGAGCCGTGGTCTTGCCTGAATTGTTGGGACCGATAAACACAACGGGGTTCGCAAGTGGAATCTCAACATCCCCGAACCGCTTGAAATTCCGAACAACAAGCTTGGTAAGCATTCAACTCACACTCTTTCAACGCAAGTCATGGAGCGATTGTAGTTCACAGGCAGGCTAGTGAGTTGCCGAATACCGCGACCGCCATCGTGCTTTCCATCGGCTCGCGGATGAGATGTGCTTTCCCTACCTGGGAGCCGATACAATCGCCTCTGGGTCTTTTGTTCTTTGAGGCGCCGCACAGGGAGCATCCTTCGCATGGGTTACCAGGTTCTGGCCAGAAAATACCGTCCGCAGCGCTTTGCCGACGTGGCTGGCCAGGACCATGTGACGCGTACGCTGCTGAACGCGCTCGCACAGAACCGGATTGCGCACGGCTACATTTTTTCAGGCCATCGCGGCATCGGGAAGACGACGATCGCCCGCATTCTGGCGATGGCGCTCAACTGCCGGAGCGAGGTTGGCTCGGCCGGGCGGCCGACGCATGAGCCCTGCGGCGTATGCGAAGCGTGCACGGAAATCCGGCAGGGCAACGCGGTAGATGTGATCGAGATCGATGCCGCCACCAACCGCGGCATCGACGAGATTCGCGAGCTGCGCGACGCGGCGCGCTACTCGCCGGCACGCGACCGCTACAAGGTTTACATTCTCGACGAGGCGCACCAGATCACCGAGGCTGCCTTCAATGCGCTGCTGAAGACGCTGGAAGAGCCGCCGGCGCACGTCATCTTCATGATGGCGACGACAGAGCCGGAGAATATCCCGCAAACGATCCGCTCGCGCTGCCAGCACTTCAGCTTTCACGCGGTCAAGTTCGACGACATTCTGGCGCAATTGAAGATGATCGCGGCGGAGGAGAAAATTACAGCGGAGGACGCAGGGCTGGCGCTGCTGGCAGAGGCGGGCGACGGGTCGATGCGCGACGCGCTCTCAATCATGGACCAGGCAATTGCTTCGGCTCCGGTGGAGGCTGGGCGGCCAGCGGTTTCGGCGGCGCAGGTGCGCGAGTTGATGGGCTCGGTACCGAATACCGTTTTCGAAAGACTGCTGGAAGCTGTGGCCGCCGGCGAGAGCGCCGAACTGATGGAGCAGTTGAATGGGCTGCTGAACGCCGGGCACAGCCCGCTGGCTCTGGCGCGGCAGATGGTTCGCTACTTGCGCAACTCGCTCATGGCAAAGCTGGGCGGGGAGCAGACCGAGCTGCTGCAGATTTCTGCCGATGAGCGAACGCGGGCGGCGCGCACCGCGCTCCTGTTCACCGAAGAAGAGCTGACACGGAACCTGCAGATCGTGCTGCGCACCTTCGACGATCTGAACTACCGGCAGGAACAGCGGTTTCACCTGGAGCTGGGACTGCTCAAGATGATTCATGCGCAGCGGCTGCTGCCGATTGAAGAATTGCTGAGCGGCGGAGCCGGGGAAACGGGCACGCGCGGAGCGGCTGCGAGCGCAAGACCGAGAACTAGCGCCGGGGTCGTGCGGCCAGCCGATGTGTCGCATTCGGCGAGCGCAGCGCCGGCGCGCACGGCGAGTGGACATGGGATTGCGCAGCACATGAACGTGGGTGCGCCAACTCTTCAAGAGCCAGCCAAGTCGGGCGATAGCGAGTTCCCCGCGTCAACAAAGATTGATGGCGCCGCGCCGTCCAAATCGGCTGGAGCAGCTGCTTCCTCGAACGGCGCCGGCGTGGAGCATCTACGCGAAGCGGTCGTTGCCGCCCTGGCCACCGCCGGGCATAGCTCCGCTGCGCAACTACTGGGCGCGGGCCAGTGGAGCATCGATGGCAGCAGCGTGCGCGTGACCGCGCCGGGCTTGGGCAAAAAGATGCTCAGCCTGACGGTGAATGCGGCGGCGGAGAAGATTATCCGGCAGGAGCTGCAACGCTTGGGCGCGCCAGCCCGGTTTCTGGTGACCTCCGGAGCGGGAATTGCGCCAACGACGGTTTCGGCGCCGCCCGTTGCTGGCAGCGTGCAGGAGGCGGCGCTCCAGCATCCGCTGGTGAAGCGGGCGCAGGAGATCTTCAAGGCCGAGGTGCGCAGCGTGGTGGACCTGAGACAAAAGTGACTAAGACAGCCGTTAGCCATTAGCCATTAGCTTTTGCCGTGCTAAGACGGAATCCGGCGGGGAATCGCGCCGATGGTGTTTGGAAGTTAGGGGATCGAAACAAGAGGAGCCTACACGATGATCAACCCGCTGAAGATTTCGGAGATGCTCTCGCAGGCCAACCAGATGCAGGAAGAGATGCAACGCAAACTGAGCGAGACGGTGGTCGAGGCGTCGAGCGGCGGCGGCGCGGTGACGGCGACCATGAATGGCAAGAAGGAGCTGCTGAAGCTGCGCATCGATCCTTCGGCGGTGACGAGCCTGACCGGTGGACAAGCGGATGTGGAAATGCTCCAGGACTTGATTGTAAGCGCCGTGAACGAAGCGGGCCACAAGGCGGACGAGACGATGAAGGCCAATATGCAAGGAATGCTGGGCGGGTTGAAGATTCCGGGGCTGAGTTAAGGCAGGCAATAGGAAGTAGCCAGTAGGGAGCAGGAAATCCCATCCTTTCGCCAATGAACGGCGAAAGGATGGGGCGCCCGATTTGGTACGAAGCACAGAGAGGCGGAGCGATTGTCACGTTATGCCGAGCCGATGGCCCGGCTCATCGAAGAACTGAGGAAGCTGCCCGGGGTGGGCACGAAGAGCGCGCAGCGGTACGCGTTTCATATTCTGCGCGCCAGCGACGAAGATGCGGCGGCGCTGGCCGACGCGGTGCGCGGACTCAAGGCGAGCCTGCGCCTCTGCTCCATCTGCAACAACGTGACGGATATCGATCCGTGCAGCTATTGCGCAAGCCCGGCGCGGAATCAGCGGCTGGTGTGCGTGGTCGAGGAGCCGACGAACGTTGCCGCAGTTGAGCGGACGCAAAGCTATCAAGGCGTCTATCACGTGCTGCACGGCACGCTTTCGCCGCTGCATGGCGTAGGACCGGACCAGTTGCGCGCAGGAACGCTGATCGCGCGTGTGGAGCGCGGCGAAGTGGACGAAGTGATTCTGGCGACCAGCCCGACGCTCGAGGGCGAGGCCACCGCCGATTGGCTCGCAACTGCGCTGCGCGGATTTGCCGTAAAGATCACGCGAATTGCAACTGGTGTTCCGGCCGGCAGCGACATCGAATACGCCGACGAGGTAACGATGGCGCGAGCGATCGAGGGGCGGAGAGAGATTTAGCAGCTTGGCTCAAGCAACGTCCCACCGTGAGCCGGCCTCCGCTGCCTTCCTTGCAAATGAACAGCCCCGTCCGTACCTACTGGTCGCCCTCCGATTTCGTTTCGGGAATGGTCGGGAACGGAGGAGCGAACTGGCTTTCCATTCCTCTCGGAATCTTTACCTCTCCAAAATTGCTTTCGAAAACCCGGATCAGATTCGCGAGCATCACGACAGCCACCTTAGCCTCGAGTGGGTTGAACAGAATGTTCGCTTGGTGCTCGATTTCAAATGAACTAGGGCCGGTCGGGCGTGTCTGTCCGACCGCCAAAGTGATGTCGAATGGACTAAAGGAACCTTGCATCCAGTTCACGTACAGGGTTCTGAAATCGGTTGCCTTGCACGGTTGAATGTTCGGAACAACCTTAGGCGCACTGGGCGCTGATCGCTTTTTGCGTGGCATATACATCTCCTGTCTTGTCGGAAAACGTCTGCTCGGGAACAGTGGGGATTTCGGAGATCATTGATTGGCCGTGAAGGGTCTTAAACCCGCAAGAGGCACTGTTCCACGCTATCTGCTTTGCAGACTCATCCAAGGTGGCGTGGGCATAGCCGATAAAGTAACCAGCAGACCACTGCATTCTCGCTGGTTCCCAACCCGCTGCTATGACGTTTATGCAGTAACTGTTGGCGTCGACAACTTCAAAGAGGTCCTTGGGCTGATTGCATCTTTCCCAGCATTTCACAAAGACATCTGGGTTGATAGGTCCAGCCTCGTTTTTGGAGTCTCCATCGTCGTAGGCGACCAAACTCACTTTCATCCCTAGCGCACGCGCATAATCGACGCTGACGCGCAACCCGATATTGCCGGGATTGTTAAGAACTTGGGATACGCGACCATTGGTCTTATTCAGGCGCCTTGCAAGGTCACCGCGGCTAATGCCCTTCTCCTCCATTCTCGTTTCAAGCTGACCCACGAAATCAGAAGAGATGTTGTGCACAAAATCCGCCGTGCTACGCTGAGTCCAATGTTTCACATTCTCCATTGCCTGCCCCCCGTCTCTCGATGCGTCATCGGCCGATCTGGAAAAAACTGCCGGATCGCTTCCTGCGCAGCCGTGCTCTCGGACCAAATCTTGACGCGCAACAGTTCACTGCGATCCGATTCCCGCTCTTTCTTTAGCGCCTGGATGCATAGAACGCACAGCCGAAAGGGTGGGTTTGTTTTCGTCAGCGGATTGCAAAGGTAACCATAAAAACGATGATTCCGGTTTTTCTCCTTCGCCTTGAAAACGAAACACATCTTGCATTCCTCATCGTTGGGCCATCCGTGGAACCTGGACTCCGGTCTGTCCTTGCCGCTCACCCATTCGCCCATGAACGCACGCAAGTCGCGCTTCGGTTTGGCACTTAGATCATCGAACACAGTTGCAGCGTTCAACTCTCCGTGTCCTTCAAGGAATCCAATGCCTCGCCGTTCGGAGCGGCGAGTTTCTGGCACCATGCGGAATGAGAGAGCACCTTGCGACACAATGTCGCTCCATTGATTTTAGAAATAACTAAAGAAACATGTCAATGGGAAGTTTAGGCGAAACTAAACCAGAAAGTCAACCTCAAGAAACCGAATGCCAAGAAAAATGGGATGGGCTGATTGGCCCATCCCGCCTGGTTGAGGAGGCTTGGGAAGCCGCTTGCACAAAAGCAACCGCAGATCCTTCGGCTGCGCTTGCTGCAAGATGCAGCAAGCTCCGCTCAGGATGACAGCAGCATATTGGTTCCGAACCTCAGTGACATGACACCGCAACCTATTTCGAAATCTGATCCAGCGCCAGATTCAGCTCCAGCACGTTGACGCGGGGTTCGCCGAGGACGCCGAGCTGGCGCTCGGTGGTGTGATCGGCGACCAGCTTGCGAAGGCGATCGGGATCGATGCCCCGCGCCTGCGCCACGCGCGCAACCTGATAGTACGCATTGTCGGGCGTGATGTCGGGATCGAGGCCGGAGCCGGAGGTCGTGACCATATCAATGGGCACCGGCTTGCCGCCGTTGGCGGCGGTGAGCTTATCGATGTCGGCCTGCATGCGCTGCGCGAGCTTAGCATTCGATTGCGCGAGGTTTGTGCCACCGGAGGACGTGGCGTCGTAGCCGTTGCCCGCGGCCGATGGCCGGGGATGAAAGTAGCGATCGAAGGTGAAGCTCTGCGCGATCAGCTCGGAGCCGATGACCTGGCCGTTGCGGAGAATCAGGCTGCCTTCGGCCTGGTGCGGGAATATGAAGTGCGCCAGCCCGACGATCAGCAGCGGATAGGCGAGGCCGAAGATCACCGCGGTGACAAGGGTGAACAGGATGGAGGTCTTCCAGACCGAATGCCTGACGGGCGGCTCTTGCGGACGAGAGCCATGCGCGGTTCCGTGAATTGCGGGTTCCTCTTTCACTGTCACTGTAGAATGCACGTTCCGACTCCTATTCGCAACCTGCGCCGATCGACCTATGGTGAAGGTCCAAGCGCGTTGAAAAACGTCCCTCAGGGGCTAAAGCCCGGCCCATCTTGCGGCGCTTACGGCCCGGCTAAAGCCGTGGCCTTGTTACAAAGCCGCTCCCGATTGAGTTCCTCAGCGGCCTGAAAAGCTGCGTCCATTCAAAACCGCATGGCCGCTACGGGGCTCCGCATTCATATTGCCTCACTCCCCCACGCTAAAGCGCGGAGCTGACAATCTTCGCACCTCCGGCGCGTCGGGCCCGGCTAAAGCCGCGGCCCTTGAAAACCTCCGGGCCTAAAGGCCCTCTTGCCGGCTCCGGGTTTCAGGGGCCTAAAGGCCCCTGCTCCCTCCGTTCGTCGCCGGCCTGGCCGAAGCTTGCTGCTCCCTCCGTTCGTCGCCGGCCTGGCTGAAGCTTGCTTCTCCCTCCGTTCGTCGCCGGCCTGGCTGAAGCTTGCTGCTCCCTCCGTTCGTCGCCGGCCCGGCTGAAGCTTGCTTCTCTCTCCGTTCGTCGCCGGCCGGGCTGAGCTGTGCGCTATTCAAAAGCCCACTTCCGTTTCCTTTTCAGCAAGCTGTGAGGCCGTTCCCTTGTTACAAATCCGTTCTCGCCAGAATGTCGTGCCTGATACAAACTCTTACGCCAGATGCATGGCCACCAGGCACACGTCGATGGCCTTGATGCCGATGAATGGGATCAAGATGCCGCCGACGCCGTAGAGGAGCAGGTTGTTGCGCAGCAGCACATCGGCCGACTTCGGCTCATATTTCACGCCCTTCAATGCCAGCGGGATGAGCGCCACGATAATCAGCGCATTGAAGATGACTGCCGACAAAATGGCCGACTGCGGCGAATGCAGATACATGATGTTGAGCGCGTTGAGCACGGGAAAGACGCCGGCGAACATGGCGGGGATGATGGCGAAGTACTTGGCCACGTCGTTGGCGATGGAAAAGGTGGTGAGCGCGCCGCGGGTCATGAGCAATTGCTTGCCGATCTCGACGATCTCGATCAGCTTGGTGGGGTTGGAATCGAGATCGACCATGTTGCCGGCTTCCTTGGCGGCCTGCGTGCCGCTGTTCATGGCCACGCCCACGTCGGCCTGCGCCAGCGCGGGCGCGTCGTTGGTGCCGTCGCCGGTCATGGCCACCAGCTTCCCTTTACCCTGCTCGCGCTTGATCAGGTCCATCTTGTCTTTGGGCTTGGCCTCGGCCAGAAAGTCGTCGACGCCGGCCTCGCGCGCGATCACGGCCGCGGTGAGCGGGTTGTCGCCGGTGATCATGATGGTGCGGATGCCCATGGCGCGCAGGCGGGCGAGCCGTTCCCTGAGGCCGCCCTTGACCACGTCTTTGAGGTAAATGACGCCCAGCGCCGAGGAGTTCTCAGCAACGACGAGCGGTGTACCGCCAGCGCGGGCAATCTCCTCGACATAATCGCGGACCTTCTGCGGAAGAACAGCGCTCTGCTCTTCGAGGAAGCGCGCGATGGCATCCACCGAGCCCTTACGGATTCGCGTGCCGGGAAGATTGACGCCACTCATGCGCGTCTGCGCGGTGAACGGGACGAACTCGGCGTGAATGCCGCCCAGATCGCGGCCGCGGAGATTGTATTTCTCCTTGGCGAGAACTACAATCGACCGGCCTTCGGGAGTTTCGTCGGAGAGCGAGGCGAGCTGCGCGGCGTTGGCCAGGCGCTCGTGGCTCACGTCGGGCGCGGGCAGGAATTCGGTCGCCTGTCGATTGCCCAGGGTGATGGTGCCGGTCTTGTCGAGCAGCAGCGTGTTCACGTCGCCGGCGGCTTCGACGGCGCGGCCGCTCATAGCCAACACGTTGTACTGGACCAGACGGTCCATGCCGGCGATGCCGATGGCCGAGAGCAGTCCGCCAATGGTGGTCGGGATCAGGCAGACGAGCAGCGAGACCAGCACGAAGATGGTTTGCGGAGCGCTGGAGTAAATGGCGAAGGGCTGCAGCGTGACGACCGCCAGAAGAAAGATGATGGTGAGGCCGGAGAGAAGAATACTCAACGCGATCTCGTTGGGGGTCTTCTGGCGCTGGGCGCCTTCGACGAGCGCGATCATGCGGTCGAGGAAGGTTTCGCCGGGGTTGGAGGTGATTTTGACTTTGATCCAGTCCGACAGGACCTTGGTGCCGCCGGTGACGGCGGAGCGGTCGCCGCCGGCCTCGCGGATCACGGGAGCGGATTCGCCGGTGATGGCCGACTCGTCGACGGAGGCGACGCCTTCGATCACTTCCCCGTCGCCGGCGATGTATTGGCCGGCGGCGACATAGATGAGGTCTCCGGCGCGAAGATCGCCGCTAACGACTTCTTCAAACGAGCCGTCGCTCTTGTAGCGCTTGGCGATCGTCTCGCCCTTGGCCTTGCGCAGTGTGTCGGCCTGGGCCTTGCCGCGGCCCTCAGCCATTGCCTCGGCAAAGTTGGCGAACAAAACCGTGAACCACAGCCAGAGCGTGATCTGCAGGTTGAAGAAGAACGTGCCGGGGTGATGGCGGTAGTTGTGGAAGAGCAGGAGCGAAGTGAGCACGCTGCCCACCTCGACCACGAACATCACCGGGTTTTTCACCATCCAGCGCGGATCGAGCTTGCGCAAGCTGTCGATCACCGCCTGGCCAATGATCTTTGTATCCCAAATGCTGATTTTTTCCGCCAAAGTCAGCTCCGTAATACAGCTTTTAGCTGTTAGCTTCTAGCTCTTAGCTCGTCTTGCTGTCGCGAGCTACTTAAAATGCTCCGTCGGCTCTGTTGAGAAACTGTCCCCGCTGCCTCAACTCAGCCCAAAGCATCCCTCCGAGGCTAAAGCCCCGGTCGTTTGTTGCGTCAATTCCGGCACGGCTGAAGCCGTGCCCTTTCAAAACAGATCCGCACAACAAGCTGCTGTCTTCCTTTCCACTTCCGGCCAATGAAGCTGCTCCGGGACAACGGCCGGTTCGCGCCGGAGGTTAGAAAAGTTTCCCGGTCTGCAACAACAGATGTTCCAGAATCGGTCCCAGGCTCAAGGCCGGGAAGAACGTGAGCGCGCCAACAATCAACACCACGCTGACCAGCAGCGCGGCGAAGAGCGAAGTGTTCACCGGAAAGGTTCCGGGCGACGGAGGAATGCTCTTTTTCTGCGCCAGGTTGCCGGCCAAAGCGAGCACCGGGATCATCATCAGGAAGCGGCCGATGAGCATGTCGAAGCCCATCGCGATGTTGTACCACCAATTGGCGCTCAGGCCGCCGAATGCCGAGCCGTTGTTGCCCGCGCCGGAAGTGAATGCGTAGAGAATCTCGGAAAACCCGTGCGGACCGGGATTGCCGAGAGTCGATAGCCCGACATTGGGCAGGAGCACGAAGACCGCCGTGAAGGTAAGGACGATAAAAGTGAAAATCAGCGTGTAGAGCATGGCCATCTTGACGTCGTAGGCTTCGATCTTCTTGCCTAGGTACTCGGGCGTGCGGCCCACCATGAGTCCGGCAATGAAGACCGACAGGACGACGAAGATCAACATCCCGTACATGCCGGCGCCGACGCCGCCGAAGACCACCTCGCCCAGCATGATATTAGCCAACGGCACCATGCCGCCCAGCGGCGTGAAGCTGTCGTGCATGCCGTTGACGGCGCCGCAACTGGCGTCGGTGGTAATGGTGGCGAAGAGCGCGCTTTCGGCGATGCCGTTGCGGACTTCCTTGCCTTCCATGTTGCCGCCGGGCGCGGTGGCGGTTTGAGCTTGCGCGGCGCCATGGATCACGTTGTAGGGCTGCGATTCGGCCCAGTAACAGACGGCAAATCCGGTGGCAAACATCACGAACATGGCGGCAAACACGGCCCAACCGTGTCCCGGCGAGCCGGTCATGCGGCCCAGCGCGTAAGTGAGGCCGGCAGGAATGATGAAGATGGACAGGATCTGCAGGAAATTCGAAAGCGGCGTGGGGTTCTCGTAGGGGTGGGCGCTGTTGGCATTGAAGAAGCCGCCGCCGTTGGTGCCCAGCATCTTGATGGCTTCCTGCGAGGCCACCGGACCCTGGCCGATGGTTTGCGTCTGGGAAGGCTGCTCCAGTGGATGAGCGACGGTGTATGCGCTCAGGTTCTGCGGGACACCCTGCCAAACCAGGAGCAGCGCATAAACGATGCAAGCCGGACCGAGGATGTAAAGCAGCGTCCGAGTCATATCCACCCAGAAGTTGCCGATCGTACCGGAACTGGTCCGCTTGATGCCGCGGATCAGCGCCGCAGCCACCACGATACCCGCCGCCGCCGACCAGAAGTTGTGCGTGGCCAGGCCCACCATCTCGGTGAGATAGCTCATGGTGGACTCGGGCGTATAGAACTGCCAGTTGGTGTTCGTGGTAAAGCTGGCGGCGGTGTTCCAGGCGAAGTCTTGCGGTACGGCGGCGAGTTTCTGAGGGTTCCACGGCAGGTAGGCCTGCAAGCGCTCCAGCGCGTAGGTCAGAAACATGGTGACGGCGGAGAATCCCAGCATAGCGCACGCATACTCACGCCAGCTCATTTCCTTCTCGGCATGGACGGCGCAGAGCTTGTAAATCAGGCGCTCGAAGGGACGCAGCACGGGATCGAGCCAGGTCCGTTCGCCCTCCAAGACGCGGGCCAAGTAGATTCCAACCGGGCGAACGGTGATGAGGAGGACAACGCAAAAGATGGCGAATTGCAGCCAGCCATTGGCGGTCATTTCAGAATTTCTCCGGGAAAAGCAGCGCGATGGTCAGGTAGACCAGCAAGAGAATCGAGAGAATGAGGCCGGTCGCCGTAATCCAATCCATGTGCATGAGCTACCTCAATTTGTGACAGGCGCGTACGTAGAGAAAGGCCACAGCAAAGAAAATCACGGTGAGCAGCAGCATTTGTGCGTCTTGCATTACGAAGTGTCCCACCTTCCTCTAGAACAGCTTCCTACTCCGGCTGCGCCCAGCGGCGACCAAAGTCTCGTTTCCAATCGGTCCAGCCATGCGAAAGCATCCTGCTTCCTGTGATCCAGCCAAACGCGGCGGTTCCGAGCCCAGACAGACGGCTGGACCGAAACCAATTGTGTCGCGTAACGAGTTTAAGTATCGAAAAGAAGACCTAAAGAAACCGTAAGTATTCGCTTCCGGCACCCGCAAGCCTCGTAGATTCAGCGTCGAGATCGCCACTATTGGACCACAATGCGATACGGGGCGGCCTACTCTTCGTTGCCCGACCAGCCCTCCGGGAGGAAGCGGTAGCCGACCCAAGGCTCGGTCTGAATGTACTGGCGCCCGGTTTCCGTTTCCAGCTTCTTGCGCAACTGGCCGACGAAGACCCGAAGGTATTCCGGCTGATGAGCCGATTGCGCGCCCCACACCGCGGTGAGCAGGGCGCGGTGGGTCATGACCTTGCCGGCGTTGCGGGCCAAGTGAACCAGCAGGTCGAACTCCTTGGGCGTCAGGTGGATGGGCTTTCCCTGCACGGAAATGGTGTGGGCCTGCACGTCGATTACGAAATCGCCCGCCTCGAGTGCGGAGGCCGTGCGTTCCGGTGCGCGGCGCAGGTGGGCGCGCACGCGCGCCAGCAGTTCCTGAATGCTGAACGGCTTGGTGACGTAGTCGTCGGCGCCGGCGTCGAGCGCTTCCACCTTGGAACGCTCGTGCTCGCGAACCGACAGAACCAGGACGGGGGTAACAGAACGGGAGCGGATCAGGCGGCAGACCTCGACGCCGCTCTTTCCGGGCATCATCAGGTCGGTGATCACCAGATCGGGAGGCCAATCGCGAAAAAGCCGCAGCCCCTCGTCGGAATCGTTCGCTGTTCTTACATCGTAACCTTGCGCAGAGAGCGCAGCGCGCAGCACGCGCGTGATCTGCGATTCGTCATCGATCACCAGAATTCTGCCGGGCATGGTCTTTCTTCTTTCCTTGGGAAGATTACAACATTCGGGCGGGCGGGTATGATTCCGGGGGGGAGAGCAAGATGGAATTCCGCGCCCATTGGCGCCGCGCCCTGCGCTGGCTTGCGGCAACGGCGGCCGCCGCGTTGACAACGTTCCTGCTGGTTTGGCTGGGCGCGAACTCCACGACGGCGGGAATGGTCTTCCTGGTGCT
>Ga0187784_10003184_pt1 | contig 13243 bp, 12 predicted proteins | sample 1015_SJ02_MP15_2_FD_132964 | JGI IMG/M metagenome (GOLD analysis project Ga0187784, IMG submission 132964) | Tropical peat soil microbial communities from peatlands in Department of Meta, Colombia - 1015_SJ02_MP15_20_MG | ecosystem: Environmental > Terrestrial > Soil > Wetlands > Peat | place... | reverse complement strand
GATGCCAATGTGAGCTGGACCGAGGCGGGTCTCCTCAAGCACAAGCATTCCGATATCGGCGTCGCAGTCGCACTGCCGGCGGGCCTGATCACGCCGATTATCCGTAACGCCGAAAGCAAATCGTTGTCGGCGATATCCAACGAGATGAAGGATCTCGCGGCGCGAGCGCGGGCGCGCAAGCTAAAACCGCATGAATATCAGGGCGGCACGTCGTCGGTATCCAATCTCGGCATGTACGGCATCAAGGACTTCACCGCCGTGATCAACCCGCCGCAGTCGACTATCCTCGCGGTCGGCACCGGCGAGGAACGCGCGGTGGCGCGCGGCGGCAAGATCGAAGCCGCGCAGATCATGAGCGTGACCATGTCCTGCGATCATCGCGCCGTCGACGGCGCGCTCGGCGCAGTGCTGATTGGCGCGTTCAAGGCGCTGATCGAAAACCCGGTGATGATGCTGGTGTAAAACATGCCGCTCGTGCGTATTGATCTCCTCCAGGGCAAATCGGAGGCTTACCGGAAAGCGCTCTGCGAGGGCATTTATCGCGCCATGCGCGAAACTTTTAACGTGCCCGAGAACGATCGCTTTATGATTGTCAACGAGCACGCCGCGGCGAATTTCTTCTACGCCAAAAGCTATCTCGACATCGCCCATACCGACGATCTGGTGGTCATTCAAATTACTGCCAACGACACCCGCACCATTGAGCAGAAGCAGGCTTTCTTCGCCCGCGCCGCAGCTTTGCTCGCCGAAAATCCTGGGCTGCGCAAGGAAGACGTCTTTATAAACTTAGTCGAATGCAAAAAAGAAAACTGGTCGTTCGGCAACGGCATCGCGCAGTACGTTAGATGAGACATCGTCGGCAGCGCGTTCAGCCTGGACCGAACCCGCTCGCCTTGAATATTGCCTCGGCCTCCGGCGATTGCAGGAACTTCAAAAAAGTCTTTCCCGCATCGGGGTTTTTGCTGGCGGCCGTAACCCCGGCAGCAAACGTGGTTACGGTGTTCAGCTCGGCGGGCAAGAGGCCGACAACGTCGACGCCAGCAGCATTCATGATCTCCGGCTTTGCCTGAATAGCGAGTTCGGCTTCGCCGGTGGCGACCAAAGTTGCGGCATTGCCGCCAGCCGGCGGAAATTTGGTTTTGGCTTTCATTTCATCGGCAATGCCCATCTGCTCCAGCAACTTGGCGAAGTAGACGCCGCTCGCGCCGCCCGACGCGGGGTCGCTGTAAGCGATGGACTTCGCCTGCAAGAGCGTTTCCTTGAGCGCTTCGGCGCTGGAAATGTCCGGCTTGTGCGCGCCGGATTTGATCGCAACCGCGATGCTCGACGCGGCAAGCTCGACTTCGCTGCCCGGCGCAATCTTGCCTTCCTTGCTCAAGGTCTCGATATTCGCCTGGGTCAGAATGGCGATGTCCGCCGGTTCACCGGCTTCAATCCGCTTCGCCAGCATAGCGGCCGTGCCCCAGGTGATGGCGAGCGTGTTGCCGCTCTCTTTTTGGAACTGCGGAACGAGTTCCTCCAGCACCCCGCGCATCGCAATTGTGCTGTAAACATTCAGCGTGGCGGACTGCGCGACGGCGGCCTGCGCGACAAGACATATTGCAGTGGCGGCGATCCGCCCGGCGAATGCGATCACGGCGTTCCTCCAATTTTGGAGTTGCGACATTACATAAAAGAACCGCGGAAGCCGGGTGTTGGTTCACCGGTTGCCGCGACAACGGGCGAGATGACGGTTAAGGTAAGTCTATCCCGTGAGGTTTTGGAATGGCAGATACCGTTTTCGACATCATCATTATCGGTTCGGGCCCCGGCGGTTATGTTTGCGCCATCCGCGCGGCGCAGCTCGGATTTAAAACCGCCATTGTCGAGCGCGATTATTTGGGCGGCATCTGCCTCAACTGGGGCTGTATCCCGACCAAGGCGCTGCTCCGCTCGGCGGAGATTTTTCATTATTTGCAGCATGCCAACGACTACGGACTTTCGGCCGGCACCGTCACCTACGATCCAGCCGCCGTGGTCAAGCGCTCGCGCGCTGTGTCCAAGCGGCTCAATGACGGCGTCGGCTTCCTGATGAAGAAGAACAAGGTCGCGGTCATCTGGGGCGAAGCGGCGATCGACGCGCCCGGCAAGATCACGGTGAAAGCCGGCAAGAGCGAAGCGCCGAAGGGCGCGCTCGGCCCGGGCTCCTACCAAGCCAAGCACATCATTATCGCCACCGGCGCACGGCCGCGCGTGTTGCCCGGGCTGGAGCCCGACAAAAAGCTCATTTGGACCTACTTCGAGGCCATGGTGCCGGACCGGGTGCCAAAAACGCTGTTGGTCGTCGGCTCCGGCGCCATCGGCATCGAGTTCGCTTCGTTCTATCGTACGCTTGGCTCTGAGGTCACCGTGGTCGAGGTGCTGCCGCAAATCCTTCCGGCCGAAGACGCCGAGATCGCCGCCTTCGCACGCAAGAGCTTCGAGAAGCAGGGCATCAAAATCTACACAGGCGCCAAGGTGACGAAGCTCGACAAAGCGGGCGACAGCGTCACCGTGACCATCGACGACGGCAAAGGCGGCGTGCAGGCGCTTTCCGTCGAGCGCGTCATTTCCGCTGTGGGAGTGGTCGGCAACATTGAAAATCTCGGCCTCGAAAAACTCGGCGTGAAGACCGAGCGCGCCGCCATTGTCATCGACGGCGCCTGCAAGACCAATGTACCGGGAATTTACGCCATCGGCGATGTCGCCGGCCCGCCGCTTCTGGCGCACAAGGCCGAGCATGAAGGCGTCATCTGCATCGAGGCGATCAAGGGGCTTCACCCGCATCCGATGAACAAGCGTCTCATTCCCGGCTGCACCTATTGTTCGCCGCAGATCGCCTCGGTGGGCTTAACCGAGCAAGCCGCGAAAGAGCAAAAGCTCGACATTCGCGTCGGCCGATTCCCTTTTATCGGTAACGGTAAGGCGATTGCGCTCGGCGAGGACCAGGGTTTGGTCAAGGTCATCTTCGACAAGAAAACCGGGCAGCTCCTCGGCGCCCACATGATCGGTGCTGAAGTCACCGAGTTGATTCAGGGCTACGTCATCGCCATGAATCTCGAGACCACGGAACAGGAGCTGATGCACACCGTGTTTCCACATCCGACGCTTTCGGAAATGATGAAGGAAGCGGTGCTCGACGCTTACGGGCGGGTGTTGAACATTTGACGTCAGCCGACCAGCCCTGGCAGCGCCTTCACGTTTTTGCTGCCGGGAAACACCGTTTCCGCGAGCGCTCGCTCGTCGACGCGCAAATGGTCTTTCAGCACGCCCTTGAGCACGGCGCGCAGATCGGTGGTCGGCTTGAGATCGCGGTTCTCATAAAGGTCGGACGGCTTCAAGCCCGGCCAGTCGGCGATGACGCGGCCGCCCTTGAGCGCGCCGCCGGCAAGGAGTGCGACCGTCGCGGTACCGTGGTCGGTTCCCTCAGTGCCATTGATGTGCGCAGTGCGCCCGAACTCCGTGATCACCACGACGACCGTCTCGCGCCACGCCGGTCCCATATTAGCCCGCACGGAGGCGATCGCGCCATCGAGCGAGCCGAGAAGCTGCGCGAGCCGTCCGCCGGCGATGCCTTCATTGTTGTGGGTGTCCCAGCCATCGAGCGCGAGCGCGCCGACACGCGGCCCGTTCGGCTGCGCCAGAAATTCCGCCGCCATAGCGGCTGCTTCGGCAAAGTAGACGCGCGGCCGATTGCCCAGCGGCCCGCGCATAGCGTCGATCGGCTCCATGGCGGCGAGCTTGGCATTCTCTTCCATGACGTGGGCGAGCTTTAAGTCGGCGTGGTGATAAAGGTCGAGCAGCCGCCGCGCCGTGTCCTCGCTTGCCGGCGGCGCGCTTTGCGGCGACCAAGTCAGCACCGGCGCCGCGCCGCGCACGACCAGCGGCAGCGCCGGGCCAATGCCAAGCGCCTTGGCGCTTCCAGCCGGATCGACCCGTCCACCCGATGCAAGACCGTGCAGCGCGCGATTGAGCCAGCCGCTGTCGCTTGGCGTCGGTTGCGGCAATCCGCTTTCCAGCAAATCCTGGCCATCGAAATGCGATCGCTCGCGATAGGGCGTCGCACAGGCATGGACGATAATCGCTTCATTCGCCTGAAACAGGCGGTGCAGATTCGGCATCGCCGGATTGAGCGCAAAGAAGTTGTCCAGCTGCAAAGGCGCGACCTTGCCGTCGAAGCGCAGCGCGTTGTCGCCACGCAGCGCAGTCCAGTCCGGATCGCCGGCCGGCGCGACCGTCGCGAGACCGTCGAGCGCGCCGCGGAGGATGATGGTGAGAAAGCGTGGATCGCGGCCCTCGGCATGCGCCAGAAGCGGCATGTGCGCCCAGGCAAACAGCGCGCCGGTACCGGCCAGCACTTCGCGGCGCGACGGCGCATGCGCAAAGGTCATCGTCTCATCTCCTGAGAAATTCCGGGCTCATCAGCAGGAGCGCGAAAGCCTGGGTGCGGCTTTCGGCGCGAGTGATCGTCTGGCGCGTGTCGGCGGACGCAAGCGGACCGAGGCTTTGGTCGAGCATAGTGAGCGGATCGACGTCCGGCCGCGCGCCCACTGCGATCTCGTTGGCGATGGCCAGACGGCGCGGCACGCCGTCGATCCAGGCCGCCTCCGTGTCGGGCCAACCGTTCGGCGCTGGCGGGCGCCACAACGGCTGGCCGAGCGTGGCGTGAAAATTCATCACCCGGCCGATATTGAGCCGCTCGCCCGCAGGCGTCCGCAGGTCGATCATACTGCTTGGTTCGGCCGGTGTGGCTTTGGTGACGCGTAGCATCGCCGCGATCCACTCCGACGGCGGCCGAAGTTTCATTCGCTGTGGCGTCCAGGCTTCGTCGGCGGTCACCAGCGTTGTTGCCAGCGCCTTCAGATTGCCGCCGCTCGAATCAAAAGCCTTTGCCAGCTTCGCAACCAAAGAGGGCGGCGGATCGTCGGCAACAAAATGGCGCGCAAACTTCAGCGCGATGTGCTGCGCGGTTGCCTCGTGCCGGGCGAGGTCGGCGAGCACAGCGTGGCCTTGGGCAACGCCTTCGTCTGGATAGGTCTTGCCCAACACCACTTGATCGCCCGGCTCGTGCAGGCGTTTCATGAAGACGAATTCGCCGCCGTGTTCCGGTTCGGCCGGATCGATCCAGCTCCAGCCGGTCAGCACATTGGCAAAGCTGGTGACATCGGCCTGCGAATAGCCGCTGCGCACGCCGAGCGTATGCAGTTCCAGGATTTCGCGGGCGAGGTTTTCGTTAAGCCCCTTGTCCCGGTTGATGCCGGCGACCGACGCAGCGCCCATGGAGTGGACATTATCGAGATAAAACAGCATCGCGGGATGGCTCTCCACCGCGCCGAGCATGTCGCCGAAACGGCTGAGAACATACGGACGAATGGCCTCGCGCTCGTAAGCGCCGGCCATCGCAATGTCCTTTTCCGCCGAAACGCAGAAATGGTTCGACCAGAACCACACCAGCCGTTCGACAAATCCGATGTCGGCCGCGACTGCGGCATCGAACCGTGCGGAGGCTTCGTTCTGGACGATCTGTTGCGGCAGCGGCGGTTTTCTGATTTCAGGCGGCTCGGGGGCCGGCGCCATCGCGGTCATCGGAGAGCGCACGGTGTCCGACACGTTTGGCGCCATATTGCCTTCATTGACCCTAGCGGCGCGCTGGGCGAGTTTCTGTTTGGCACGCTGCTCGGCGCGGAAGTCGGAGACTGCGCGGGCCGCCTGCGCGCTCGACGGGAGATCGACCGGCAAATAGCCGGCCTTCGGGCGTTCAAGATCGGCGAGAAGGGCGCCGCGAGGATCAGCGGCGATCGCGTCGAGCGAATAGCCATCGCGCCGCAGCCGCGGGCCAAAACCGAATCGGTGCAACGCCAATGCTGCCGCTTCCTTGCCGCGTGGCGTCAAGCAATCCTCCGCCGGCAGATTCGCCGCTTCGCACAAGAGAGCATTGTTTTATGGCAAAACTTGCGTCACAGGGTGCCCAACCTCATCGCATTCCCCTAACGGTTTGTTCATCACGGGTCCGGCACTCGCTGACGTTCTGGTATGCCGCTGCGACTTACTTCGCGCGCATTATTCGCACGCCTTGCGGCGCCCCATAGCGGCCCGTAAGTATGGGTTGCGGGAACCTTCCCGCGGGAGTGGCCATGGCCGTTCTGATCGATACGCTTCACCGCGACACCGGTCCCCCGCGCCATCCGGAAAAAGCGCATCGGCCGGATCAGCTGAGCAGCGTGCGCAAGCCCGACTGGATCAGAGTTAAGGCGCCGGTCTCGCCCGGCTATACCGAAACGCGAAACATCGTCCGTGCCAACGGTCTTCACACCGTCTGCGAGGAGGCGGGCTGCCCGAATATCGGTGAGTGCTGGGAGAAGAAGCACGCCACCTTCATGATCATGGGGGATACCTGTACGCGCGCTTGCGCGTTCTGCAACGTCAAAACCGGGCTCCCGGGCGCGCTCGATCCGGCTGAGCCGGAGCATATCGCCGAGGCGACGCTCAAGCTCGCATTGGCGCATATCGTCGTCACCTCGGTCGACCGTGACGATCTTGATGACGGCGGCGCGGCGCATTTTGCCGCGGTGATCGGCGCCATCCGCGCCCGCTGCCCGCAAACCACCATCGAAGTGCTGACGCCTGATTTTTTGCGCAAGGCGGGAGCGGCTGAGACGGTAATTGCCGCCAAGCCCGACGTTTTCAACCACAATCTCGAGACCGTGCCGTCCAAATATCTCACGGTTCGTCCCGGCGCGCGCTACTTCGCTTCCATCCGGCTCTTGCAGCGGGTCAAGGAGATCGATCCGTCCATGTTCACCAAATCGGGAATCATGCTCGGACTCGGCGAAGAGCGTAACGAAGTGCTGCAGCTGATGGACGACCTGCGCGCGGCGGAAGTCGACTTCCTGACTATCGGGCAATATTTGCAGCCTTCGCCCAAGCATCACCCGGTCATGCGTTTCGTGCCGCCGGAAGAATTCAAGACGCTGGCGACAATTGCCTACGCCAAAGGGTTCGCGATGGTGTCGGCAAGTCCGCTAACGCGTTCGTCGCATCATGCCGGCGAAGATTTCGCGCGGCTGAAAGCGGCCCGGACCACGCGTTGATTATGCCGCAATTGTCCACCACCAGGCGGGTGCGCCACGCCGCATCCGAAATGTTCGACCTCGTCGCCGATGTCGAGCGCTATCCCGAGTTCGTGCCGCTCTGCCAATCGCTCAACGTGCGGCAGCGAACCAGTGAGGCTGGCAAGGACGTGATCGTCGCCGACATGACAGTAGCCTATAAGCTTGTTCGCGAGACCTTCACCAGCCGAGTGACTCTCGACCGGCCTAAACTGGAAATCCTGGTCGAGTATCTTGAGGGCCCGTTTCGCCGCCTTAACAATCGCTGGACATTCCGCCCAGCGGGGGATCAGGCGTGTGACGTCGAGTTTTTCATCGCCTACGAATTCCGCCGCCGCGCACTCGGCCTGCTGATGGGCGCCATGTTCGAGGCCGCCTTCCGCCGGTTCGCCGGCGCGTTCGAACGCCGCGCCGACGAGGTCTACGGCACGCGTGCGGCGTAAAGGCTCAACTTAGCGGCTGATGTGGTCTTCCTGATGTCGCAGCTGCTGTGTATGCTGCCGCGGTTTTTCATTGTTTTGGAGGATATGATGGTCAAATACATTGCACCTGTCCTGGGGCTCGCAGCCGCCGCGTTCGTGTCGCCCTCGGTCAGCGTCGCGCAGGATGCGCCGCCGACCTTTGTCGCAGATCCGGGCGTTTACAAGCTCATTCTCGACAACGAGAAATTCCGGGTGATCCGGGCGGTCTGGAGACCCGGCCAAATGGACGCGCCCCACTCGCATCCAATTCCTTCCGTGGTCCTTCCGCTGACCGATTGCACGATCAAACTGACGTCCGCCGATGGAACGACAAGGATTGTCAGGACCCGGGCCGGGCAACCTGTGGAGGCTCCGGTCACGTTCGGTCATACCGCACAAAACATTACTCACCATGCCTGTGCGGCGGTATTTTTCGAGCGGAAGTGAACGTGGCCGGCTGAACTGGCCGCTAGCGCGGGTTTGTCTCGGCTAATAATCGCAACAAGCGCAACGCTTCGGCCACGGAGCGCCGGCGCACTTGGCCGCGGCCGATTTTGCCGTAACGGCGGCTGTGTTCGACCAGGCGTCCGTTGCGGCTCGCCGCAGCAAAATAGACAAGACCAACCGGTTTTTCCTTCGACCCGCCGCCGGGGCCGGCGATGCCCGTAATTGCGACCGCGATATCGGCCAACGAATGTTTCAGCGCGCCTTTCGCCATCGCCGCCGCCGTCTCGGCGCTGACCGCGCCATGGCGCTTGAGCGTCGCCGCCGGAACGCCGAGCATTGCTTGCTTTGCTTCATTGGAATAGGTGACGAAGCCTCGGTCGACCACAGCAGACGAACCGGCGATCTCGGTGAGCGCGGCGGCGACGAGTCCTCCGGTGCAGGATTCCGCGGTTGCGAGTTTGAAGCCGCGCTCGCGACAAAGATCGAGAACGCTCGCTGCGGCATGGCGCAGCGTCTTCGAGGTCACAGCGTCGTCCACGGCAAGCGCACGGTTGCCGTCGCCATTGCCACAATGCCCTCGCCGCGGCCGGTAAAGCCGAGCTTCTCGCTCGTTGTCGCCTTGATAGCTACCCGATCGGCGGCAATACCGGCGATCGCGGCAATGCGCGCGCGCACGGCGTTGCGATAGGGGCCGATGCGCGGCGCTTCGCAAACGATGGTCACATCGAGGTGCGCAATTACGCCGGAGCGCGCGCGCACCCGCTCGCAGGCAAAGGCGAGAAATTTCTCCGACGGCGCACCCTTCCACTGCGGATCGCTCGGCGGGAAGTGCTCGCCGATATCGCCTTCGGCGAGCGCGCCGAGGATTGCGTCGACCAGCGCATGCAGCGCTACGTCGGCGTCGGAGTGTCCGGTCACACCCCGCGTATGCGCAATGCGTACGCCGCCAAGCATAATATGATCGCCATCGGCAAAAGCATGAACATCGAAACCGCTGCCGGTGCGGACATCGGCGATAGCGGCCATGTGGAGTGCTTCGGCGCGGGCAAAGTCTTCATTGGTGGTGAGCTTCACGTTGGCGCTATCACCCGGAAATACGCTCACGCGGTGGCCGGCCCATTCGGCGAGCGCCGCATCGTCGGTAAAATCGCTGCGGCCGGCTGCAGCCGCACGGCTGTGGGCGCCGATAATGAGGTCAAAGGAAAAGGCCTGCGGAGTCTGCACGATGCGCAGCTCATTGCGGTCGATGGTTGCAGTAATTGTTCCGCGCGCATCGATCTTCTTTACCGTATCGGCCACGGCGATCGCGGGCACCGCGGCGCCGTGCTCGCTTGCCGCGACAATCGCGCGTGTAATCAGAGCGGCACTGACGAACGGTCGCGCGGCGTCGTGAATGAGAACACAGTCCGGCGCGGCGCCGCGTAAGGCTTCCAATCCTGCATAAACGGAAACCTGCCGGCTGGCGCCGCCGGGAACGGGCGCTTGCAATCCACTGAGGCCGGCCGTCGCCGTCTGGAATGCGGCCTCGTCTTCAATATGGATAACCGGTTGCACCGCGGCGATCTGCGGATGGCCGACAAACGCCGCCAACGCCGCGCGGATGACCGGTTCGCCGCCGATCTGCCGATATTGCTTCGGCGTCTCGCCGCCCGCGCGATGTCCGCGGCCGGCGGCGACAACGACTGCCGCAACTCTGCTCGTCATAGCCTCCGGCTCCCGCTTTCCCAGCGGGCCAACCCTTAGCGCATGTTGCGAAAATACGCGAAACGCTCCCGCGATCAGCAACTAGCGCCATCTTATCCTCTGCACATTGACTATATTGCACTGCAACACTTGCGCCTGAGGTACGTTTTTGGCTAAACTATATGCAGATTAAGGATAGCGCCTAATTCGTGTGCACTCGAAAGACCAGTGAAATCTTTGCGCCTCTACGGGTCAATGCCTCCTTAGCAACTCGCCCGCATGGGCGATCGGCGGGGGCTTGAAGATGAGGGCCGCGCAATCATTGTTGCCGACTTCGACAGCAGCCGAAGCGGTGCTCAACGCACTGCCGCATCCGGTTATTGTGGTGGCGGCGGATGGAAAGATCGCCGAGGCCAACGCCGCGGCTGAAGCGTTTTTTGAGGTTTCGCTGCCGCTCTTGCGCCGCCACCTGCTGCACGATCTCGTGCCGTTTGGCAGCCCGCTCTTGGCGCTGGTTGACCAAGTGCGCGCCACCGGCGCTGCGGTCAACGAGTACAAGGTCGACCTCGGCACGCCGCGCAATCCCGGTGATCGCGCAGTGGACCTTCACGTCGCACCGCTACCGGAGCAGCCGAAATCCGTCGTGGTCATGCTCCAGGAGCGCTCGATTGCCGACAAGATGGACCGCCAACTCACCCATCGCGGCGCGGCGCGCTCGGTGATTGCACTCGCCGCCATGCTTGCACATGAAATCAAAAATCCGCTGTCCGGTATCCGCGGCGCGGCGCAATTGCTGGAACAGTCGGTGGGCGACGACGATCGCGCCCTCACACGATTGATTTGTGATGAGGCCGATCGCATCGTGAAGCTCGTCGACCGCATGGAGGTGTTCACCGACGAGAGGCCGGTGGAGCGCGAGCCGATCAACATTCACGTCGTACTCGAGCATGTAAAACGGCTGGCGCAATCCGGTGTCGCCAGACATATCCGCTTCGTCGAAGAGTACGATCCTTCGCTGCCGCCGGTGCCGGCGAACCGCGATCAGCTCGTGCAGGTATTTTTTAATCTGATCAAAAACGCGGCTGAATCCATCGGCGAGAACGCCGGCGGCGAGATCACGCTGTCGACCGCATTCCGTCCGGGTGTGCGTCTTTCCATCCCGGGCGCCAAGACGCGCATTTCGTTGCCGCTGGAATTCTGCGTCAGAGACAACGGGCCGGGCGTTCCCGAGGAATTGATGCCGCACCTTTTCGATCCATTCGTGACCACGAAGCCGACTGGATCGGGCCTCGGGCTCGCATTGGTGGCCAAGATCGTCGGCGATCATGGCGGCATCATCGAATGCGAGTCGCAGCCGCGGCGAACCGTGTTCCGCGTGCTCATGCCGATGTATAGCGCCGAGGGCGGTGAGCCTGGCGGTGCCAGTTCAGGGCAGGGCCGACCAGCAGGGGATTATTGATGCCGGCGGGAAATATCCTCGTTGCCGACGATGACGCGGCCATTCGCACCGTCCTCAATCAGGCGCTGACGCGGGCCGGATATGACGTGCGGTCGACCGGCAACGCTGCAACGCTCTGGCGCTGGATCGGCCAGGGCGACGGCGATCTCGTCATCACCGATGTGGTGCTGCCGGATGAAAACGCCTTCGATCTGTTGTTGCGTATCAAGAAGGCACGGCCGGATCTGCCCGTCATCATTATGAGCGCGCAGAATACGTTTATGACCGCAATTCGCGCTTCCGAACGCGGCGCCTATGAGTATCTGCCAAAACCTTTCGATCTTAAGGAGCTGACCGCGATAGTCGGGCGGGCACTGTCCGAGCCGAAGGAGCGGCCGCGCATCCCGGCGAAGGTCGACGATTTCGAGTCGATCCCGCTGGTCGGACGCTCGCCGGCGATGCAGGAAATCTACCGGGTGCTGGCGCGGCTGATGCTCACGGATTTAACAGTGATGATTTCGGGCGAATCCGGCACCGGCAAGGAGCTGGTGGCGCGCGCGCTCCACGATTACGGTAAAAGGCGCACCGGACCATTTGTCGCCATCAACATGGCGGCGATCCCACGCGACCTTATCGAATCCGAATTGTTCGGCCACGAGAAGGGCGCGTTTACCGGCGCCAACACGCGCAGCGCCGGACGCTTCGAGCAAGCCGAGGGCGGCACTCTCTTTCTCGACGAAATCGGCGATATGCCGATGGAAGCGCAAACGCGGCTTCTGCGCGTGCTGCAGCAGGGCGAATATACGACGGTCGGTGGCCGTACTCCGATCAAGGCCGATGTGCGCATCATCGCTGCGACCAACAAAGATTTGCGGCAGCTTATTCAGCAGGGGCTTTTCCGCGAAGACCTGTTTTTCCGCCTCAACGTCGTGCCGCTGCGCCTGCCGCCGCTGCGCGAACGCACCGAGGATATTCCCGATCTTATCCGGCATTTCTTCGCGCAGATCGAGCGCGAGGGTTTGCCGGCAAAGCAGATCGACCAGGCGGCGATCGAGCGCCTTAAGCGGCATCGTTGGCCCGGCAATGTCCGCGAATTAGAGAATTTGGCCCGCCGGCTCGCCGCGCTTTATCCGCAGGAAACGATCACGTCGGCGGTGATCGACGCCGAATTGTCGCAGCCGGCCCTGGCGCCCGGCGAAAACTATCGTGGCGACGAAAATTTGGCCAATGCGGTGGAACGCTATCTGGCCCGCTATTTTTCCGGCTTCGACGAGGGTCTGCCGCCGCCCGGTCTCTATCACCGAGTATTGCGTGAGGTGGAAGCGCCGCTCTTGACTGCGGCCCTTGCCGCGACCCGCGGCAATCAAATCCGCGCCGCCGACCTTTTGGGGGTCAACCGGAATACCCTGCGCAAGAAAATCCGCGACCTGGAAATCCAGGTTTATCGGACAGCGGGCAGTTAATCGTCCGGGCTGAACGGCATTCGCCCAGGAATTGTCGCAATTCGGCAACATTGTTGTATAAAAGCATCACTCGATTGCCTAGCACTGTCGAAAACTGACACGGCGGGAATGGCCGGGGGCTCCATTCATCGTCCGCCGAGCCGACCAAGTCCCGCGTTCTCAAGGCCATGACGACTGCCGATCAGGTCGCCCCACTAGATCCGGCCGCCGCGGCCCCGATGCCTGCGGCCTCCCGCCTGATCGGGGCGATCGCGGTCGGTGTCGCGCTTCTCTCCGCTACGGCGACGTTCCTCGTTCTTGCCAACCTGACGCCGATCGCACCGGTGCACGAGGTCGTGGTCAAGCTCCTGCTCGGCAATTTGGCCACCGGATTGCTGCTGCTTGCCATTATCGGCCGCGAGGTCTGGAGCGTGGTGCAAGCGCGGCGGCGCGGCTACGCCGGTTCGCGGCTCCACGTGCAAATCGTCGGTCTCTTCGCCGTCATTGCCGCAGTCCCGACCGTCCTCGTCGCCGTGGTCGCCTCGACGACGCTGGATCGTGGCCTCGACCGATTTTTCTCCACCCGCACCCGCTCGATGATCGAACAGTCGCTGATCGTGGCCGACGCCTATGTCAGCGAGCATG
>Ga0187784_10003183_pt1 | contig 13246 bp, 8 predicted proteins | sample 1015_SJ02_MP15_2_FD_132964 | JGI IMG/M metagenome (GOLD analysis project Ga0187784, IMG submission 132964) | Tropical peat soil microbial communities from peatlands in Department of Meta, Colombia - 1015_SJ02_MP15_20_MG | ecosystem: Environmental > Terrestrial > Soil > Wetlands > Peat | place... | reverse complement strand
GCGCGCAAGCAGTTCGAGGCGGTCACCGAGCAGACCAAGGAGCTCACCGCCGCGGCGCAGAAGCTCGCAGCCGAGACCGCCGAGCCAATCAAGACCGGCGTCACCAAGGCGTTCAAGAAGGTGGCGTAACCCTATTCCCTCTCGTTGCGTTGCGTTCGAAGCCCGGGCCGGTCGCCCGGGCTTTTCTTTGAACACCCATCGACTCTGGCGCGATCAAGGTCCGTAGGCCCGGCGCTTGCCAAGCGCAAATGATGCCCCTACGTTCCGCGCCGCCCAGGAGCATGATCCTCGTAGCCCGGATGGACGCCCGCGAAGGCGGGTGGAAGTCCGGGACAGCCCGATCCCGCATTCCGCCACGCTCCATGCGGGCTACATCCGACGGGCTTCCGGTTCGATCGTGCTCCAACACGTGCAGCTGTAGCTCAGCTGGTTTAGAGCGCCTGACTGTGGATCAGGAGGTCGGTGGTTCGAATCCACCCAGCTGTACCAGCAACGTACTGATCTATAACGCATTTCAGCTATGGATGAAATGATGTTCCATCGTCGACTTTACAGCGGACCCGCAGCGGACCTCGCGAGCTAAGATTTCCATCGTCGCACATATGGAGCCGATGCCGAAGCGACGGCGTTTCATCACTGCAGACGACGTACCGATCGTGTTCGACGACGCGCGCGCTCGGAGCTTGGCGACAAACTGCCATCGGACGCAGACATCGCGGCTTGGGCGACCGGCGTTCGCGAAGCGGCTCGCATCTTCGCGCACGATGCTCGCGTCCCGAACGCCAACGAGCTGCACGATGAAATTGCGGAACTGCATGCTGCGGCCGATGCCCGCCGGTACGATCGAGTCGCTTCCCTGTTGGACCATCTGAGTCCGAGTGCCCGCGACACGCTGGCCGCCCCAGCGGCTCGCCCGAGCGTCAAGCTGGAATTCGTTTTGAGCAGCCCTGAACGCCGCGATAACGCGTGCATGATCATTGAACGCGTATGCCGGATTGGCGGTCAGGTTGTCCAAGGTCGCCGTCGACCTGGCGGCAGCCGATCCCGTCCTGTGTTCCGTCCGCTCGTTCATGCTCCCCAACGTCGGCGGCATTTTCCAAAGCGGGAAGCGGAGGAAGCGGCCTTCCGCTCGAACAAATGCGGGACGGCCTCAGCCGCCCCGCGCCGTGTTTCACGGCCCGACCTTTAGTTGCTGCGGAACAGATCCTTCGGAATGCCGTGGGTAATTGGGGGTTTCCCGGTGACGGGGTTACCGACAAAGGGGTTATTGATATATTGCTGGAAGAGATAGTCGCGTGATGCCTCAAGTTGCGCTCGCAGGCCCCTCAAATCCATCGGGGCGCCGGTGACGTTGTCGAGCAACTGCCCCTTCCACTTGCGCACCTTGCCGGCGATGATGACGGTCTCCACGTTGGTGCGATCCATCAGCGAAACCACCGCTCCTGGCACTTGATTGAGCGGCGCCACGTTGATGCGGGTAGCATCGAGGATGATGATGTCCGCCTCCTTACCGAGCGTTAGCGTGCCAACCTTGTTGTCGAGCCCCAGTGCTTTGGCACCATTGATGGTGGCGTAGCGCAGCACATCGCGCGTCGTGAGTGGGGCCGGCAGAGTGCCATTTGGGTACGTTGGCCACTGATTGGACGGCGGCGACGCCGGAATACCCCAATCGAGCGGATTCGGCCCCGCTGAACCATCGAGGGTCATCTGGTTGACGAGCGCGCGCTGCTGATTCATCATCGAACGCATTTGGGTGAAGAAGTCCGCGGTGAGCGTACACTCGACGTCCACGCTCAATGACGGCTGCATGCCGAGGCTCTGCAACCTGAGAATCGGTGGCATACCGTGGCGCATGTTCATTTCGATCGGTACGGCGAGCGAGACCTGCGCCCCCCGGTCATGAACCGCCTTCCAGCCCGTGTCTGACATTCCGGTCATATGAATGAAAAGGTTGTCGGGGCCGACGCCGCGGAATCCGCCGGGGATCTGGCTGCCAAGCTGGTCCTGGGCGAGCTGGTTGAAGATCGGGGCAATGCCGAACGGCGACAGGATGTGCGCGGCGATCTGAAGACCGAGTTTGCGCCCGATCGTCCACGACGCTATCGTGCTCGCGTTGCCGAGATAGACCTCGCCGCCCATGATCATATGGACGAGCTGGTCGGACGACGAAAACCACGTGTTCTTGAGGCGGGTCGCGTCGGTCGGATACGCATATCCGGGAGTGACGACGACAACGCCCTCGCCGGCGCCCTCGAAATAGCCGAATGCGGCGCGGCGGCCAGTATCGAACAGCGCCTGGACGGCGGCGTCGGAGTGCTGCGGCGTGTGATGGATCTGCGAGACGTCGTGCACCGTGGTGACGCCGTCGTCGAGTTGGGAGAGCCCGCCGAACACCTCGTTGATGTAGACATCCTGCGGCCGGTAGACCGGCGCGAAGCCGAGCAGGATGGAGGTGTAGTAGGCGTAGTTGCCCTCCGGCTGCGCGTCGCCATCGAGGATCAGCACGCCGTCGGCCAGGAAGCTGCGCAGCGCAGTCTCGAACTGGTGGTGGTGCGTATCGATGAAGCCGGGCATCACGATGCGCCCGGTGGCGTCGATCACTTCGCCGCCGAACCCGGCGCCGGCGTTCGGGCCAACGGCGACGATCTTCTTGCCCTCGACCACCACGTCGGCCTGGGCATATTCGCCCCCGTCCATCGTCATCACAGAGCCGCCCTGGATCACGTAGCGCTGGCCGGCTTGCCCGGAGCCACCAGGCGGATTGCCTACGTCGGCCCTGGCAGGGCGCGGCCTGAAAAGACTAAGACCACTTGCTGCCGCGGCGCCGGTTGCGGCCGCACCAGCGAGAAAGCCGCGGCGTGTCGTAAGCCGTGAGCCAAGGCTGCGCCCTCGACCGAAATGTCTCTGCGGTATTCCGGCATTGCAGAAGATACACATGTGGTCCTCCCCTACGCGTCGTCCGGAACGACGACCTGCGAACTCATCCTGCTATTGCTCGGCCTCGGAGTAAATGTCCGAGTTTCGGAAACTTCCAACAAAGTGACATCGTCCCAACTTCTTAGATGGGCTGAGGCCCACCGCAGCATGATCTTGGTCAAATGTGGCTAGGCGCACGGCCTCTCGCGATAGCTTCCATGAAAAACGCCGCGGCCTCGCGGTCGCAGCGTCAACTGTTCGTTTTATTAAGCGCGGTAGTTAGTCGCGACCCTCTGCACAGTTCATCGCCATTGCTGCCAGTATATGGCCACGCAACCGTTCGCTGGAGTGGGGCAAGGATTTTGGTTTGGCACGCTGCCGCCCACGTTGCTGGGGATGGGGTAGTACACCTCGCCGCTAATCGGGTCAGCGGCGACCGAGTGCGCATGGCCTTTGCCCGCCGGGGTAGCGACCACGATATCCTGCAAGAGCTTGATAAAGGGGAAGGAACTCACAATGCCGAGCTGCTCTTGCGCCGCATTTTGGCCTTGGGCGAGGAAGTAAAGCCCGTTTCCTGGATTGAACCAGACTTCGTCGTTACCTCCCTGGTCCTTGAGCGTTTTTAGAACGTTGCCGTTTCTTTCATCGATCACCACCGTATTCTGCGACCCGCTCCCGGTGCAGTTGGTAGAGGGATTGCACCCCAGGGGAAGCTCGGGTGGTCCGGCCGCATTGCAGCCGAGCATGATCTGCGGGTCCGGGCCGATGGCCATCCCCTGCGGTCCCGCACATTGGTCGAGTGGGATGACGAAGTGATTGACGATCTCCATCTTCTTGGGATTGATGATGACGGTCCATCCAGGCACGTCATCATTGCCGTCACCGTTGACCTCCGGGATGTTTAGATAGATCAGTCCGTTTCGCCGATTCCATTGGCACTGCTCGATTCCGTTGGTCGCCGCTGGGCCGCGACCAGGTCCACCGTCAAAGCTGAGCTGCTTGACGACCTTGTAGGTATCGGTCGAAATGAAGTTGATATACGGATAAGGCACATCGCTGTCATTGGCGACCTGAATCAAGCGATTAACCGGATCGTAACAGAGCTCGTCCGCTCGATACAGTCCGCCGGTGGGGATGGTCTTCACGAGCTCCCCGGTGGCAAAGTCAATAACTTTGACAGTGCTGCAGTTGGTCGAATACGGAGAAGTGGGGGGAGGACCATTTATAGGGGATGGCGTCTCTCGCGCCGTGCAAGTTATTGAAGGAGTCTCGTTCGGACCCGGAACCGGACCGTCTCCGACCCAAACTTCGTGCTTTCCGCTTGCAGGGTTGAAGAAACTGAGCACGCCATTCGGCCCGTTGCAAGAGTTCGCGAAGGCGCAACCGGGGATGTTGCCGGCAAACTGATTGGGCAGTAATCCGCGCTGGAATTTGTTGGTAACGGTGTCGATCACGTCCACCTGTCTGTTGGACCGATCGGCAAGAAGGTACGCGTGCAGTCGCGGGTCAACCCAACTGATGTCGAATGAGCTCAGCGGAGTTCCCGGTGGATTTCCCGGTATAGTCACCGTGGTCTTCAGGGTGAAGTATGGTTCTCCTGCGATTGCTAGCCCTGGAATTGCGAGCAGAGTCGCTATAGCGAAACAGGTGACCCTTCTCGCTGTTCGTTCAGTTCCCTTACCAACAACTGACATGACGTTACCTCCCGATTTTGCTTGACACGCTTAGAGAGGACGCAGCGTCCGCGCGGCGAACAGATTAATCGCGCAAGATGTGATTAGTTCTGATGCCCGACACGAACCGTGCCACGGGGGCGCTGACCATCCCTACCTTTTGAGTGTCCGCAAACGTCGATTGGTTTGCAAGAAAAATTTGGGGGGTCGTTGTCAAACTCACCAACCCTCTGGCTCTCATCACCCGCGACAGACAGTCGAGCCATTTGTCATTGGCGCGGCGAAAAAAGGATGATTGTGTTGCAAATAAAGCAATTGTGTCGGTAGAGAACAACGTATTTAAGAATCCAGCACGTGCAATCGAGTCATTCGCTGTCGAGATATTACGAGAGCATAATTTTATCAGAAGAGCCGACCGAACCGCGAGTGCAGCCTGCCGCTGACCCCAGATCAAAGCCTGCCCCGGACTTGATCCGGGATCCGGCGCGCGTCGGTCTGGCGCCACCCGATTGTGTCTTTCTAGTGGGACTGGAGAGGCGAGGTCGTCTTTGGCACTACCCGGACGTGACGGGATGTCCGCCCGAGTCCGCTGGTCTGGTACAAATCGGCCCCCTACCGTTCGCGGCAGTCGTCGAATCCGCCTGATCCGCAAATGGCTTAAGGCGGGCGTGGCATCGTCGGCTTCCAACACGAGAGCGACGCCCGACGCTTCCTCGCCATGGTGCGTGAGCGGTTAGGGGAGTACGGGCTGTCACTTCATCCCGAGAAGACCAGGCTGATCGAGTTCGGGACGTTATCCCGCCTGGCCGAAGCCTATAAGCAGATCAACGCGCCGCGCGGCGAGCTCGGCCGCCGGACGCCGATAGGGATCTCGACGCGCGCGCTCAGCGGAGACGCCGCAACGTACAGCAAGCTTGAGAGTCGGATCGTCGACCTTACCAATCGACGCAACGCGCTGGCCGCACAGATGATCACCATGTTGGAGGCCGCCGCATTCGACGACAAAACGATCAACAAGCATCAGGCTGAAAACCTGATCGATCAGGCCAACGACCTGCTGCAATCGCTCGACGATCAAGCGTCACGGTAACGCGTAGCTCATGAAGGCTCGCCCGCGTTTTTGGGGCGAGCCTTCTATTCGCGTCTGGTGCTACGCGCTTTCCGCGTCATCCACTATTCTCAACATTCCCTAGTGCCGGTCACCGGCACTGGTTCACAGCACCGCTTGGTTCGGCGCGGTTACGCTCGAGGAGGAACGGGCCCCCGCACGACGACGCGACAAGGTCGCCCTGATCATGTGATCAATGCCCGCTCGGCTGGTATCTGGGTCACAATGCCCAGCGCCGGAGCCTGACTGGCGTGATCCAAGGGCCTCGGACTTTCTTCTGGGATGTCGGCAAGATCGTTTGACATCGACTGCACGGCAGCGATGTCCCCGGTTGGCGCTTTTCGGCCGTTCCGCGAGGCCCGCCCGATGTCCGCGGTTGAGGGCTACTCGGGCATTCGGCAGACAGCGCCGAAGGGCCGTGCCGCGACGGCGCAGTCACCTTAGGGGCACGTGCTGTGCGACTTGCCGGCGAGATTATCCGCCGCGATCTGGGTGAACTGGCTCGCCGTCACGCACACGTAGTCGCCCATGTAGGCCTGACGCCAGAGAAGACCCAGCAGGCACGGACCGTAGGGAATGTTGTCTTTGCTCTCGTTCTGCGCAAAGTTCGGCACATATACCTTCTTTTCGTTCTCAGTCAGGGCCGCGCTTTGATCCGGCGCCGGCGGCGCCGGCACGCATACGTCGTCCCCCTTGAATGCCCCTCGCTGCACGTATCCGGCCTGGCAGCCGCACACGGTATTCATGCTCGGGCTATTATACCCGAACAGGGGCAAGACCACCGGTGTCGTGGGGATATGCTCACCCGCAAACTGCAGCAGGCCCTGCGCAGTCGTTTTCAAGAAGAAGCCTCCGCCGACAGGGAGTAGAACCGTCGGCATCGTCGACGGGGAGGTGTAGGTGCTGCATATCGCCTTCGGGTTCGAAGTAAGGTCCGACAACGTATTCGCCATAATGAGCGCCCTGTCACAGTTGCCCCAGCCGGCCGCGTACTCGAAGTCCTCGGACCAGATCTGCAAATAGTTCAACGGCGCGTTGGTGACCGTCGTTCCGTTGTTCATGATCGTACTCGGCGCGCCGAATATATTCCTGAAAGACGGCCCGGAGCCCGCAAAAGTACCGGCAAAATAGACGTGAAGGGCGTTAAGCAGGGCCTGCTCCACCGGGGCATCAAGCGACAGCAGCGTGCAGCCAGTGCTCATCGGTGGCGGCGCGCAATAGGCGGCTATCGTCGAGGGAGGCGCGGCGCACTCGAGGTATGGACACCCCTCACGCGTTGCACTTTTGATCGGATTTTTTTTGTCGAAGGCAAACGTGGAGAACTGCAAGCCGCCCAGCATGCGCGACATCACCGGCGCGGCTCCTGGTTCCGTTATCGGTCCCGGCACCGCCGCCAGCCCGCCGGCGGTGATTTGCGAAAGCCATTTCACGCTGGCGTTGGAGAGGGTCAGGAGCGTGTTCACCACGTCGTCGGAGGCCGACAGCGCGTCCTCTTGGGTCGCCTTGGCGTTGGGTCCGCCGACCGGCGGTTCGGCGAAATACGCCAGGATCGCCGCTTCCGCCTCGCAATCCATCGGAAACAGCGGGCTGGAGCCGCAGTCGGGCAAGAAGGCCCACAGCGGCGTGGACGAACCGCCGGGTGCGGCGGCTGAAATGGTAAGGCCGCTATTGCAAGTAACGGTCCCGGCTGACTCGTTGGCAAAATCGGGCAGAGCGTTCCCGGTGTTGACCACCAGCGTTATGCCACTGAAGATATCTCCGTACATATCGATCGCGGCGGCCCACTCCTCGATGAAAGCGCGATCGGAATTGAGATAGTACGCGCCGGAGGCCGGCGCGGCCCCGTAGTAATTGGCGAACAGGCAGTTCCACGCCGCGTTCCCGGGCGAGCCGGGAGTACTGGGGCCGGGACCGGTGGGTGTGTAATATCCAGCCGGGAGGGGGGACACCAGTTTCTTGGGAAGGAACATTTCCGCCGAAAGCATCGTCGGTCCTGCGATGCCGATCGACACGAAATAGTTGTCCCATTTTTTCGTTTTGATGTGGCTGTTGAGCGCCTTGAGAAAGTCTTTCCACTGGGTTTTGTAAGTGCTGTTCCATGGCAACGGCAACAGGGGAGCCGTCGAGTCGCCTTCGGAAATATCGAAAATCGCGGTGTATCCGCAGTCGGCATGATTCGTCGGCATCGCCATCGCTGGATCGAACAAAAAGTCGCACGAGGTCAGATAGGGAGATTGGAACAGCCATGGCGGCGAATTAGCGCCCGGGCTTATGCCAACCTGGAGGGTCTTGCCCGCCGCGCTGACCGCTTCGAACGCGTCGTCGAGCGGCTGCCACTGATAGGGGCCGCCCGGTCCGGTCGGGTTTGCCAGCATCGACCATGGAGCGGAGAACAGGAGGCCAGCAACGCCGGGCTGGCTCAGCATGAAGTTGAGGTAGTTCTTGAAAGCATCATCCTGGCTGACGCCGGAAACGCCCGGGGCCACCACATCGTAGAGGAAGTGCGCGTCAATGTAGACATAGAGGCCCTGCGGGGTACGAATCTTCAAAGGCGCCGCCAGTTGGTCAGGCGACTTCGTGCTGGTGCCGGACATGACCTGGTTCATATAAACCCAGGTGGCAGCATCGACCTTGGCGGCGTTCGATTCATCAGCCAGGCCTGGCAGCGGCAGCGCGAGCGGGGCGAAAATGCACACCAGCGCGCGCAGCGTTGCGACGAGCGATATCCGCATGAGAGCTACTCCGTTGTGCAGCCGATCGCGGCTGCGATTGACCGAACGCTCCGCAAAGAACGCGGCTCGCAGCAGGTCTAAAGATTTCCTGGGGGTCGTGAATCTCCTTCTGGCTCGGCTTCCTCGAAATTCCGCAGCGCTTGTCGGGAATTTCGGCCGCATTCAGATGATCGATTGCACGTGCGCCGTATCATGCCACGGCGCCTTTGGCCGTCAATGCATCGGAAGACGTGTAAGTGGCGTAAAAAACACGGGCGGGGTCGATGACCCCGTGACTGTTAGTCGGTGCGGCATCCGGCGGCCACGCCGTCCTCCCCGTTGCTCGACCCCTCCACTGGATTGAGCAAGCTGGGCCAGCACAACCTGACGCGACTAAAATACCCCGAAGCGAACGTCTGCTGTTGGCAGATATGTTGTAAAAGTCGTTTTGCACTGGGGCTCAAAAATTCTGCGGGCTATAGGCGCGGCTCGTGTCCCTGGTGGTGGTGTAGCTCGGCGGTAGCGAAGCCACTCGCGAGCGCGCCCCCATAGCGCCTGCAGCGAGCGAGCGGCTTCGCGGGTGGTCATCGATGATTCGCCGGTAGGATCGGGTTGCGAGCTCCAACCGCAACCAAGGAACCACCGATGACCGACGACAAGATGAACTTGCAGGCTCTCGTGGAGAAGACCCCGGACGCCGATCTCTTGCGCGAGATGATCGACTTTGCCGCGCAGCGGCTGATGGAACTCGAGATCGAGAATCTGACCGGCGCCGGCTACGGCGAGAAGAGCGCAGAGCGCCTGGTGCAGCGCAATGGCTATCGCGAGCGAGATTGGGAGACGCGCGCCGGCACGGTCGAACTACGCATCCCGAAGCTACGCAAAGGATCCTACTTCCCGGGCTTCCTTGAGCCACGGCGGATGGCCGAGAAGGCGCTTACTGCCGTCGTGCAGGAAGCCTACGTGGCACGGGGTGTCGACCCGCTCTGTTGATGACCTGGTCAAGGCGATGGGCATGACCGGCACGCATCCTTACTTCGCGCACTGGACTGTCGCGATTGTCGTGATCCTGTTGGGCTGGATTGTGTCGCGAATCGCCCGGTATTACCTCGATCGCGGCATCGTTCGCTGGCCGGCTTCTGGCTCGTGAGGCATGAACAACGGGGTTACCGCAGTGGCAGGCGAGCTGAGTCGTGACCGTGCGGCGCGATCGCTTGGGAGAACCGCTCGCCCCATTCGGCGTCGCGCGACCCAACCGATTCGACGGACCGGCGCTTTCGGAAATTACCGCGACTAGAACTCAAGAGTTCAGAGATTGTCCGTAGAAATAACAGATGGCCACTGCCGCAGCCGCAAAGGCAACCCAGTGCGGAGAAGCACAAAGCGCGGGCGCGGTTATGCAGACCTGATCTGCCCAGAAGTAGCCGTGGTACTGAAAGATGCTGGCGCCGTAGAGCAGGACGGTTGATGCTATGAGCGCCACTGCCAAGGGAACATGGATCGTCTCCACGCAGATCGCCCTTGTGGCGAAGCCTAGCCTCGGGCGATTAGAAGGCAGTAAAGGAAAACGATAAAATTATCCGCTCAATGCGCGGTGCCGGTGCCTAGCGCCAGGGCCACTAACAATTATTCGGCCAAGGTGTTCTGGGTCGAAACGGCATAACCGGAGTCTCGACGTGCCGGCAGCGATCGCATCCAAAGGTGCGAAGCTCGGGATAACTACCGAGTTGCGGAATCGTCGAAATGTGCCGCATTGGTGTGCGGCAGGCCGGGCACGTGATTTCGGGCGGCTTTTGGTCAGGGCTCGTCACAAGCGGCAATGATCACGCCGCTGCCGTTTGGATTCTACAGTCCGTTGGTTGTGTCCGCGCCTCGCTGCCGAATCGTTTTCAGCGGCAGCCTGAGGTCGCCGCGAGGCTCCCCAAAATGGCGCGAGTGTGAGAAGCTCCTTATCTGCGACACGCAAGACGAAGTTCGGGCGTCGCAAACTTCCAAGCTGATGTATCACGTTCGAGAAACAGCAAGGCTGAGCAGAGCCAGCACTACAAATCCTCCTGCGCCATAGGCGAGCCATTCGGGGTGTTTGCAGAACGGGCCGGCAGCCGAACAGACATTATGCGCCCAAGGAGTTCCGTCCCAGAGTCGCTGCGACGCAGTGTACGTCACGTAGGCGCTTGCGCCCAGTATGACGCCCAAGAGGAGGAACAATCGCATCTCCGGGGCTCCGCGAATCAGGGAGCCAGTTTGCCACTAACGTCATGATAATACCAGCGCGGGCCGACTTCAGGGCGTCAGCCTTGCCGCGACGGTACGGGCGGGAAGCACGGGCAGACCTGCTACTCGGGCGGCATCTTCCGTGGCAAACGAAGTTGAGGACATTTCGGCAACCGTTCCATCGTTGCGCAAGATCAGATAGTGGAAGCGTCCGCTCTCCGCGCCAGTGATCGTAAGGCCAGCGGAAGATCACTCGCATGCACACCGCGTCGATGTCTCGCCTCCACGTGCGCTCAGTCTCACTGGCCCGTCAAGATTGATCGGGGTCGTCCTCGACGCCGATATACGCGTTCGATGGCGAGGGGTTGATAATTTGCCCGTATCCAGGCGTTGGCTTCTGGTCCGGATGCCCATGCTTCAGCTTCGGTTCTACTGGCGAATCCGGAGACGTACTTGGTTGATGATCCCGGACAGTGAGCGAGCAAGCGCCATTCGTCGGTGTCGCGCATTGGAACGGGGTAGAAAACGACCCTGGGAAGCTTAGGACTGGGCGCGGGCATAACGCTATTGTCTGACGTTTGCCTACAGTCGTCTAGGCCAAAAACAAATAGCGGGTCCGATTGCTCACAACCCCCACGGCGGCAGAGCGCGAGCGCACTCGGAGGCGGCCGGATTGCCGTGGATGCGGTAGATGGTCTGTCGGGTCAGGCAGGTGGCTTTGGCGATCTGACTGACGTCTGCTTGTTGGCCGGTCATGTCCCGGACGGTCTGGGCTTGCGGCCTCGATAGCTTTCGCCATTGGCCTTGGCGCGCTCGATGCCGGCCGTGCCGGGCATGTCCGCTATCGAGGGGCTCGACGAGGCCGCCAACCAGGGGGCCCTCGGGAGTTGTTTACCCAAGCTATTCGAACAGCGAGACTGATCTGTTTCAGGACCCGAACGACGCAACGCCGTTGGCCCCAGCATTGCGTGGCGACCTGCTACAGACATGGGTCACGACGCGCGCCGATCTCAATGAGGCCGAAAAGGAAAACATCCTGAAAGGCGCGGCCTGGGCGCGCCGCCGCAGCGGCGGACAATTGTGCCGTAAGGGGCTGGCTCGTCGCACGCGGCCCGCCAAATCTCGCCGAGTTCCTCGTCAGTCACGACGCGCTCACGCTTGGCGGTGGTTTTGGCAACCGGCAGGTCAGCGAACGGATTGGTGCGGACCGCCCTGCGCTTTACCGTCCAAGCGAAGGCGGCCCGTCCATAGGCGGCCGTGCGGCCAGTCATGGCGCTACCCTTTGGCTTGTCCGGCGCGCGGCTGTCATTGCGCCATCGGCGCCGTGTAATGGCGTCCAGGGCGCGCACGACGGCCGCCCGATCCAAGTCCTCTGCGGCGTCGTCTAGAGCATCAGCAAAAGCGCTATGCAGGGCGCGGACTGCTTCAGCGGCGTAGGATGGCCGCCGGTCGGCAAGGTGGAGACGGTGCCAGTCGTCAATGAGCACCCGGAGGGTCAGACGGTCGTGGGCGCGCTTTGCCCGCTCGGCTGCGGCCGCTGCCTTGCGGTCAGCCACTGGGTTACGCCCCTTGGCCACGTCGCCCATGATCGCAGCGGCGGCGTCTCGCGCATCCGCTAACGAAAGCGCCGAGCATGATCCGAGCGGAACTCGCCATTTGTGACCGTGCGGGGTGTATTGGCAGAGGTAGGTCCGGCCACCGCTCGCGCACGGCAAGCCCGCGTTGCGCATCGTCGAAAACGAGCCTGTCCTTGCGACCGCGCTGGGTTGCCAACGACGACAAGGAACGGCTCCAGACCGGCGGGGGGGCCGTCCGCAGGAGCCGCCCGACTGGGCGGGTGACGCGGCACAATTCACCCCGGACCGGCGAATGCTCGCGCGCTGCTCGTGGAGCAACAAGGCGCGGCAAGCGAATATCGGCGGGAATAGTTAATCTCGGGCTCGGGCAGCGCGGCGATAGTTCCAGCAAAAAAGGGCCCCGCAGGATGCGGGGCCTTCCAGAGTTTGGGTGCTTACAAATTCAATGTGACCCTGATTCCAGGGGCGGATTTGCGGCAATCAGGTAGGCCCGCTGGCTGGCGAGCTGATTTATGCACAGAAAAAAGCCCCGCCGCTGGGCAGCGGCGAGGCAAGGGGGATGCCCTCTCGGACAGCCAGTCATAAGAGAGCAGGCCCTGATTAGCACAGCCCTGACGGACTCTCAAAAGCCTGGGGAGCCGGCCCGCCGGCTGACGGGTCGCATTCCGTAGTTGCTATAGTTGACTACGGTACCAATGCCCTCACGTCGCAAAGCCGGCCTTAAACGATGGATCCTGCGGCCCACGCGCAAGCAATGATCGACGAGTGGCACGAGCGGCTAATCTTGGGCGAACTGCCACGACCATCGCCTACACTCGGAGCGGCGCTTGCTGCAGGTTACAGACAGTTGGTGTATTGCGAAGGCTGCCGGTACAGCACGCATATCCCGCTGCGCACGTTTCGTCGCCCCATTCGAACCCAATTGATTGACCTTGCCCCACTGCTCGTTTGCGAGCGCTGTGGCAAACGCGGCCCGCTGCCGCAGATCAAGGGCGTCACACGTCGGACTACGCCGACTCTGCGCACGATTCCCGGTGACAAAACCTG
>Ga0187784_10003182_pt1 | contig 13247 bp, 8 predicted proteins | sample 1015_SJ02_MP15_2_FD_132964 | JGI IMG/M metagenome (GOLD analysis project Ga0187784, IMG submission 132964) | Tropical peat soil microbial communities from peatlands in Department of Meta, Colombia - 1015_SJ02_MP15_20_MG | ecosystem: Environmental > Terrestrial > Soil > Wetlands > Peat | place... | reverse complement strand
ACGATCGCGAAAGCTATTCGGCGATCACGGCGAACTTCGCCTATTGGGACGATATCGAGATCCATTTCAAAGGCACGGTGCACCGCATCGGCGGCAACGGCTTTTGCGGCTGCTCGCGCGTCACGCTGCTGCGGCTGTTGCAGGAGCGCGCCCAGGCGCTCGGCGTCGCGCTCAAATTCCAGGTCGAGATCGACCCGTCGATTCCTCGCGACGCCGACCTCGTTGTCGGGGCGGACGGGATCAACTCGCGCATCCGCGCCCTGCACGAGGACGTGTTCCGGCCGCACGTCGACCTGCGCCCGAACAAATTCGCCTGGATGGGATCGACCCGCCCGTTCGACGCCTTCACGTTCTTCTTCCGCGAGACCGAGCACGGCATCTTCATCGCGCATTGCTATCAGTACGAGCCTGGTTTTTCGACCTGGGTGCTGGAGACCGACCCCGACACCTGGGCGCGCGCCGGCCTCGGTGAGCTCGACGAGGCGCAGTCGGCCCGCTTCCTCGAGGGCGTGTTCGCGCAGGAGCTGCAGGGGCACAAGCTCATCATCAACCGCTCGATGTGGCGCAATTTTCCCGCCATCGATTGCGCGCGCTGGACCCACGAGAACATCGTGCTGATGGGCGACGCCAAGGCGACGGCGCATTTCTCGATCGGCTCCGGCACCAAGCTCGCGATGGAGGACGCGATCGCGCTCTACGAGGCCTTCAAGGCGACCGCGGGCAAGACCGTGAGCGGGCGCGACGTGAAGCCGGCGCTCGCGCATTTCGAGGCCGAGCGGCGGCTCGAGGTCGAGAAGATCCAGCACTCCGCCAACGTGTCGCTGGTCTGGTTCGAGCACGTGCGCCGCTTCTGGCACATGGATCCGACCCGCTTCGCGTTCGGCCTGATGACGCGCTCGAAGGCGATCACCTACGACAATCTCGCGCTGCGCGCGCCGGAGATCGTCGCCGCGGTCGACAAGGCGGTCGCGTCCGACGTGCAGGCGCTCGGCCTTCCGGCCGACATCGAGCGGCCGCAGGTGCCGATGTTCCAGCCGTTCCGCCTGCGCGGCATGACGCTTTCCAATCGCGTGGTCGTCTCGCCGATGGACCAGTATTCGGCGCTCGACGGCATCCCGACCGACTGGCACCTCGTGCATCTCGGCAGCCGCGCGACCGGCGGCGCCGCCCTGATGTTCACCGAGATGGTGTGCGTGTCGCAGGAGGCGCGCATCACGCGCGGCTGCAGCGGCATGTACAGCGACGCGCAGGAGGCGGCGTGGAAGCGGATCGTCGACTTCGTGCATGCGCACTCGGCGGCGAAATTCTGCCTGCAGCTCGGCCACGCGGGCCGCAAAGGCGCCACCAAGCTGATGTGGGAGGGCATGGACGAGCCGCTGGGCGATGGCGGCTGGCCACTGATCGCGCCCTCGGCGCTCCCTTATTATCCGCACAGCCAGGTTCCGCGCGCGATGACCCGCGCCGACATGGACAAGGTGGTGGCCGACTTCGTGCAGGCGGTCCAGCGCGCGCAGCGCGCCGGCTTTGACATGATCGAGCTGCACGCCGCGCACGGCTATCTGCTCGCAAGCTTCATCTCGCCGCTGACCAATACGCGCCGTGACGACTATGGCGGCACGCTCGAGAACCGCCTGCGCTTCCCGCTCGAAGTGTTCCGCGCGATGCGGGCGGCCTGGCCGGACGAGAAGCCGATGTCGGTGCGCATCTCGGCGACCGACTGGAAGGAGGGCGGGATCACCGGCGACGACGCGGTCGCGATCGCGCGCGCTTTCGCGGCAGCCGGCTGCGACCTGATCGACGTCTCGACTGGGCAGACCGTGCCCGACGCCGAGCCGGTCTACGGCCGCATGTTCCAGACCCCGTTCTCGGACCAGATCCGCAACGAGGCGGGACTTGCCACCATGTCCGTCGGCGCGATCACCACCGCCGACCAGGTCAACACGATCGTGGCGGCCGGCCGCGCCGACCTCGTGGCGCTGGCGCGCCCGCATCTGGTCGACCCGTTCTTCACCCTGAAGGCCGCCGCCTGGTACGGCGCGACCGACATCCACTGCCCGCCGCAATACTTGCCCGGGCGCGACCAGATCTTCCGCAACGCCGCGCGCGACCGCGCCGATCTCACCGAGCTGAAGCTGAAGGCAAGGCCAAAGGGGCACGCGGTCGGAGGATGGAAGCAGGCGGCGGAGTGAAGCGGATAGCGAGCCGGCCTCCTGTGTCACGATCGATCGCCGCCGCATCAATGCGCGCCGCACACTTTGGCGCTGCACACTTGGCGCCGCAGACTCGGCGAAGAGCGCGTGCTCGATTTGGGTTCGTTCTGCCGAACCTCACTGAAAGTTGCACACTCACCGTCGCACAGCCGCCGTTTCTAGTGCGTGATGATTTTAGGTTTGCACACGAGCCTGACCCACTCTCCGCTCATTCCCGCGCAAGCGGGAATCCAGGAGCCCAGGGACTGGGCCAAAGAACTGGGTCCCCGCTTCCCAAAGGGCGTTTACGCCCGTCCATAGCGCGTCGAAGACGCGCGTGAACGCGCTTTAGGACGGGCTATGGGGGACGAGCGGAGTTGAGACGCGATTCAATCTCAATGCATCTCGCTTTAGTGCCGCTTTCGCCGCTCGGCATGGTGCGTGAGCGCCACCCCGGGTTTCGCGGCCGGCTGCGCCGGCTTGGCCATTGCGGAACGTTTTCCTTGGAGCGTTTTTGAACAAAGAGAGAACATCGATTGGGACAATGGTCAAGCCACATGCGCGCGGCGCTCGCGGAACGACGTCGATCGCGGCAGCGCGTATCGCGTATCGCCGCTGAAGGCGGCGCGCTCGCCTGAAGCCGCGACACGCGACGGCTGTAGCCCGGATCAGCGCAGCGATACCCGGGGCCCCGCATCTCGCTTCGCTCATGCGGGCTACGAGGCAGCGCGTGGGGTGGGCAAACGCGCAACGCAGGCGCTAGAGCGTGATGATTTTAGGTTTGCTCGATTCTGCTAGGGGAAGCGATGGCGGCGAAGTGCTTTGTTGTGCCCTCTCCCCTCGTGGGAGAGGGCTACTCGACGGTTCAACGCAGAAGATTGGGAGAGGGGGACTCTCCGCATACTGAGCGGATCGAGAGTCCCCCTCTCCCGACCGAGTGCGCTGAGATTCCTGCGATGCCCTCTCCCACGAGGGGAGAGGGCAAACATGACTTGCGCCGGCGATTCAACCAAAATTCATCACGCTCTAGTCACTCTTGGCGTTGCCTTTCTCGCCATAGCCGCCGCTCTCATTCCGCCGCTTCCAACGCAACGGTCAGCGAAATCGACCGGTACGGTACTTCCGGCCGGATCTTGCCGCGCGCGCCGCGATGCAGGCGCACGAACCCGTAACGCTCCATCGTCTTGAGTGTCCGCGAAAGATTGGAGGTCTTGCGGCCGGTACGCTCAGCAAGCGTCTGAAGCGAGTCCGGGTGGGTGGCGACAATCACATTGAGCAAAGCGCGGTTCTTGTTCGAAAGCACCCTGGCGAAGCTCTCGGGGGAAGTGAACCACACCTTGGGATCGTCCTTGGCGGGCTTGAGGCGTCCGCGTGCGATCGCGAGGGTGCGCTTTTTCATGTCCTCAAGACTGGCAATGCCGACTTTCAGCGTTTTCATGTTTTCACTCCGCGTTCGTTCAAGATCGACTCAACCTCGCTCCAGAAATTTTCAAGGAGCGTTGCCGCATCCCGGTAGTCGTAAGGCCGCACCGTCTTGAGGCGATGCTTGTGGTCCTGTTCCTTGCGCCTGCCGCCGGACGGGCCGCTTCGCGCGCGTACCGGGTGGGCGTTGTCGAAGCCAACCAGGCGCTCGCCGTCGGGTCCGTGCAAGGAGAGCGAATAGTCGAGCCCGTGTGGTTTCGCTTCGCTTACTGGCACGCGCCAGACGCTGAAGCGAACCCAATGGCGGCCCTCCGGGTCTACCACCAGGACCTGCCCGTCGAGATCGAGCAGCGTGTCAAGAGAAGGGTCGCGCTCCATCGGTTTAACTTATCATTATCAGATAATGATAAACTATTCAAGGACAAGACTCCGGAAACGGCCGAATCCGGTGACAACGCATTTAACTCGAGCGCTGCTGCTGTGGCGACCGACCTGACAACACGCCCCGCACACGTCAGTCACGATCGCCCCGGTCATGCTTCTTCCACGCCGTAAGGAATTCGGCGGCCGCCATCGCGGCTCCGTCGCTACCGCCTTTCGCCGCGACTTCCTCAACGCGTTCGCGGAGCTGGTCGCGATCCAGAACCTTGTCGAGCGAGCCGACGTTAACTTGCGCATTTCGCTTGGCTACGGTGTCGCCGAGACCCGCAAAGCCCACGCTTTGGCTCCATGAATGTGACATGAAGGCCTTAGCAAACGTTCCAATCATCGCATCATTCTTCATCCGCTCCTTGGCCCATGCTTTGACTTCGGCCCCCTCGTCGGCGGCAAGCTCGCGCCAGCGGAACATGAGGTAGGCGAGCCGCTTTGCGTTCGCCAGCTCGTCCGACTTGCTGGCCTTGCGGATGCGCTTCAGCGCAAGGTGGCGCAACGCGTCAGCGTCCGCTTCTGTCGTCAGGCAGTTGGGTTCGGGTTCAGGCTGCCTGCCTTCGCGTGGATGATAATCGGTGTAAGCAGAGTCGGAGAAATAGACCAACCAGCCCAAGCTCGCGTTGGTACAGGCTGTGACGAACGCTTTTGAGCGCGCGGCGAGGTCAAAGCGGTCCCGCGTGAGGCTGCGCAGTAGCCTATGGATGCGCCGCTCGTTGTCATCCATTGAGAAGCCGCGCCCTTCATCAGCCTCAACATCCAGTTCGTCGGCGATCTCGAAGAGACCGTTCAAGAGAGCCGTGACATCTTTCTCGGTAACTTCTTCGGCGTGCAAATTCAGCTCATTGATGATCAGCTTCGCCTTCGTGCTGCCGTCGCGCCTCGTCACGCCAATCGCGGCGCGCAACTTGTCCTTGATGAACCCCTCATCTGACGCTTTCGAGATGATTTCGTTAAGCTCGGCGCGCGACAGCACATCGTCACCGATCGAGAATCGGAAATACGAGTCAAAGTGATCCTCGGAGCAAGCCAGCCGGTCACGAGCCCAACCTTTCGTGGAACCTTCGCCGTAGCTGAGGTTATTCCAGACGGATTCGAGTCTCGGGAAGAGCCGCATCAAGGACCGCTTGATGCGCTCCTTATCCCTTTCTGCGATGGAATCGAGGAACAGCGTGTTCATCTCGCTCGCGCGGTTACGGCCGCGGTTGCCGAACCTATCGCCCGTTCCGCACAGATGCTCTTTGCTCGCACGTACGTTCCGATAGACGCCCGGCCTGAAGAGGCGAAGCGTTTCAAGGCCGACAAAATCGGCGCGATCAACCTCGTCGCCGACTGCGGGCCACGTAACGGAAAGTGCGTTGGTGAGTCGGATGAGGTCGCGGGGTGTCCTGATCTCTGGCGCGATCACGTCGTAGAAAATGTTCATGAACCGCACGATCTTATCTTCGGGCGGCGCGCTACAGATGAGTTCGATCTGCCGCAACAGCTCGTTATTGAGATCGCTCTGGCGCGGCTGCGGGACGTCGAAACCAGCCTGAATGATCTTCTCAAGGTAGTGCGGTCCTTCGGACGGATAGCGCTCGGCTACGATGGCCTCCGCAAGCTCGCGGTCGAACACGAGCAGGTAGACGACGTTCGGCAGCCGCCCCACCGATTTCACCAGTCGGAAAATCAGAAGCGCTTCATCCGGTGCGAGACGGTCGATGTCGTCTATGACGATCAGGAACCGCCTGTCCTGCTCGGCAAGGGCCTTAGTCAGTTCGGCATGAAGCTTCTCAACGGTGTCGTCTGTCTTGATGAAGTCCGCAACCCATGACATCGCGCCTGACGCAAGGGTACCAACGCCAGCCGTCGCCCCGGCAAGGTCGGCACCGGCACCGACGAGTGACCCCGCCTTCAACAGCCGTGCGCCGATCTTCGGCAACGCTTTCTTGAATTTCTCGCCAAGGGTCGGACCCACCCCGGCGTACAGTTCGCGGAAGAACGCCAGCGCCAGCGCTTCTTCGCCGCGAAACCACCAGCAAGCAAAGTTGACCGCGACCATCTCACCTTTATCGGTGGCGTCCTTGAGGTGATGCAGCACCAGATTGACTGCGCTGCTCTTGCCGGAGCCCCACGAGCCGTAGAGCGCGATCACCGTCCCTTCCGGCCCTTTCATTTTGCGGATGCTTTCGGCAAGCGCCCGCGCGAATGGGTCGATGCCGAACCTGTCTTCAGCTGGTTCGGTAATTGGCCTGTCATTATGGGGCTGGTTTGATTCCTTCATGCCGCAAAATGGCAACACGAGCCGCCGCTGTCGAGGTTTCGCATTGGCAAAGCTAAGAAAAGGGGTAAGGTATTACGGTGACACCTTACTATTTACCCATTTAACGACCGCGCTCGCACGACTCAATCCAAGCCATAGCGTTTTCGCCACGCGAGCGCAGCGACGACCAACGATTGCCACGGTGTCTCTGTCGGCCGGGTGATTGCGTCTGCAAAAGAAAAGTTCGGGTAGTACAAGCTCTTTGCTCCTCCGAAGCCTATCCAAACCGGCAGTGAACCTTCTTCCGCGAACATGTCGAGTGCGGCTTTGACCGGTTCGCTCTGAAGCGCCGCGGGATCGTCTATGGCACGTGCGACGATATAGGTTCGTTCGAAAACAATGCGTGGCGGCTCATGGCTGTCTATCGCGAATACCACTCCGCATTGATCCGGTCGAAGATAATCGGGCAGTGCGTCGATACGACGCCACAAGCAATGCCATGTCCGACATACATCGGGGCGGGATTCATAGATTCCGCAGCCCCGTCCTGTGTTGTGCGGACACAGCGTGTCAGCCGCTTTTTTCAAGTCAGGCTGATCGATGTGGAGAATCTTGCAGCATGCAACGCAGTCGCCGCAGGTCCGACTCGGCACCAGGCGCTCAAAGAACACCTCTCGCACTGTCCCTATCGGATCACCGCGCGATGCAGGTGCCATCATCAGATGTCCTTAGCCAGATGCAGATCGGGCGGTATCCCTTCAACGCACCCAAATGCGCTCCACCTTCCGTTTGTGCGGATGTTTCTTGCGCCAGCGCAGAAGTCGTGCCGCCTTGTGCTTGAAGCTTGGGGCGACGAGGCCTCCGGTAGGTGAGGCGCTTACCCTTAATGCCCTTGGCGAGCAAGGCCGCGCGCTGCTCATCGACGCCGAGCACGGCGCGGTTTGAGTACCGGCGAGAAAATTAGGGTCAGAGTAAATTAGCTGGGCGCGGCTGGCCCGAAATCAACTCTGACCCCATTCCTTACCCACTAGACCGAAGTACGAGAGGGATCGAGCTAAGTCGATAGCTCCCTCTGATCCACGGGCGCGAACTCATACTGGCTGGTGTAGCGCGAAGTCCATGAGTGATGAATCGTGTAACTTTGTGCCGCGGCGGTAAGCGCTTCACTCGCGAGCGAATAAGAACACGTAAAGAGCTCTATCCCCGCTTGACGGTTGCCGTCCTTCCAATACCCGCGCGTGACCGCATATCTCCAAAGCTTCTTGCTCGCCGAGATTTCGAGATCACCAGCTTTGTCCACCATGACAAAGCTCAAGAGCTTCCAGTCGCCGCAGTCGCCGTACCGCTCGGCACATAGCTGCCGAAGCCGCTGATCATAGTCGCGGCATGTCCCGATCTTTATGAGCCCGCCCGAACGCGATCCGGCGATGTAGACATACGCTTGCGCGCTATGGCGCTTAACAAAGGCAAGTTTTTTGGGGTCGCATTGGACGCAATGCCCGTATCGGGTCCGGAGGCGATGCCCCGCCTTACGACAGGCGCCGCCAAGGACAATCTCTTTTCCCTGTTCTTTAGCCAGATACTTGCAGGCGTCCTGCGAGTATCTCCTCCCGTCGAATACGTCGTCCGTGGACAAGTGATAGTGGGCCAAAAAGGCCAGCTCGGATTCCCTGAGTGATTCCTGCATAGTTGCCGCCCGCCCACCGACTTAGCGCGAAGTAAAGGCTTCTTGGCTCATCAATTGACGCAAATTTATGGCGGAGGATTCTAGTCTCGCCTACACCTGCAAATACCGCTCCCGCACGCTCGCATCCGCCTTCAGCGCCTCCGACGTCCCCGTCCACACCACGCGGCCCTTCTCGATCACGACGTGGCGGTCGGCGATCCGGGTCAGCGCGTCGAGATGCTTGTCGACCAGGAGGATCGCCTGCCCCTCCTGCTTGAGGCGCGTGAGGCAGGCCCAGATCTCGGCGCGGATCAGCGGCGCGAGGCCCTCGGTCGCCTCGTCGAGAATGAGCAGCTTCGGGTTGGTCATCAGTGCGCGGCCGATCGCGAGCATCTGCTGCTCCCCGCCGGAGAGCTGGTTGCCCATGTTGGCGCGGCGCTCGGAAAGGCGCGGAAGGAAGGCGTAGACCTCCGCTAAAGTCCACCGGGCCGCGCCGTGTCGTGCCGCGGCGGTGGCGACGAGATTTTCCTCGACTGACAACGTCGGGAAGATCTGCCGCCCCTCGGGGACGAGCCCGAGCCCACGCTGCGCGATGCGGTAGGACGGGCGGCCGGTGAGCTCCTCGTCGTCGAAGCGAACGCTGCCGCCACGCGCCGGCAGCAGGCCCATCAGCGTCTTGATCGTCGTGGTCTTGCCCATGCCGTTGCGGCCCAACAGAGTCACGACCTCGCCGGCGCCGACCGTGAACGTCACGTCGAACAGGACCTGGGCGGGGCCATAGCCGGCCTGGAGCTGGTCGACGACTAGAGCAGGATGACTTTTCTTCGAATCGTCATCCCGCTCTAGCTTTTGGTGGAGCATGATCTTTTCCGAAAACCGCTGCACACTTTTCGGGATCATGCTCTAGGGCATGATGGGTTGAGTTTGAATCAACGGGCGCCAGCCATGTTTGCCCTCTCCCCATAGCCCGTCGAAGACGGGCGTGAACGCCCTTAGGGTGGGAGAGGGCGTCGCAGGAATTTCCGCGGACTCGGTTGGGAGAGGGGGACTCTCGATCTGCTCAGTGCGCGGAGAGTCCCCCTCTCCCGATCCTCCGCGTTGAACCGTCGAGTAGCCCTCTCCCACGAGGGGAGAGGGCGCAACAACGCACTTCGCTGCCGTCGCCTTCCGCCGGCAGCGGGCAGACCTAAATTCATCATGCTCTAGCATCATTCCATCTCATCGCCGAGATAGGCCGCGACCACCGCCCGGTCGGCGCGGACCTCTTCCGGGGTGCCGCTCGCCAGAATGCGGCCGTAGATCAGCACCGAGATCCGATCGGCGAGCGCGAACACCGCGCCCATGTCGTGCTCGACCAGCACCATCGGGAAGCGGCCCTTGAGTTCGCGCAGAACCGCCACCAGCCGCGCCGACTCGTCGTGCCCGGTGCCGGCCATCGGCTCGTCGAGCAGCAACAGCTTCGGCTCCATCGCGAGCGCAATGGCGAGCTCGAGCGCGCGCTTCTCGCCATGCGCGAGCGCGCCGGCCGGGACATCGGCACGCTCCGCGAGCCCGACCTGCGCGAGCGCGGCGCGCGCGGGGGCATTCAGGGCTGCTTCGGCCGAAGCGGATCGCAAGAAGCTGAAGCTCGTGCCGGCGCGCGCCTGCACGGCGAGCGCGACATTCTCGAGCGCCGAGAAGCCGGGCAGGATCGAGGTGATCTGGAACGAGCGCGCGAGCCCGCGCCGCGCGCGGGCGTGCACGGGCAATGAAGTCACGTCCTCGCCGCAGAACACGATGCGTCCGGCATCAGGCGCGAGCAGGCCGGAGATCTGGTTGATCAGTGTGGTCTTGCCGGCGCCGTTCGGTCCGATCACGGCGTGCAACTCGCCCGGCCGCACCTCGAGCGTGACGGCGTCAGTGACGCGCAGGCCGCCGAAACTTTTCGCCAGGCTCTCGAGGCGCAGCACCGGCTTGGCCGAAATCCCTTCAGTCGATATCGCTTCAGCCGATATCGCTTCAGTCGAAATCCCTTCAGTCATGGGGCGCTCCGCGCAGCCGCGCCACAAGCCCGAGCAGGCCACCGCGCGCGAATATCGCAACCAGCACCAGCAACGGGCCGAAGATCACCTTCCAGTGCTCGGTGAGGCCGGAGAGCCACTCCTCCGACAGAATGAAGGCGGCGGCGCCGATGATCGCGCCGTCGAGGGTGCCGAGGCCGCCGAGAATCACCATGATCAACAGCTCGCCGGAGCGCTGCCACGACATGTAGGCCGGGCTGACGAAATCGGTCGCATTGCCGAGCAGGAAGCCGGAGAGGGAGCCGAGCGCACCGGCGATCAGATAGGCGACGAGCTGGTAGCGGTAGACCGGAAAGCCGATCGTCGCGACGCGCAGCGGATTCTCGCGCGCGCCGCGATAGACGCGCCCGAAGCGCGAGGCGACGAGCGCGCGGCACAACAGATAGGCGCCGGCGAGGCAGGCGAAGCTGATGTAGTAGAGCGCCCGGTCGTTGCCGAGGATGTTCAACCCGAGCAGCGTCGCGCGCGTCTGGATGGTGAGGCCGTCATCGCCGCCATAGGGCGCGAGCGAGGACGCGGTGAAATAGATCATCTGCGAGAACGCGAGCGTGATCATGATGAAGTGGACGCCGCGCGTGCGCAGGCAGACGATGCCGGTCAGGTACGCGAACAGCACCGCGACGATCAGCGCCACCGGGAGCGCGACCAGGATCTCGGTGATGCCGTGCGACGACAGGATGCCGATCGCATAGGCGCCGAGCCCGACGAAGGCCGCATGGCCGAACGAGACGAGCGCGCCGTAGCCGACCAGAAGATCGAGCGCGAGCGCCGCAATGGCGAAGATCATGACGCGGGTGACGAGGCTCAGCACATAGGCTTGCGCGCCGAACACGGCGAAGAGCGGCGTGAGCGCGAGGATGAGAAAGATCGCGAGCGGCAGCGCGTTGCCGCGGAGCGGCGAGCGCCGCGCGGCGGGCGGAGCGGTGAGCGCGGCCTGCACCATGCTCAGCGGCCCTTCGCCGGGAACAGGCCGGCCGGGCGGAAATAGAGGACGAGCGCCATCACGAGATAGATCAGCATCGAGGCGAGCGCCGGCCCGACCGTGCGCGCCGGCGCGGGGCTAAGAAACAGCCGCATGATGTCGACCGCGAACGAGCGGCCGAGCGTGTCGACGAGCCCGATCAGCAGCGCCGCGATGAACGCGCCGCGGATCGAGCCGATGCCGCCGATCACGATCACCACGAAGGCGAGGATGAGGATGGTGTCGCCCATGCCGGGCTCGACCGAGAGGATCGGCGCGATCATGATTCCGGCAAAGCCCGCCAGCATGGTGCCGAAGCCGAACACGACCATGAACAGGCGGCGGATATCGACGCCGAGCGCCGCGACCATCGGCGCATGGGTGGCGCCGGCGCGCACCAGCATGCCTGCGCGGGTCTTGCTCACCAGCAGATAAAGCAGCAGCGCGACCGCGAGGCCGGACGCGATGATCACGAGCCGCCAGACCGGATAGAGCAGCCCCGGCATCAGCGCGACCGAGCCGGAGAAGAGCTCGGGGATCGGCAGGCTCAACGGCGCCGCGCCCCAGACCAGCTTCACGCCCTGGTTCAAGAGCATGATGATGCCGAAGGTCGCGATCACCTGGTCGACATGATCGCGGTCGTAGAGATGGCGAAAGACCGCGAACTCGAGCAGCAGCCCGAAGGCGAGCGCGGCCAGCAGCGCGAGGACGAGTGCGAAAAAGAAATTGCCGGTGAGCGAATAGAACATCACCGCCAGATAAGCGCCGAGCATGTACTGCACGCCGTGCGCCAGGTTGATGAAATCCATCACGCCGAACACCAGCGTCAGCCCGGCGGCGATCAGGAACAGCAGCACGCCGAGCTGCAGGCCGTTCAGGATCTGGACGATGAGGAGCGTGGTGGACATGGGGGCTCTTTATACCCTCCCCCTTGTGGGGAGGGTGGCGAGCGAAGCGAGCCGGGTGGGGGTCGGAGTTTGACGGAAGGCCTCGACACAATCGCACGACCCCCACCCCGGCGCGCAAGTGCGCGCCGACCCTCCCCACAAGGGGGAGGGTAAAGGATCACTTCATCGCGCAGTCCTTCACGTGCGGATCGGCGTAGTCGGTGAACACCTTCTCGGCGATCTCGGTCTCGTACTTGCCGTCAGGGCGCTTGGCGACCTTGACCAGGTAGAAGTCCTGGATCGGATAGTGGTTGGTGTTGAACTTGAACTTGCCGCGCAGCGACTTGAAATCCGCCTTCATCAGCGCAGCGCGCAGCGCGTCCTTGTTGTCGGTCTTGCCGCCGGTCTGCCGCAGTGCCGAATCGATCAGTTGCGCGGCGTCATAGGCCTGGAACGCGTAGCTCCCCGGCACCGCGTTGAACTCCTTCACGTAGTCGTCGACGAATTTCTTGTTCTGCGGATTGTCGAGGTTCGGCGCCCAGTTCGAGCCGCCGAAGAAGCCGAGCGCCGCGTCCTGCTGCGCCGGCAGCGTCGATTCATCGACCGTGAACGCGGACAGGAACTTCATCTTGTCGGCCAGCCCGGCCTGGCGGAACTGCTTCACGAAGTTCACGCCCATGCCGCCGGGCAGGAACACGAACACGGCGTCAGGCTGCGCCGCCGCGATCTTGGACAGCTCGGCCGAATAGTCGAGCTGGTTGAGCGGCACGTAGACCTCGTCGACCACCTCGCCCTTGAAATAGTGCTTGAAGCCGGCGAGCGAGTCTTTGCCGGCCTGGTAGTTCGGCGCCATGATGAACGCCTTCTTGATCCCGGAATCCTGCGCGTACTTGCCGAGCACCTCGTGCACCTGATCGTTCTGGTAGGAGGTGACGAACAGATTCGGATTGCACTCCTTGCCGGCGAAGTTCGACGTGCCGGCGTTGGGCGAGATCAGGATCGCGCCGCCATCGGCGGTCGGCTTCATGATCGCCTGCAGCACGTTGGAGAAGATCGGGCCGACCACGAAGTCGACCTTGTCGCGCTCGACGAAGGCCTTCACCTTGCCGACCGCGACGTCGGGCTTGAGCTCGTCGTCCTGCACGATCACCTCGACCTCGCGGCCGCCGAGCTTGCCGCCGAGATCCTTGATGCCCATCAGGAAGCCGTTCTTGAGCTGGGTGCCGAGCACGGCCGGCGGGCCGGACAGCGTCGCGATGAAGCCGATCTTGAGCTTGTCCTGCACCTTTTCCTGCGCCTGCGCGCCCTGCAGCGTCGCGAGCAACGCCGCTGCGGCAAGAACTGTAGCGGTTCTCATGTTCACCTCTCTGATGCGTTTCTTGGGTTTT
>Ga0187784_10003180_pt1 | contig 13251 bp, 12 predicted proteins | sample 1015_SJ02_MP15_2_FD_132964 | JGI IMG/M metagenome (GOLD analysis project Ga0187784, IMG submission 132964) | Tropical peat soil microbial communities from peatlands in Department of Meta, Colombia - 1015_SJ02_MP15_20_MG | ecosystem: Environmental > Terrestrial > Soil > Wetlands > Peat | place... | reverse complement strand
CCTGGGACCTTGAGCGCACCTTCGAGATCGCCATGGACGCTCTGCGCCTGCCCCCCGGTGACGCCGACGTGCGCACCCTCTCGGGCGGGGAGCGGCGCCGGGTGGCGCTGTGCCGCCTGCTGTTGTCCAAGCCCGACCTGCTGCTGCTCGACGAGCCCACCAACCACCTCGACGCCGAGTCGGTCGCCTGGCTCGAGCGCACCCTCCAGGAGTACCCCGGCACGGTCGTGGCGGTCACCCACGACCGCTACTTCCTCGACAACGTGGCCGGTTGGATCCTCGAGCTCGATCGGGGAGCGGGCATCCCTTGGCAGGGCAACTACTCGTCCTGGCTCGAGCAGAAGCAAGCCCGCCTGGCCGCGGAGGAGAAGGCCGACCGCTCCCGTCAGGCCGCGCTCGAGCGCGAGCTCGAGTGGATCCGCATGTCACCCCGGGCCCGTCACAGCAAAGGTAAGGCCCGTATCACCGCTTACAGCGAGCTGGTCGCCGAGGCGGAGGCGGCCGACCGCCGGGCGGACAGGGTGGAGCTCACCATCCCGCCCGGGCCCCGCCTGGGCGACCAGGTGGTCGAGGCCGACGGGGTGGTCAAGGCCTTCGGCGACCGCCTCCTGATCGACGGCTTGAGCTTCACCCTGCCCCCGGGGGGCATCGTGGGCGTGATCGGCCCCAACGGGGCGGGCAAGACCACCCTGTTCCGGATGATCGTTGGTGAGGAGAAGCACGACACCGGCAGCCTCACCGTCGGGGCCTCCGTACAGCTGGCCTACGTGGACCAGACGCGCCAGACACTGGCGGGCGACACCACGGTCTTCGAGGAGATCACCGGGGGCGCCGACCGCCTGGTGGTGGGCGGGCGCGAGCTGCACGGCCGGGCCTACGTGGCCGGTTTCGGCTTCAAGGGGAGCGACCAGCAGAAGAAGGTGGGGCAGCTCTCCGGCGGTGAGCGCAACCGCGTGCTCCTGGCCAAGGTGCTGCGCAGCGGCGGCAACGTGCTGCTGCTCGACGAGCCGACCAACGACCTCGACGTCGACACGCTGCGCGCGCTCGAGGACGCACTCGTGGTCTTCCCGGGCTGCGCCATGGTCATCAGCCACGACCGTTGGTTCCTCGACCGCATCGCCACGCACGTCCTGGCCTTCGAGGGGGACTCCGAGGTGCGCTGGTTCGAGGGGAATTTCAGCGACTACGAGGCTGATCGGCACCGCCGCCTCGGTGTCGAGGCGGACCAGCCGCACCGGCTGCGCTACAAGCCGTTGCGCCGCGACTGAGCCCCGGCGCGGCGCTCGAGCGGCTCCTCTTCGCTCTCCGCCCACAGGGCGCGCACGCGGTCGTAGGCGGCGAAGCACGGCGGTCCCGGTGCCACCCACAGCTGCGGGAGCCCCACGGCGGGCACCCGGACCAGGCACGACGAGCGGGTGCCGAAACCCTCGAGGTGGACGCAGTTGGCCGCGTGCGGCCGGTCGTCGCCCTCGGGGATGCTGTGGTCGGCCAGGACGCGCCGGAAGGCGAGGACCGTCTCGTCGCCCCCCTCGGGCTCGCCCAGCGTGGCGAGGACCAAGTCGACCTTGGGCGACGGCTCGTCGACGGCCCGGTTCTCGAGCACGTGGATCCCCGGCTCGAGCACCCGCGCCGTCGCCGCGTCGCCGGTGAAGTCGACGAAGAACAACGAGGAGCGGTCGCCCACCAACAGCCAGGCACCGTTGAAGTCCTCCGGCCGGTACTCCTCGACGAACGCCTCCACGGCCTCGGGCGCGCTGCGGTGACGGGCCAGGGCCAGTGGGAGCTCACCGCGGGAGCGCTTCGAGGGGTCCTTGGCGTCGCCGAGGGGCTGGTTGGTGAGGCCGGCGCAGACGCCGTGCTCGTTGACGGCCAGCCAGGTGCCGCCCGAGATCTCGTCGCGCCCCCCGACGATGCGGGGCGGGCCCTCCTCGAGCACCGTCACCGGCGTCGTCGGCCGGTCGAGCACCTCGTCCCTGTTGGCGCCGACGATCAGGGGTTCGTCAGGGACCACCCCGGAGGCCACGACCAGCAGGCACATGTCGGTGACACTACCGACGACTCCTCGTCGGGGGAGCGCGTCGCTCACGGCCAGGCAGGGCGGGCCCGCGTGGGTCCGTTGGCCGTCGAGGCGCCAAGCGCGCAACAGAGACGCAACTCTTGGCCGCATCGGCGCACCGAATGTGCAACTCAGCGGCTCATCGTTAGGCTTGCGCCCATGGGAACCGAGGACCTTGACCCGATCGACCACCAGATCATCGAGCTGCTCTCGCACAACGCCCGACGGACGATGGCGGACATCGGCGAGCAGGTCTCGCTCTCCGCGTCAGCCGTCACCCGGCGCATCGAGCGCCTCGAGCGCACCGGGGTGATCGCCGGCTACACGGTGGTGGTGGACCACCGCAAGGCGGGGCGGCCCATCCAGGCCTTCACCGAGGTGCGCTTCGCCGGTACCGCCGACCTCCAGGAGATCAAGGAGACGGCCATGCAGCTCTCGGAGGTCCAGGCGGTGTTCACCACCGCGGGCGACCCCGACGCGCTGGTGTGGCTGCAGGTCCCCGACGTCGAGCGGCTCGGCCAGGTGATCGAGCAGTTGCGCCGGCGGGGCCGGGCGACGGGCACCAAGACGCTCATCGTGCTCGACACGTGGTCGCGTCACCGGGCGCTCGAGGCGAACAGCCTCCCCGTGCGCTCCTAGTGCGCCGGACGGGGAGGCGCCGCGCCACCCTGGCGGTGGTCATGCCCCTCTTGGGGGTCGCCCTGCTGGCCGGCGGGTGCGCCGGCACCGCCGGCCACGCCGCCAGGGCACCCACAGCGGCCGGCGCGCCGCGCCGTTCGACGACGACGCTCCCGCCGGCAGGCGCGTGGTCAGGGGCGATCCGCGTGGCGCCCGGCGCCGACCTCTCGGTCGTCTCGTGCGGGGCGTCCGGATCATGCCTGGTGGGTTCGGTGGCGGGGGCGTCGTACCGGCTGTCGGGCAGGGCGGTCGTCGCGTTGCCGCCGGCCGTCGCGTCGCCCGCGCCCCAAGGACCCTCCTGGCTGGCCTGCGCCGGCGCGTTCTGCGCCGCCGCCGCCGACGCCGACCAGGTGGCCCTCCTCGATGGGACGGCCTGGTCGGCGCCCGCCACCTTGCCCGGGGCCCAAGGCATCACCGCCGTGGCGTGCACCGGGGCCTCCTTCTGCGTCGTCATCGACGGCGAGGGCAATTCGTTCGCCTACGACGGCCAGGGCTGGTCGGGCAACCTGGGGGCCTGGGGCGCCGCCAACCAGATCTCGTGCACCTCGGCGTCGTTCTGCGTGGCCGCCGAAGGCGGGCCGTCGGTCTGGGACGGCGACACCTGGACCCGGCCGGGCGAGGCCGACGACCAGGGCCAGCTCAACGCCGTGTCGTGTGCCACGCCGGCCTTCTGTGCGCTGGTCGACAGCAACGGCGACGTCCTCAGCTGGAACGGGTCGGGCTTCTCGGCCCCCCAGCGCATCGCCACCGAGCCGGCGACCGCGGGCAGCGACACCTCGGGGCTGACAGGCGTCTCGTGCCCCACGCCCAGCTTCTGCCAGGCCGTGGACTCCCTGGGGCGGGTCTTCGCCTGGAACGGGACGGCCTGGAGCGCCGGAACGGTCATCGACCCGGGCCACGCGCTGAGCTCGGTGTCCTGCCCGACCACCTCCTACTGCGTGGCGGTGGACCGGGCGGGCAACGCGTTCGTCTCCACCTGAACCCGTCCCCCCAGACCGAGAAGGCGGCGCACGCCGTCGGCCCCCGGCCTACCAGGGCGCCAGCGGCGGGGCCTCGCCACGACCGATCACCCAGGCCAACAGGCGCTCCGGGTCGGTGCGCTCGGCCAATCGGGGCAGCTCGCGCGGCAGCCAGGCCTCGACGAGCGCCGGCGGGAGGGCGACCTCGACCAGGCCGAGGTCGCCGTGGTGCACCACCACCTCGCGCCAACGCGACAAGAGCGCGTCGCGCGAGCTCTCCACGACCCCGCGGGAGGTGCGCGACGGCGCGTCCCAGGCCGTCGCCGGCAGCCCGTGCACCACCCGCGCCACCTCGGCCGAGCTCCGGCGCACGTCCTCGGCCAGCTCCGCCGCCGGGCGGCCCGCACCCGCCTCGATGTCCGCCCGCCGTTGCTCGAGGCCACCGGGATACTGGTCGCGCCGCTCACCGCGCCACGCGCCCTCGAGCCGCCACACCAGGCTGTCCGCGTTGCGGGCGACGTGGGTGAGGACGTGCCCGATGCTCCAGCCGGGGAGACGGCTCGGGCGCCGCGCCACCGGGTCGTCGAGCCGCTCGGCCAGGGTGACGCCCAGGGCGTCCTGCGCGGCGACGCACCCGGCCACCCAGGCCGTGGGGGCGCCGGTGCCCGGCCCTGACCCGGTCATCGAGAGGGGATGGCGGACTGCGCGTCGAGCATGTCGGCCATGACGGAGCGGATGAAGTCGTCGGCCTCGGCCGTCATGCCCCCGGCCACGCCGCCGTAGATGGCCCCGGACTTCGGGCTCTCGTCGGCGTGCTTCTTGGCGTACGACACGGCGGCGGCCAGGTCGTCGGCGAACTCGTCGATCACCTGGGGCCGCGTCTGCGGGCGCGTGACGGCCATGTGGAGCGCGTTGGGGTACTGCTGGCCGTTGAAGCGCCAACCCCGGGCCCGCATGAAGTCGTTGACGTGGTAGATGTCGAATTCGTCGGAGGTGAAGGAGAACAGGAACGTCGGCCGGCCCATCAGGCGCAGCTCGCGGTGGGACGCGACCACCTGCTGCATGGCGAAGGACGACTCGAAGATCTGCCGGGCGTAGCCGAGGTAGCCGGCGTGGCCGAGCTGGACCATGGCCGCCCAGGTGGCGGCCAGCAGCCCGCCCGAGCGGGAGCCCTCGATGCCGGGCGAGGTGTACTTCCCGCCGCTCCAGTCGGTCAGGTAGAAGTACTGCGCGTTGCGCAGCGCCTTGGTGCGGAAGGTGAGGACCGACGAGCCCTTGAAGGCATACCCGTACTTGTGGGTGTCGGCCGAGATCGACGTCACCCCCGGGACGCGGTAGTCGAAGAGGGGGATGTCGTAGCCGAGCTCGCGGCCGAACGGCAGGATGAAGCCGCCCAGGCAGCCGTCGACGTGCAACCCCACGCCCCGCTCGAGGGCCACGGTGGAGAGCTCGGCGATGGGGTCGACCGTGCCGTACCCGTAGTTGCAGGCCGACCCGATGAGCGCCACCGTCTGGTCGTCGGCGTGGTCGCGCACCCAGTCCACATCGACCTGTGTGGTGACGGGGTCGACGGGGGCACGGCGCAGCTCGACGCCGAAGAGGTGGCACGCCTTGTCGAACGCGGGATGGCCCGTCTCGGGCTTGATCACGTTGGGTCGCGTGACGCCGCGCTCTGCTGCCGCGTGGTCCCGATAGGCCAAGACGGCGTGCAAGATGCTGCCGGTGCCGCCGGTGGTCACCAACCCGCAGGGGTCGTCACCGGCCGCCCGGGCCGCGTCGCCCGCCAGCAGCGACAGCGTCATGGCGATGATCTCGGCCTCGAACTTGGTGGCGCTCGGGCACATGTCGCGCTGCAGCACGTTGACGTGGGCGAAGAGCCCGAAGGCCTCGTTCATGAAGCGGTAGTGGTCGTGGTCGCCGCAGTACATGGTCCCCGAGCACTTGCCGGTCTCCCAGAACGCGTCCTCCTCGGCGGCCATGGTGCGCAGCTGGGCCAGCACCTCCTCGCGTGGCAGGCCCTCGGCGGGCAGTGATCGGTTGACGGAGATTCGGTCGGCGTAGGGAAAGTCGCTCATCGGCTCAATCGTTGCACGCCTCGTGGTCCGGGGCGGCCCGGCGCCGACGACCCGCGATCCGCGGCCTGGCGGGCGCACGAGGAGCGAGGGTCGAACGCCCGGAGTGAGCGGTGGGCGAAGATGGCGCCGTGCGACGCCTCCCGGTGCTCACCTCGCTGCGCGGCTACCAGCGGGCCTGGGTGGCGGCCGACGTCGCGGCCGGGCTCACCTTGCTGGTCATCGCGGTGCCCGAGCAGCTGGCCACGTCGCACCTGGCCGGCATGCCCCCCATCACGGGCTTCTACGCCTTCGTGGCCGGCACCCTCCTGTTCGCGCTGTTCGGCTCGAGCCCGCAGGTCTCGGTAGGGGCGGACTCGACCATCGCGCCTCTCTTCGCCGCCGGGGTCTCCGCGCTCGCCGTGGTCGGCTCGCCGCGTTACGTCAGCCTGGTTGCCATCCTGGCCGTGCTGGTCGGGATCCTCGTGATGCTCGTCAGCCTCCTGCGCCTCGGGTGGGTGGCCGAGTTCCTCTCGACGCCGATCGCGTCAGGGTTCCTCTCGGGCGTCGCGGTGATCATCATCGTGCACCAGCTCCCGGACCTCCTCGGCATCCCGCCCCCGGCTGGTTCGAACCAGCACCGGCTCGTCTACGTGTGCACGCACCTCGGCCTGGTCAACGGATGGACAACGGCGCTGGGCCTGGGGGTTCTGGCCGTCTTGTACGTCTGTGGCCGCCTTGACCGCCGCGTCCCGGGCCCGCTGGTGGGAATGGTCGCCGCCACCGTGTGCGTGGCCGCGTTCGAGCTCCAGGCCAAGGGGGTGGCCGTGGTCGGCACCGTGCGCACCGGTCACGTCCACTTCGGGCTGACCGGCGTGACGTGGTCGGCGCTCGGGCGGCTGGCACCCCTGGCGGCCGTGGTGGCGCTCGTGGTGGTCACCCAGACCGCGGCCACCACCCGCGGCTTCGCCGACCAGGGCGGTTACGACGTCGACGCCGGACGTGACTTCTTCGGCGTGGGCGCCGGGAGCGTCCTCGCCGGCCTGGTCGGGTCCTTCCCGGTCAACGCCAGCCCGCCGCGCTCCGGTGCGGTGGCCAAGTCCGGGGGCCGGACACAGGCGGCCGCGCTGGGCGCGGCCGCCGTCATTGTCGTGCTGATCCCCTTCGCCAACGTCCTGCGGGACGTCCCGCTGTCCGCCCTGGCGGCCATCCTTATCTATGTCGCGCTGCGCCTGTTCGACGTGCGCGGGCTGGTCGACATCGCCCGGTTCAACTGGGTCGAGTTCGCTCTCGCCGCCGTGACGCTGGTGACCGTGGTCTTCGTAGGCGTCGAGCAGGGAATCGGGGTCGCCGTCCTGCTGGCCATCCTCGACCGCATCCGGATCAGCGCCCGGCCCCAGCTGCACGTGCTCGGGCGAATCCCGGGCACCACGAGCTGGGCCCGTCCGGACTTCGAGCCGCTGGCCTCCCCGGTCCCGGGCGTACTGGTGGCCATGTTCGCCACGCCCATCTGGTACGCCAACGCGGTGCGCTTCCGCGAGGAGGTGGCTGCGGCCATCCGCCAGGCCCCGGGGCCGGTGCGCGTGTTCGTGCTCGACACCATCGGCATGTCGGACATCGACTTCACGGGGACGCGCGCCCTGACTCGGGTCATGGAGGCCTGCGAGCGCGAGGGCGTGACCTTCGGCGTCGCCCGGGCCGGCATCCACCTGCACGACAGCCTGCGCCGCTGCGGGCTTGCGGCGCGCATCGGCGAGGACCACTTCTTCGACACCGTCGACGGCGCCGTGCGGGGGCTGGCCCCCGGGCCGTCGTCCTCGCAGACCGCCTAGCCCACCTCGAGCTCGGCGCGCACCGGGCGGTGGTCCGACCCGGCGTGGGGGAGCACGGCGCCCGCACGCGGGTGCAGGGCGCCGCGGACCAGGATGTGGTCGATCTGGCTGTGGGGCCGCCATGTCGGCCAGCTCTTGCCGACGACGGCCCGCCGCCACCCGGGAAGAAGCAGCCGGACCACCGGGCCCCAGGCGTTCATGTCGCCCGCCAGCACGGCGTCGGGCCGGGCTGCGGTGCGCAGCGCCCTCCTGAGCTGGGCGAAGTGCAGCGGGGAGCCGTAGACCAGGTGGGACATGTGGATGCCGGCGACCGAGACCGGCCGCCCGTCCACCGTCAGGTCGACGACCAGGGCCGCCCGCCGCAGGGGGTCGGTCCGCAGCTGGCGCAGGTGGACGAGGCGCCATCCCTCGACAGGGAGCTCGGGGCGCACGAGCACGGCGATGCCCATTGCCCCGGGCTCGGCCTGCCGCCAGCGCTCCATGGTGTAGACCCGGGGACGCAGCGGTCGCAGCTCGTCCATGTAGAGGGCCCGGTTGGCCTCGCTCATGGAGGGCTGGGCGATCCAGCGCTCGTCGGCCTGGGGCTGGGGGCGGATGCGGCGCCCGCTGGCGAGCAGGTGCTGGACCATCTGGTAGCCCAGTGCGCCGGCCGCCTCGGTGGCCTGGCCGCCCGTCTCGTCGCCCGCGGTGGTCCAGGCCTCCTCCAGCACCACCACGTCGGCGTCGAGCGACGCGATCGAGGCGAGATAGTCGTAGGGGCGGCCCCACCCGTCCATCCCGCAGTGCATGTTGTAGTTGGCGACGCTCAGCACGGTGCGGGCCGACGATAGGCGAGCCGCATCTGCGTTGGTACGATCGCCCGGGTGGCAGCGGGCGAGACGTATCTGGCCCGTCGCCTGCAGCCCTTCACCTCGACCATCTTCGCCACGATGTCCGAGCTGGCCGCCGCCACCGGCTCGGTCAACCTGGGCCAGGGCTTCCCCGACACCGACGGGCCCGAGGAGCTGCGCGAGGTGGCCGTGGCCGCCATCCGGCAGGGGGCCAACCAGTACCCGCCGAGCGCCGGCGTCCCCGAGCTGCGCCGTGCCGTGGCCGCCCACCAGCGGGCCTGGTACGGGCTCGAGCTCGACCCCGGGACCGAGGTCCTGGTCACGGTGGGGGCCACCGAGGCCATCGCGGCCGGCCTGCTCGCGCTCTGCGAGCCCGGGGACGAGGTCGTCATGTTCGAGCCCTCCTACGACTCGTACGCCGCCTGTTGCGCCATGGCCGGCGCCGTGCCCAGGCTGGTGCGTCTGCACGCGCCCGACTGGTCCTTCGACGCTGCCGAGCTCGAGGCCGCCTTCGGGCCGCGCACCAGGCTCGTCCTCCTCAACTCGCCGCACAACCCGACCGGGAAGGTCTTCGCGGCCGAGGAGTTGGCGCACGTGGCCGCCCTGTGCGACGCCCACGACGTCGTGGCGGTGACCGACGAGGTGTACGAGCACCTGGTCTTCGAGGGCTCGCACGTGCCGCTGGCCACCCTGCCCGGCATGCGCCAGCGCACGCTGAGCGTCTCCTCGGGCGGCAAGACCTTCTCGTTCACCGGCTGGAAGGTGGGGTGGGCGTGCGGGCCGGCGCCATTGGTCGCCGCCGTGCGGGCCGCCAAGCAGTTCCTCACCTACACCAGCCCGGCGCCCTTCCAGCTGGCGGTGGCGCGCGGCCTGGGCTTCGCCCCCGAGGCCCTGGGTCGCCTGGCCGCCGAGTTGGCCGCCAAGCGGGACCTGCTCTGCGAGGGCCTGGCCGCGCTCGGGCATACCGTCTTCCGGCCCGCCGCCACGTACTTCGCCACCACCGACATCACGGCGGTGGCGCCCGGGATGAGCGCCGAGGAGTACTGCTTGGCTTTGCCGGGACGTTGCGGCGTGGTCGCCATCCCCAGCTCGGTCTTCTACGACCCGGCCGACCCCGGCGCCGGCCGCACGCTGGTGCGCTGGGCCTTCTGCAAGCGTGACGCCGTCCTCCGGGACGCGCTGGACCGCTTGGCGTCGTGGTGACCGGGCGTGCACCGAGCGCACGGCTCTCGGGCCGGGCGCACGAAACGGCGGTGTCCCGCCGGCTGTGGTAGGGATGCGGATGATGGGGAGTCCGGTGCAGGGCACCTCGGTGGCGGACCTGCAAGCGCTCGTGGAGGCCCACGAGCCGGCGTCCGCGCGCGAGGTGGCGGCCAAGGAGCGCTTTCTGGCCGAGCTGGCGCGGCTCTCCGACCCCTGCGACGAGCTCGCCGGGCCCACCCACGTGACGGCCTCGGGCATCGTGGTGGGCCGGCGCGGCACGGTGCTGCACCTGCACAAGCGTCTCGGCGTCTGGTTGCAGCCCGGCGGGCACATCGACGCCGGTGAGTCGCCCGCGGTGGCGGCCCGGCGCGAGGCGACCGAGGAGTTGGGCCTCGCCGTCGAGCACCCGGCGTCGGGCCCGTGCCTCTTGCAGCTCGACGTCCACCCGGCCGCCCACGGTCACACCCACCTTGACCTGCGCTACCTGCTCCTGGCGGGAGACGCCGACCCCCAACCTCCGCCCGGCGAGAGCCCTGACGCCCGCTGGTACGAGTGGGACGAGGCCATCGCCTTGGCCGACGACGGCCTGGCCGAGGCGCTGCCGCTGGCCCGTGCCGCCTACGAGGAGCTGGTGTGAGCGACGCCGCCGGCGCCGCCGGCGCGGACGCGCTCGAGCACCTGCTGGCCGTGCAGGACCTCGATACGCTCGTGGCCCAGCTCCAGCACCGCCGTGACGCGCTGCGGGAGTCCTCGGGCCTGGCCGCGGCAGAGGCCGAGCTGGCCGGGCTGGCAGAGTCACGGGCCGAGGTCGAGGCGCGGCGCGACGCCTTGACCGCGACCCAGAAGGACCTCGAGGCGCAGATCGCCGCCCTCGACGAGCGGCGCGACCAGGTCGAGAAGCGGATGTACGCCGCCACCGGGTCCTCGGCCCGCGACCTCCAGGCCATGAACGACGAGGTGCGGCACCTCACCGAGCGCCGGGCCGAGCTCGAGGAGCTCGAGTTGGTGGCCATGCTCGATCAGGACCCGGTGGACGCCGAGCTGGCCGCTCTGTCCGAGCGGGCAGCGCCGCTCGAGGCCCGGGCCGGCGAGCTGCGGGCCCGGGTGGCAAGCGAGAGCGAGGAGATCGAGGCCGAGCTGGCGTCGGCCGGTGCGTCGCGGGCCGAGCAGGCGGCGTCCTTGCCCCCGGCACTGGCCGACCGCTACGAGGCTCTGCGGGCCCGACTGAAGGGCACCGGCGCGGCCAGGCTGGTGGGCAACCACTGCTCGGGCTGCCATCTCGAGCTGCCCTCGGTCGAGGTGGAGCGCATCCGCGCCCTGCCCCCCGGCGAGATCATCACCTGCGAGCAGTGCGGTCGCATCCTGGTCCCCGCTTGAAGCCGGTTCGCCCGGCCGCCCTGGCCGACCCGGCCGACCCGGCCGCACCGGCCGCACTGAGGGCACCGGCCGCACCGAGGGCACCGGCACCGGGGGCGCCGCGCCCGTGCTGATCCTCGTGCGCCACGGCGAGTCGGTGGCCAACGCGCAGGGGCTGCTCCTCGGGCGGACCGACGTCGAGCTGACCGAGGCCGGACGCCGACAGATCGCGGCGACGCGGAGCTTGCTGTCCGCACCGGTGGCCGAGGTGCGCACCAGCCCGCTTCGCCGGGCCCGCGACACCGCCGACCTCCTGGCCCTGGGGCCCGCGCCGGTCGTTGACGAGCGCTGGATCGAGGTCGACTACGGCGAGCTCGAGCTGCGGCCGCTGGGCGGGATCCCCGCCGAGGTCTGGACGCGCTGGATGGGTGACCGCGACTTCAGGCCCCAGGGGGGCGAGACCCTGGCCGAGGTGGACACCCGGGTGGCCCGGGCCTGCGAGGAGCTCTTCGCCGCCGACGGCGGCGGGGCCCGTAGCGCCGACGGCGACGTGGTCGTGGTCAGCCACGTCACGCCCATCAAGGCGGCGGTGGCCTGGGCCCTGGGCACGGCCGACATCTACTGGCGCCTCCACCTGCGCACAGCGTCGGTCACCCGCATCGGCTGGAACGGGGCCCGCGGCGTGCCGATCCTCCACGGCTTCAACGAGGTGGCGTTGGCGCCCCGGGGGGCTGGGGCGCCACAATCACCCGGTGCCCGAGGCTGAGCCAGCGCCTACCGTCGCCTCGCTGCGCCCGCCCGTCGGCTCCGACGAGGAGCCTGTGCACCGACGGACCGTCTCCATGGACGTCTTCGGGCGCGCCGGGCACTTCTGCGTCATCGGGGCCCTGCACGACGAACGACCCTGGGCCGGCGGCGGCTACGTGCCCCGGCTCCTCCATTCCATGGAGCTGGCCATCGTGGTCCGTCTGGCCGACATGGTGATCGTCGACGCCGTGGCCGACATGCAGGCGTTCCCCCACGTCGAGTGCACCGACATCGAGCCGAGCTTCCACGACTTGGTCGGCCTGTCGGTGGCCCGGGGCTACACCAACGCCGTGCAGGAGCGCTTCGGCCGCCAGCGCGGCTGCAGCCACCTCGAGTTCCTGGCCCGGGCGCTCGGGCCGGTGGTCGTGCAGGGACTGACCTCCGCCGCCGCGTGGCGGCTGGAGCGCGGCGACGGCCAGCGCCCACTGGGCGACGGCACGTTCAACGCCTTCGTGGCCAACACCTGCCACATCTGGGCCGAGGACGGACCGGGGCCACAGAAGATCGCCCTGGGCTGGCGCCCGGGCATGACCGGCTACCCGGCGCCGCCGGTGGCCGAGGTCCGCCGGCTGTTGGCCGGGGACGACGGACCGTCTCTCGACGTGGTGGGGGAGCCCGAGTAGACCCGGGCGCTCAGGTCGGTGCCACGACGCGTCCGGCCTCCAAGGCGACCAACGCGTCGCACCGGGCCGCCTCAGCCGCCCGGTGGGTGATCACGAGCACGCTGCGCCCGTCGCGCCCGGCCGCCTCGAGCACACCGTCGAGCAGCGCGTCGGCCAGCGCCGGGTCGAGCCCGCTCGTGGGCTCGTCGAGGAGGAGCACGGGTCCGGGGGCGAGCAGGGCGCGTGCCACGGCGAGGCGCCGCCGCTCGCCGCCCGAGAGCGCCACCCCCTCCTCGCCGACCGGGGTGTCGAGGCCGGCGGGGAGCCCGGCCACCCAGCCGTCGAGGCAGGCGACCCGGAGCGCGCCGGCGATCTCGTCGTCGGTGGCGTCGGGGCGGCCGAGCGTGAGGTTGGCCCGCACGGTGCCGGCGAACATGTGGGCCCGCTGGTCGGCCAGCGCGCAGGCCGCCCGCACGTCAGCGGCGCGCAGACGGGACACGTCGGTACCCTCGAGCGTCAGGGCGCCGTCCTCGAGCGGCCAGTAGCGCAAGAGCGCGTTGACGAGGCTCGACTTGCCGGCGCCGCTCGAGCCTGTCACAGCCACCCGGGCCCCCGGGGCCAGCTCCAGGCTGACGGCGTCGAGGGCGCGCGGGAGCCCCGGGGCGTAGCGCAGGGAGGCTCCTGAGAAGGCGACCTCGGGCACGCCCGTCGGCGCCGCGGCGGGGACGGGGTCGTCAGCCACGGGCACGGGCACGGCGTCGAGCGCCAGCAGGCGTTCGGCCGAGGCGCGCACCACCAGGGCGCGGGCGGCCGCCGGCGCCACCGCGGGCACGGTCTCGAAGGTTGCCAGCGCGGCGAGGGGGAGCACGGCCAGCAT
>Ga0187784_10003178_pt1 | contig 13254 bp, 7 predicted proteins | sample 1015_SJ02_MP15_2_FD_132964 | JGI IMG/M metagenome (GOLD analysis project Ga0187784, IMG submission 132964) | Tropical peat soil microbial communities from peatlands in Department of Meta, Colombia - 1015_SJ02_MP15_20_MG | ecosystem: Environmental > Terrestrial > Soil > Wetlands > Peat | place... | reverse complement strand
TGGCGTTTGAACTGGTTGGTGTAATGAAGCAGCTTCTCGACGATTTCCAGCCCGCGCCCCACCGTTTTGCGAGTGCCGCCCAGATGCTGAATCGTCATATTCACGACGCGCTGGTGGTAATCCGGGACGGCGGTTTGGAAGACGGGGGCCGAGCATTCCACGCAAGTCTTCCCGCATCCGAGGTCAATGTAAACCGCCGCGCCCAGGTTGGGATGCCGCAAGGTGTTGGCGAGCCACTGGTTCAGCATCTGGACCGCCCGCCCATCCGGCATGCCGCAGCCTGAGTCGTGCGCAATGGGGACCACGCCATCCACGTTGGGAAACTTCTCGCGCGTGTAGATTTCTCGCATCGCGCGTCGGGCAATTTCCCCCACCTCCGTGGACGAGCACATCCCAGAGGTCACCACCCCAATCAGGTTGCGGATTCCCACACTCCCGTCGTTGCGCAAGTAGCCGTCAAACGTGAGCCGCGCCAACTCGGGGTCAAGCGGGGTGGGCTCCGGGTTGTCGCGATACCGCGCCCGCAAGCGTGGCAGGCGCCGCTGGATATGGGTTTCGTCGATAGGGTCGCCAGGCTGGAGTGAAACGGACGCCAAGCCGATGGGATCGCCCAGAGAGATAAAGGCCTTCCCTTCAGGAATATCCTCGATGGCGAAGCTCTGCCCGCGCAGGGCGCGCCCGGACATCGTCAGCAATCGGTCCCCGTACTTAAGCTTTGTCCCCTGCTCGATGAAATCCGCCGTCACTACGGCAACGTTGTCTTTCGTGGGTTTGATGACAATCGCGAGGTCTTCCAGGGTCTTCAGTTCCATAAACAAATCCCACCCCTCTTTTATTATCGGGGCTGGCGCACTGGGCAGGATGAACCACGACGGAACAAACGACCCCCTCACCCGGTCCCGCCCCGGCTGATGACTGCGCCGGCTGCGGGCCACCCTCTCCCCCAAAGGGGAGAGGGCTTAGAGTCTCCACCTTCTCCCCTCTCCCCCTTGGGGGAGAGGGGTCGGGGAGTGAGGGGGTCGATCCTGCGAAAAGAGACCTAGCCCGCCACCGCTTCCGCCATCTCCGGCACCCGCACCTTCGAGCCAATGAAGGCGTAATAGGTGATGAATGCGTAGCAGACCAATGGCACGAGCATGGCCACGGCCATGCTATGGGTCAGTTGAAAAAGCAGGCCCATGATGGGCGTGGCGACCGCGCCGCCAATAATGGCCATGATGATCATAGACCCGCCCAACTTGGTGTTGGGACCCAACTCTTTAATGCCCAACGCAAAAATGGTGGGGAACATCAACGACATGAAGAAGCTGGTCAGGAACACCGCCCCGACGCCAATCCAGCCCGGATACAGAACCGCAATACCCACCAAGGTCATGTTAATGCACCCGTAAATCCCCATCAGTCGGCTGGGCTGAACAAACTTCATCAGATAAGTGGCAGTGAACCTTCCCACGCCGAAAGCCACAAGGGTCCCGGTCAGAAGATAGCCTGCGGTTTTTTCCGGTTGACGCGTGTAGTCCTGGATGTAATTAATGTAGTAACTCCAGGTTCCCACCTGGGCCCCCACATAAAAGAACTGTGCGATCACTCCCTGAACAAAGTGCGGGTAGCGAAACAAGTCTGTGAGCTTGCCGTGCCGACGATTACTTGCGACTTCTGCCTCTTCTGCGATTTTAGGGAATTTGGTTCTGATTATGAGCAACGCCCAGATGAAGACAACTGTGCCCAGAACAAGGTAGGGCGTCACGACTCTCATGGTTTCCGTCCGCAAGTAGGCATCGTACCTGCCCGCAGCCTTTAAGGCGTTGACTTGTTGAGGATTAAGTTCCACCCCTGAGAAGATGAAGACCGTTCCCGCAAACACGCCTGTCACGGCCCCGAGGGGGTTGAAGGCCTGAGAGAGATTGAGCCGTCGTTCAGAGGTCCTCGGATCACCCAACAGTGCGATGAAAGAGTTCGCACCTGTTTCGAGGAACGCCGCGCCACTGGCGATTACAAACAAGGCCAGCAGGAAAAAGCCATACTGCCGGACGAGGGCGGCCGGCCAAAACAGATAGGTGCCCGTACTGTAAAGAAAGAGCCCCACCACCAAGCCCGCCTTGTAGCCGTATTTTCGCATCAACAGCGCTCCGGGCATGGAAAGAAGGAAGTACCCCATGTAGAAAGCTGATTGGATCAAACCCGCCTTGAAACGTGTCATCTCGAATGACTTCATGAACTGCTTGATCAAAACATCGTTCAAGTTGCTTGGAATGCCCCAAAGCAGAAACAACGCGGTCACCAGAATAAAGGGCACCGTACTTCCCGCCAAAAACAGCCGGGGTGCGTGATCGGAATTTGTGATGTCGTTCGTCTTCAGCATAAGTGGAACTCCCAGATGATCGGCCGTTGCTCTCTCCCTGGAGGAGAGGGTGTCTCGCCTCTAGCGGGCTTCGCCCTCTCTCTTGGGGAGAGGGCGGACCGCGTCCGGCGGTTTCTCCAGCCGGTGCGGGCCGGGTGAGGGGTCACTTGCACGACCCTGAGGGATCAGATGGGCCAAGACAGCCAAGTGACCCCTCACCCGGTTCGCTCCACTCTCCCCAAGGGAGAGGGCCGTATTTCAGACTTCGCCCCGCGTGTCGACCCGGAGATATGGGTAAAGATCTTGTGAACCGGAGGCCTGGCCTCCCAACTCCGTCATCTCCGGACGCCCCTCTCGATCGAGCCGATCGAAGGTGTCGACGGTCGTGAATTATAGCAGGTCACGGGCGAAAATTGCCCAACCACTTGACACGCTCTTGGCGCCTGCAATAATCCTCAAGTTATGAGAAATCTCAAAACCCCGCGTGAATCGCCCGGAGGCGCCTACACCGTCAAGTCACTGGTCAAGGCACTGAACATTTTGGAGGTTCTGGGGGAAGGAGAACAATCGGCTCACACGCTCACGCAATTGAGCCGCCGCCTGCACCTTCACATCAGCACCGTCCACCGCCTGCTTGTGAATTTGGTTCGCCAAGGTTTTGTCGAAGAAGCGCCGGGAGCACGGGGTTACCAGCTTAGTTTCAAGGTGCTGCGGCTGGGCCTCCGGGTTCTGGATCGCCTCGATTTCCGCTCGGTCACCCTACCCCTGCTGCGAGAACTGAATCAACAAACCAAGGAGACCATCCAGTTGGCGATTCTCCAGGAGACTCAGGCTATTTGCATTGATAAGTTCGACAGTCCCCAACCGGTGGGCCTGGAGGCGCGTCTCGGTAGAGTGATGCCCTTGCACTGTACCAGCGTCGGTAAGATCCTCTTGGCCTATCAAAGCGTGGGCTTGTTGATCCAGCTCGCGCACACACGAGGGTTTGCGCGTTTTACTCCGCACACCATCACAAGTCTGGCGAACCTGAGGAAGGAACTGGAGCAAATTCGCGAGCAAGGCTACGCGCTGGACCAGGAGGAGGCTGTCGAAGGCCTGCGCTGCGTCGCCGGGCCAGTGTTCGATCATACCGGGCATGTAATTGCAGCGTTCAGCGTGGCCGGACCTGCGACGCGTATGACGCCCGCGCGCTTGCCCGAGACTGCCCGCCTGGTTCGCGCCACCAGCCAGCAGATTTCCTCACGCCTGGGATACCGCGCGGCGGGGACGAGGGGCTGGGACCCCTGGCCCCCAGTCCCCAACTCCTAGCTCTTATCATTCACCGATGAACAAAGGCTTGATGTGGCGGTCGAAAAGGTTCCTGGTCACATTGTTGGCAATGGTGGTCTGCATAGCGGACAGGAGATCCAGGTAACGCGTTCCCATCCTCGCGGCCACTCCAAAGGCTACGTGGAGAAGTTGGCGAAAGCTGGTATTGTAGGCCGTGGATTTCGGGTCGTGACGCAGGGCAGACACAACCTGTTCCGACGACCAGTCCACCACCGATGCCGGAGCGGGCAACTGGGCGGGATCGATATTGATAACGGCGGCATAGGGTGCACACAGCTCCTCGCGCTGGGAGTAAGCCTGGACGTAAATCTCTTTGGCCAAGTCCAGCCCTTCCCCGCCGGCTTCCCCCAGACCGATCAGCTCTTCCAACCAGGTAGTGCCGGCAGTTTTTAGATGCACACCCGCATCCAATTTCTTGAGTATCCGGTGGATTGGCCCATAGAGCGAGAACTTGTCGCTCCCGGAATGTACGCTCAGTTTCAAGTTGCTGGACATCCCGTAATGCTTGGCGGCGAAGGCGATGACAGCTATATCATTGAAAAACTCTAAGCTGAATTTCTCCACATCGCCTGCATAATCCACCCCCTTGTCGAAGCGTCCGCTGAATTTTGGCGCGATAGTCTGAATCGGAATTCCCTCCTCCGCCACGGCAGCAAGGATAATGAGCAGTTCTGCCGGGGTCTGAGGTGAGTCTGTCTCATCCAAGGACACTTCAGTAATGAACCGCCCCTTGCCCTTCTTCTCCTCCACTCGGCGGTAAATCAGGCCCGCCTCCTGCACGGCTGCAAGGTACTTGTTCGCAACCTGGGCCATAAAATCGCGGTCGATGCGAAAAGGATCGGCCACACCGGGAATGGACAGCTCGCCCAGCAATTCCGGATGGCCCTCAACGAACGCCCGCAAGAGGGCAGGTTGGGTGGGTCGGCCAATCAGGTGTGCAACGTCAATGGTGAAGAAATCGCAGGCCTGCATGAAGTTGTCCACGGTCTTGAGATTGATGTGGTCCGCGTCCACGTGGTACGGCTTGCTCCAGCCCAGCGTTCTCACCGCTTCGTCCGCCGCCGCGCGCGTGCTGGCAGGATTGGAACCGATAATAGTATGTTCCCGGTTCGATTTGTTCCACACAGGGATGACTTCCACTCCCCGCTCGGCTGCCATCTTACAGGCCTCGAGTTGAGGCTTGGCCTGGTGGGCAAACCTGTCGCCCACTCCGATCGAATATTTTGAAAGTGAAAGTGCACCGCCCATCTCATTACCTCTGACGAAGCTCCTGAGCCCTTCCTACAGGCCAAGTCGGAACCTTCGAAATAGCCGTGATCCTGCGTCTGTGCGATCACCAAATCGCGGGGTAAAGCCGCCTCCAGCCCCAGTTGACCCAGCAGCGAAAAACGCTTGACATTTCATTCCGTATCTGGCACCTTATTGTACAGATGAACGGTCCCGGCATGTGAGAATTGCCGAGATTATTCATCGTCTGCCAATAAAAATGGCTGACTTCCCTCTCCTGGACGTCGCCGCGTAACTGCTTCACTTTCAACGGCTCGAAAACGGACCTCGCGCCGACGTCTAGGCATTTCTGGAACATTGCTTGCCTGCGCCTCGGGTGGAACTGAAGGTGGTTGCGGAAAGCGCTGATTGAAAGCCAGCCGAAATCCATAGCCACAGTTCCTTTGAGCAGGGCATATCGGTCTGCGCTCCTTCACGTACTTCCAGTCTGCCGTGCCTTTTTCCCTATTTCCGGCCTTGTCCGGTAACCGCCAGCCACGCTGCCAAAGGCCCTGCACCGCCGGCTCAAATCTCGGGCAGGGTTTACCACTTCGGCCCCATGTCACAGGCATCCACGGATGATGTCTGCGCAACCCGACCACATCATAACTACCTTTCTTTTCAATGACATTCCCCGACATAGCAAATAACTGCCTGTGTTTTCATGTACATACAGGCATCCTTGGCGGGTTTTCCACGCCGATCCTTTGTTTTCAAGAACATTCCTGGGTCGTTCGTTCGATTTTTGAGCTCGCAACACTTTTGGTATTCGTCGCGCAGGGTCATGTCCCATGCTTTGGCCAGAAGGGGAACGCAGGAGTCCGGTTCGGAAATAGCCCTGATTCTCACACTAATAGGCTACCGTACGAAGGAGAGGCTGTCAAGAGACATTGTGTCAACATATCTAGCCCAGGGTTGAGAAGTTCCACGGCGGCAGACCGTAGCTACAGCATGACCACTCCGAATTGACGGGGCGGGTTTTGGATGCTAAAAGTACATGGTTAGCCTTATTCTTCAAAGGGGATGCCGCTACGGGAATGCTGCTACGAACGGAGGAAGATCTATGCGCCGACGTGACTTAGTGAAAAAGGGAGCTACGGCAGGGTTGGTAGCTCCGCATAAGCCCCTGGCGTCGCGGGCGAGTTCAAGGGAAGCGACGAAGCCGGCACCCCTATCCAAGCGCCCGCTTGGAAAGACCGGCGAGCACCTCTCCATCATAGGCATGGGTGGGATCGTCATCATGAACATTAAGCAATCGCGGGCGAATGACCTTGTCGCCGAAGCCTTCGATCGAGGTATCAACTACTTCGATGTAGCGCCCTTTTACGGAGACGCGCAACAACGCTTGGGACCGGCTTTGCAACCATATCGAAAGCGCTCCTTCCTCGCCTGCAAGACGGACGAGCGGACCGAGCGCGGCGCTCAAGAAGAACTCGAGGAATCGCTGCGCCTCCTGCGGACCGACCACTTCGACCTCTACCAGTTTCATTACTTGACCACCCTGGACGACGTCGAGACTGTTTTTGGGCCGGGCGGCGCCATGGAAACCTTCCAAGCGGCCAAGCAAGCGGGTAAGGTGCGCTTTCTCGGATTCTCCGCTCACTCGGTGGAAGCAGCTCTCGCGGCCATGGACCGGTACGAATTTGATACGATCCTCTTCCCGATTAACTTCGTCCTATTCTCACAAGCCAACTTTGGGCCCCAGGTGCTGGAGAAGGCTCGACAAAGGGGCGTGGGAACCCTGGCGCTGAAGGCGATGGCAAAAACCCCCTGGCCGAAAGCCATGAAGGAAAGTCAGCGGCCCAATCCCAAGTGCTGGTATCAGCCCGCGGAGATTTCTGAAGAAGCCTCGCTCGGCCTGCGCTGGACCTTATCGAAACCGATCACCGCAGCAATTCCCCCGGGTGATGAGAAATACTTCCGCCTGGCTATGGATGTGGCGCGGAGTTTTACGCCCCTCAAGCCGGAGGAGGAGCGGACCCTCATGGCGCGCGCCGTGGGTGTCGAGCCGATCTTCCGCCTGGGCAACGCGTGATCCAATTCAATCCTTTTTCCCTTTGACGTCAAGCCGTGGTGCGTGGGGGAGCGAGGCGCTCCCGCCTCGAGTTTCGACATTTTCCCCTACGGGGCGTGTTGGGGGGACCCCCTCACCCGGCCCGCCCCGGCGGAAGAAAACGCCGGGGCGGTCCACCCTCTCCCCCAAGGGGGAGAGGGCAGGAATCTGCGCGCGAAGGGCAAATCGGAGCGCAAATGTCGCGACTGCTGGCAGGAGCGAGACGCTCCCGTCACAGCGTGCGAGACGCTCGCGCAACGTTGCGCACACAAGGCGGGACTTCGGCTTGCCGAGAACATCCTACCTTTCCTATACTGGGAATGGTATGAATCCTCCACTCACAGACACATCCATCAAACTCCGCAGCCGCGACTGGTTTGGGAAAGACGACCGCTGGGGAGTGGCGCATCGCGCCTGGCTGCGCGCGGAAGGCTTCAGCGAGCGGGTGTTCGAGGGCAAGCCCGTTATCGGCATTTGCAATTCCTGGAGCGAGCTGAACAACTGCAACGCACACCTGCGCCAAGTGGCGGAAGCCGTAAAGCGCGGGGTGTGGGAGGCAGGAGGATTTCCCCTCGAGTTCTGCACGATATCACTCGGCGAGATGCTGATGAAGCCGACCACCATGCTCTATCGCAATTTGATGGCGATGGAGGTGGAGGAATGCATTCGCGCTTATCCGCTGGACGGCGTGGTGCTCTTGTGCGGGTGCGACAAGACGACGCCCGCGCAGTTAATGGGCGCCGCCAGCGTTGATGTGCCCGCGCTGATGGTTCCGGGGGGCCCGATGCTGAGCGGCATGTGGCATGGGCGCGAACTTGCGGCCGGTACGGACGTGCGCAAAATGTGGGAAGAGGTGCGCGCCGGCCGCCTGGGAGAAGAGGATTGGTGCGAAATCGAGAGTTGCGTCTCGCGCAGCGCCGGGCATTGCACCGTGATGGGCACCGCTTCAACGATGGCCAGCCTCGCCGAGGCCCTGGGAATGACTCTGCCGGGGGCGGCGGATATTCCTGCCGTGGATTCGCGCCGCCTGGCCATCGCCGAGCAGAGCGGGCGATGCATCGTGGGAATGGTGGAGGAGGACCTTCGTCCCTCCCGAATTCTGACCCCTGCCGCCCTCGACAACGCCACCTGCCTGCTCATGGCCCTCGGAGGCTCCACCAATGCCATCATCCACCTGGTGGCCATCGCCGGGCGTCTGGGCATCGCTCTGCCCCTTTCGAGGTTTGAGGACATCTCGCGGACGGTACCTGTGGTTGCGAATGTGAAGCCTTCAGGTAAATTCCTGATGGAGGATTTCAGTTACGCGGGAGGGGTACCTGCGGTGATGAAGGAGATCGCTTCGCGGCTTCACCTGGAGGCGATCACGGCTAGCGGCAAGACGCTGGGTGAAAACATTTCCCGCTCCGCTTGTTTCAATCGGGAAGTCATCAAGCCATTCAGCCAGCCGCTGTACCCGGAGGGAGGCCTCGTGGTGCTGGGCGGAAACCTCGCCCCGTGCGGCGCCGTGATCAAGCAATCCGCTTCTTCTCCTCATTTGCGCCGGCACAAGGGGAAGGCCGTGGTGTTTGAAAACAACCGGGATCTGTTAGCGCGAATTGACGACCCGCGCCTCGCTGCGGATGAGAACTCGGTCTTGGTCCTGAAAAATGGCGGCCCAAAGGGTGGGCCGGGTATGCCCGAATGGGGCCATCTGCCGATTCCGGCCAAGCTGCTCAAGGCCGGGGTGAAGGACATGGTGCGCCTGAGCGACGCGCGCATCAGCGGCACCAGCTTCGGCACCATCGTTGTCCACATCTCGCCCGAGGCAGCCATCGGCGGGCCGCTCGCCATCATCAAGGATGGTGACGAGGTCGAGTTGGATGTTCCCGGAAAGCGATTGGAACTATTGGTGCCCGAGGTAGAAATCAAAGCGCGTTTGGCACAATGGACGCCACCCGCCCCACACTATTCACGGGGATACGGGAAAATGTACCTCGAACACATTCTCCAAGCACACGAGGGTTGCGACTTTGATTTTCTGCGCGGCCGCGATCGTGGTGACGAAGACAGTCCCCTGCGAAAGTTCCCCAATCCTGCGCTCTGATCGTACTTCATTCTACAATACCTTCCACAGTACTTATTCAGCCCGGCGCAGATGTGCTAGGATGGACTTCCGTTATGACAGCTGAAACATGCCCTCATTGCGGGTCGACGCGGCTCAACACATCGCCCAGTGGCCAGCACCTCGTGTGCCTCGACTGCCAGCGGATCATCGTTCAGGACCGGGTCAAGAAGCCCCGTGGCCGAAAGGTTCGGGGCAAACCGCGTCCTTCCGGTCCCGACTCCCGTACCGAAACAGACAACTAAAGACGTAGAAGCTGCGAGAAGATTCGAAGCCTGTCAGCCGGAAACCCTTGATTAGAACATCAGCTTGAGGGCAAGCTGCCCGATGCGGGGAGCGGCGGCCAAAGTCACCACCCCGAAGTTGGAACTCAGGTTCCCACTCGGAGTCAGAAACTGCGCATGATTGCCAACATTGAAGAACTCCGCGCGGAATTGAAGGCTTACCCTGTCGCTCAGTTGAGTATCTTTCAACAGAGCCACGTCCCAATTGTTGATTCCGGGACCATGAAAGAAACGCCGCGGCGAGTTGCCTTCCTGGCCGATGGCGCTGGAAGTGAAGAGCGAAGTGTTGAAATAAGTGTGATTGGGCGATGCGCGAGGATCGGTGATACCCAGCGAGCCACCGGCAAAATCTGGCGTATCCACAGCCAGCGGCTGCGGCCCGCTAAAGGAAGTCCCGAGCAAAGAATTGTCATCTCCCTCGATGAGCGTCACCGGCACGCCGGTCGAGAATCGAGTAATGCCGCTCAGCGACCAGCCATTCGTCAGCCTGTTTGGACCCGCAAGCTTGTCTAGCGGGAGGCTGTAACTATAGCTGGCGACAAAATTATTGGTCATGTCGAAGGCCGAGAGTGCCCTGCTCAGGCGCGAATTGATGGGGTTGATCTCCTCTCCGTATCCGGAAGCGTTGTCGAGGGACTTGCTGAAGGTATAACCCACCAGGAGTTGTGCGCGCCTGCTGGAGTGGCGCAGATTCACTTGCAGCGAGTTATAACTCGAGTTGCCGATGGTGGCGAAATATCCGTTGCTGCCGAAAAAGGCCGGATTGAAAACCGTGCGCGTGCCGGGAACGCAGGTGCTGCCGGAGGGACAAGTCTCATCGCCGAGCGACCCCGTGAAGGGGAATGATCCCGGAGGAGGAGCCGCTCCGGCAGGCAGCACGTAAGTTGTGTTTTCGCCACCGGGACCACAAGCGGGGGCGGCCCCTAGGGCATTCAAGGCTAAACAAATCGCTGGACTTCCTGGAGCGGACTCCAGAGTGGAGAGCAGGCGGTGTCCCTGCGTGCCCACATAGCTTAGCGTCAGCAGCGTGCTCGGTCCGAACTGCCGCTGGAGCGAAAGCTCGTAGTCCTCCGCATAGGGTAGCCGGGCTGTGGAAGCGAACCCGGGGTCACTGGCAATCGGGATGAAGATAGACCAGTTAATGGAGTTATCGGGGTTCCGCGCCGAGACATTAGTTGGAATCGGCGGCACGGGAAACTTTTGGCCTACTCCACATTCCGGAGTGCCTGTAGCGCGGTCTTGGAAGGCAGTGTCCAGCAGCGGAGACGTGCAACTGCCGACGAAATTTCCGAATGGGGGATCGCCAATCTCATTGAACGTGGTGGAGCCTTCAAAGGTGGAATAGAACAGGCCATACCCGAGCCGAATGCTCGTGTGTCCTGAGCCGCCCAACAGCTTGCCCAATATTCCGCCTTGGACATCTGGGGAGTAAGCGAGCCCGAGGCGCGGGGCAAAATTGTTGTAGCGGGTCGGCGCCAGCGTAGAGGGGATTCCAGGGTCTCCGGGAAATACCCACCCTGTGGGCGACCCAGGGAACACCAGGGATTGCAGGCCGGGCACAAGGGTCTGAATTCTGTTGTAGTGTTCCGACCAAGGTGTGCTGAATTCCCACCTCAGACCATAGTTCAGAGTCAGATTAGGCCGCACGCGCCAGCTATCTTGTCCGTAGGCGCCTGCGTAGTGATTGCGTCCATAGGACGGGGGAGACTGCCCCTGTTCATATCCCGGCGTGCCTATGGAGGGGTTGGGAGAGGGAGCGCCGATCAAAAAGTCGGCAAAGTCAATGCCGGTTTCGCCGCCCCCGAAACCAAAGTTGCCGTTTTCGATGTTGGAGAGATTTTCCGTCAACTGGGTATAATGAAACGATCCGCCAAACTTGAGAGTGTGAGTTCCTGCCACCTTGGAGAAATTGTCGAGCACCTGAGCGGTATTCTCAAAGAGCTTCAGGATGCGGCTGGCCACGCCGGCCGAAAAACCTAGGAAATCCAGTTCCGGCACCCCCTGAATGGGGTTCAGCGGGTCAATTCCCAGCGTCGCCGCCCCTGTCACGAACCCCAGGGCACTCAGGGACTCTGTAGTTCCTCCGGAAGGCTGATTAATGGTGGGGGCAAGCCGCACATATTCAAGGCGAATCTCGTTGACGGCAGAGGGGCCAAGCGTTTTTGTGTCTCCCACATTGACCAACTCCGTTCTCCCGGTGTTCAACACGTTGAATCCCGGCAAGAGCGGCAAAGGAGCGAGCCAATAGGGATCGTTCAGAGTGTAATCATCAACATAGTAGTAACCAGCAATGTTCCCCCAACGAGTATGGGCATCCACGCGCCCGCTGCCTTTGCTATCCGTGAGCCGCTGAGGAAAAGCCGTGGTTGAAAAAGTACAACCCGTCAAGGTGCAACCCGTCGCCGCTGTCGGGAAGATGTTTAAAGCGAGAATTTTCGAGGCCACGGGGTCAAAAGCCGCTGTCGGGATTACGGCGCCCGGAAACACGCACTGGCTCTGAGTAGAACACTCCGGGAAAAAATACGGCTCGCCGGCAGACAAGGTGTTCGCGGGCAATCCCATGCGCTGATTCAGGATTTGGGCAAAATACGATCCGTCGATACTTCCTGTCATCAGGCTGGACCGGTCCGAGAAGTTTCCTCCCAGCTCCGCCGGACTCGGCAGGCCTGGGATGGTGGCACTCTGGCCCACGACCTTCCGATTCGCCTGATAGTCGGCAAAGAAAAAGACCTTGTCCCGCTTGATCGGACCGCCGAACGTTCCGCCGAATTGGTTCTGGTGATAGGCGCCGCGCGTTGGGTCAAAAAACCCGCGCGAATCGAAATCGCTGTTGCGCACGAATTCAAACAGACTCCCGTGGAACGCATTAGTTCCCGACTTGGTGATGACGTTGATCTGCCCTCCGCTGTAATTCCCATACTCGGCATCAAAGTTGTTCGTCAAGATGCGAAACTCGGCGATGGAATCAAGGTTGGGGATGGCGGCTGTGCCGCCATAGCCTGCTTCCCCCACCGTCGCGCCATTCAGCACAAAGCCATTGCCTGCCTCGCGCATCCCATTTACGGATAGGGCGCCGGGGTTCTCGTCGCCGGAAATCATGGGCATGGCAAAACCAGCCGACTCAAATTGACCCTGGTATGCCCCGGTCAATTGCGACGCAGTATTGCTCACGCCCGGCTGCAAAGCCAGCAGGTCCGTGTAGGAACGGCTCACCAGAGGCACCCCGCGGATGCTGGAGCCTTCGATCACCTCTCCCATCTGAGTGTTTTCAGTCTCGGGATGCACCGCCGCGGCGGTTACGGTTACGGCTTCGGTGACAGAACCCAGAGGCAAAGTAAAATTCTGTTCCACGGAATCCTGCACGTGCAAGATAAGACCAACTTTGGTAATGGTCTTGAAACCGGTCTTGGAGACGCTGAGGCGGTAGGTGCCTGAGCGTAAATTTGTGAAAGCATAGAGGCCTTCACTATTCGTCTCTCCACTAGCCGTGGTATTCGTTTCGACCTGTGTGGCCTGGACTTGGGCGCCCACAATGACAGCCCCGCTTGCGTCAGTTACGCGCCCCGAAACACTTGCGGTGTCCGTTTGCGCCCAAGCCGCAGCAGGGATCATTGCCAAAAAACAGAAGCCGAGAAGCCAGCGCATCCGATTGAGCATTGCTACGTTCCTCCTTTAACTCAGTAATGCCCTTGAAGTCGCCGGATTGTGCCAATGGTTATTCAGGAATTCTTTGCCCCAAAGGGGAGGCGCTTCAAATCTAGTGTCCTGTCCCACTTTATTGTTGACAATGAGCCGATCGGCAGGGCCCCCCTCACCCGGCCCGCCCCGGCTGAAGAAAGCGCCGGCTGCGGTCCACCCTCTCCCCCATGGGGGGAGAGGG